>Ga0172377_10006832_pt1 | contig 11767 bp, 7 predicted proteins | sample Pumphouse3metaG_FD_119749 | JGI IMG/M metagenome (GOLD analysis project Ga0172377, IMG submission 119749) | Leachate microbial communities from a municipal landfill in Southern Ontario, Canada - Pumphouse #3 metaG | ecosystem: Engineered > Solid waste > Landfill > Unclassified | place: Canada... | reverse complement strand
TATTTCCTGATAGGCCCCTACCAAAAATGCGCCTATATAATAATGTTCTTTAGGCTTTAAAGTATGAACAGGCAAAAAATAAGACTGATTACGTGTTGAAATAAAATTATCTATTTTACCATCTGAATCACATGTAATATCCTGAAGTGTAGCAGCCCTGTCCGGTTTCTCATCCAATCTTTGAATCGGCATAATCGGAAAAAGCTGATCAATTGCCCATGAATCGGGCAAAGACTGAAACAAGGAGAAATTACAAAAATATTTATCAGACAATAATTTTTCCAATTGATGAAATTCATCAGGGAAATGACGCATCTTCCTTGTCATATCATGGATATCCCGGGCTACGGACCAAAACAGACGCTCTACCTGTGCTCTGGTCTTGAGATCTATCAATCCAAAACTAAATCTATTCAATGAATCTTCTCTTATCTCCTGTGCGTCATGCCAGCTTTCAAGCATATTGGGCTGGTTTAATGTATCCCAAATGGAATAAAGCTCTTTTACAAGTTCATGATCTGTTTCCTTAATTTCAACATCATCGTCCCATATAGAAAGTTTGGTAGATTCCAATACATCAAAAATAAGTACAGAATGATGAGCTGCGAGTGAACGCCCTGATTCAGTAATAATATTAGGATGAGGAAGTTTATTCTTATCACAAACATCCACCAGAGTAGAAATCACATCATTAACATACTCCTGCATACTGTAGTTTACACTACTTTCCCTGTTCTCTGAACGGGTACCGTCATAATCTACTCCCAAACCTCCACCAATATCAACAAATTCTAAATTGAAACCAAGCTTACATAACTGCACATAAAATTGTGAAGCTTCCCTCAGTGCAATCTTAATTTTTCTAATATTATTTATCTGACTGCCAATATGAAAATGAACCAGTTTTATACAGTCTTTGAGATTGTTTTTTTCAAGAAAATCTACAGCTTCCAGCAATTCACTCGACGTAAGACCAAATTTACTAATATCACCTCCGGAACTTTCCCATTTTCCACTACCGGTACTGGCAAGTTTTACTCGTAATCCAAGATTAGGACGAACATTTAACTGTTTGGCAATTCTGGAAATTAACTTTAATTCGTCTAATTTTTCAACTACCACAAAAATATGACGTCCCATTTTCTGGGCAAGAAAAGCCAGTTCAATATAACTTTCGTCTTTGTATCCATTACAAACGATAATTGACTCGCTGTTGGTTGTAGTAGCTATAACAGCATGCAATTCAGGTTTAGAACCGGCTTCAAGACCAATGTTAAATTTTTTGCCATGACTGACAATTTCTTCAACAACAGGCCGCATCTGATTGACTTTTATAGGATAAACTATAAAGTTTCGTCCTTTATATTCATACTCAGACGTAGCTTTTTTGAAACAGGTAGCCATTTTTTCAATCCTGCTATCGATAATATCAGGAAAACGAAGCAACATAGGAGCTCCAATATCCCGTTTTTGCAACTCATCTACAAGCTCACGCAAATCTATTTCCGGTCCTCCTTTTTTAGGAGTTACGAATACATGTCCTTTCTCATTGATAGAGAAGTAATTAATCCCCCAGCCTTTAATGTTATAAAGTTCAGCGGAATCCTCAACACGCCATTTTCTCATGATAAAAAATAAACTATCTTTAATTACAACATAATGAATGCCAAATATAGAACAAAAAGAGAAACTACAAACAAAAAAGTAGTTGTTAGTGATCGTTAGCTGTTTAATTTATTACACGTAACAAAACTTTTACAAATAAAATTTCATTCCTTTGTTATAATAGAATACATTTATCAGAAAATTATAAACATGGAAGAATACATTCGTCTTTTGCAAAAAATGATTCAGACGCCTTCATTCAGCCGCGAAGAATTAAATGTAGCTGCGATTATCCGTGACTTCTTAAAATCAAAAAACATTAATTTTCAGACACAAGATAATAACACATGGTGTAAAAATGACCGTTGGGAAGAAGGAAAACCAGTCATACTACTGGATTCTCATATTGACACAGTTAAGCCTGCAAAAGGATGGACCACAGATCCATTTACTCCAATTTTGGAAGGAGATAAACTGACAGGACTAGGGAGCAATGATGCAGGAGCTCCTCTTGTTACTTTAATGGCTATTTTTATTGCTTTAAATCAGGAAAAAGAACTTCCCTACAATTTAATCTATGCTGCCACTGCCGAAGAAGAAATCTCCGGACCACATGGTATGGTCAGTATTCTTTCAAAATTAGGGAAAATTGACTTCGCACTGGTAGGAGAACCAAGCGGAATGGAGATGGCCATAGCAGAAAAAGGATTGCTGGTAATAGATGGCACGGCTCACGGAAAAGCCGGACATGCCGCAAGGAATAACGGTATTAATGCCATATACAAAGCATTGGAAGATATAAAAATTCTCAAAGATTTTCAATTTGAAAAAATTTCCGATATTTTAGGTCATGTTAAAATTTCTGTCACCCAGATCAATGGCGGGTATCAGCATAATACAATTCCTGATCTCTGTACTTTTGTAATTGATGTAAGAACAAATGAATTTTATTCAAACAAAGAAGCCTTCAAAATCCTTCAGGGACTAGTATCCTCAGATTTAAAACAAAGATCTTTCCGTCTCAATTCTTCTGGAATTCCACTGGATCATCCCGTAGTTATTCGCGCTAAAGAAATTGGGATTAATTGTTTTGGGTCTCCAACCACTTCAGATCAGGCAGTTATTCCGTGTTCTTCAGTTAAAATAGGTCCCGGAGACAGTAATCGTTCCCATACTGCAGACGAATATATTTTACTCTCGGAGATCGAAAACAGTTTTCCGGTTTATCTGAAACTTCTGAAAAATCTCCATCTAAATTAAACGTTATCTCCATTTCGCTCATCTGTTTTTTGTATCTTGCCGATGAGGTTGGAATATGTGCTTTTTCACATTTTCGACAAAATATATTGGCAAAATTGTCCTATAAACCTGATACCACAAAAGAAATAAAAATATAATATTTTATGATTCCTTCAGAACTGCTTGTTTTAGGTGCTTTTTTAATCCTTATTATTGGGGTACTAATGATTGACCTACTCTGGGTAGGAAAAAATTCTCATGTCATATCCACAAAAGAGGCCCTAATCTGGACCGGAGTATGGGTAGCTTTGGCACTGGGATTTTATTTTTTCCTTCGTTATTACGGACATATGCTTCATGGTATAGATACTAAGGAAGACCTGAGGGACATTGTCAGGAAGTATGCTCCCGGTTTAAGAATACAAAGCACTGAATTAAAGGGTATGATAATAGAATATCAGAATCATATGTCACTTTCTTATTTATCCGGCTACTTTATAGAAGAAACACTTTCTGTAGACAATATATTTGTAATACTACTCATTCTTAGGGGATTTTCGGTTCCACTGAAGGATTATAAAGAAGTCCTTTTCTGGGGAATTCTGGGTGCTATTATCTTACGATTTATATTCATTTTTACCGGATCGGTACTGATTCAAAGATTCAACTGGATTTTATTGGTCTTTGGTGCATTCCTGGTTTATCAGGGAGCAAAAATTTTATTTAAAAAAGATGACAACCAAAAAAACCCTCGTGATTTTGCCATTGTACGTTTCCTGTCAAAGCATTTTAATATCACGGAAGAATACTCCCATGATAAATTCTTCACCAGAAAAGACAATAAATTATTTTTTACTCCTTTACTGGTAGTTCTGGTTTTAATTGAATTCACTGATGTATTATTTGCCATGGATTCTATTCCTGCAATTTTTTCAGTTTCTCTGGATCCATTTGTAGTATTTTTTTCCAATATATTTGCAATAATAGGATTACGTTCATTGTTTTTTCTTATAGCAAATATTGTGGACAAGTTCAGATTCCTGAAGGCAGGAGTTAGTGTACTTCTTGCCTTTGTAGGGTGCAAATTACTATTTCATACATGGCTGGATAATATAGGATTTAAAGCATCTTATTCTTTGTATTTTATTGCAACTGTATTATTCTTAAGCATCATAATGTCTATTTTAATACCAAAAAAAGAAAAGCTGAAAAAAAATATAACAGACAATAGATAAAGACGAAGACTAAAAATAGGCAGAAATATAAAATTTTAATATAGAGACAGGTAAATTGTATCTCTATCGGCAAACGACTATAATTATTTTCCAAATTTTTCTGTAAACCTCTCTATTACCTCTATCATTTCATCCGGTAAATATTCAAGTGCTTTTGACTTAATTTGTTCAGGAATATCAAACCAGCTTTCAGCAATAGATCCTGCAATTGCTCCCAAGGTATCGCTGTCTCCTCCTATAGATATTGTTATTCTTATTGTTTCCTCGAAATCCTTAGCCTGCATAAAACAACGAATCGCCTGTGGAACTGTTCCCTGACAGGTACAGTCAAAAGTATTTGAAGTTTTAACAGTTTTCATATACGGAATACTGTAGCCAAATTTAGAACGTACAAAAAATGTTATATCAGATACCCGCTTACGAATATTCCTTTTCCTAAGAGAATAAATTAAATCTGCAACACACTGTGCTCCTTTTATGCCTTCCGGATGATTATGACTCATTATAGCTGTCAATCTAGCCTGCTCAAGAACTTCATTTTCAGAATCAAACGCCCAACCTACCGGACTGACCCTCATGGAGGAACCGTTACCATAGCTGTTATATGGTTTAGGGTTCTTCTTATGTATCCAGCTTTCAAAAGAGCTGCCATATGCACCTTTAGGATCAGGATACTTTCTGCACCATTTTAAGATACTTTTTTTATAGGTGTTACCATTTAATATAGCATCTGCAACTGCAATGGTACAAATTGTATCATCCGTATATGAACATTCCGGGGTAAACAATTCGAAATCCGTTTTATCTGTGTTGTTAAATTCAAATCGTGAACCTACAATGTCACCTATTATTGCTCCTAACATAATTTAAAATTTTACTCGAAACTATTTATACGCTGATATACATAAAGATAATAAAAATAAATGATAAATAAAATAAACTTCCACAGGTATAAACACAAAATATTTCGTTTATGCCAGAAAATAATCTTTCCCCGCTAAAAAAAAAGCGCAAGTCAATGACAAAAAAAATTAAATCTTTATTTCTTATCTTTATTTCTTAAATTTGTAATAGATAGTATATCATTTTTATTTAATCTTAAGATCATGAAATACAATAACATATTAGAAACTATCGGGAATACTCCTGTAGTCAGAATCAATCATCTGTTCCCCGAAGGATATGAAGTCTATACAAAAGTAGAAAAAACTAATCCGGGAGGGAGCATCAAGGACAGAATAGGATTGTTTATGATCGAAAACGCAGAAAAAAAAGGTGTCTTAAAAAAAGACAATCTAATCGTTGAGCCCACTTCCGGAAACACAGGAATCGGACTGGCACTTGCCGCAGCCGTAAAAGGATATAAAATAATACTGGTAATGCCGGAATCAATGTCCATTGAACGTAGAAAAATTTTAAAGGCTTACGGTGCAGACTTAGTCCTTACTCCAAAAGAGAAAGGAATGAAAGGCGCCATAGACAAGGCTAATGATATGTCAAAATCAAATCCAAAAATATGGATTCCGGAACAGTTTGATAATGACGACAACAACGAAGCCCACAGAAGGACAACAGCTCTGGAAATACTGAAAGATTTTCCTAAAGGTTTTGATTATATAATTTCAGGAGTAGGTACCGGAGGACATCTCACAGGAGTCAGCGAAATACTGAAAAAACATTTTCCTAATTTAAAAACGTATGCTGTTGAACCTGACACCTCCGCCGTAATTAGTGGAGAAAAATCAGGGCCTCATAAGTTGCAGGGCATAGGCGCCGGATTTATTCCTAAAAACTGTCATACAGAATTTATTGACGGAACTATTAAAATTTCAGCTGAAGAAGCATATGACTATACAAGAAGGGCTGCCCGTGAAGAAGGATTGTTTATAGGTATTTCATCAGGAGCCTCTCTTGCAGCTGTTGCAAAAAAAATAAAAGAGATACCTAAAGGATCAACCATACTCACCTTCTGTTATGACGGTGGGGACAGGTATCTGTCTGTAGAAAATCTATTTTAAAAATCATAGACTAACTAAAATAAAAAAAACAAGATATAGATGTAATGCAACATCATAGTACTTTACATCTATACCTTTTAGGGTATAAAATACTTTTTCCAAAAATATATTACACCCTAAATGGCATAAATAAAAATTTAAAAATCATGAATTAAAATTTCACTCCAATGTACGCCCAATTCTGACAGTAATTTTGACTTCGCAAAATCACTCCCATATTCCTGCAATTTTCTCGCCGCAAAATTCACATTTTCCGTCTTTTATATGATTCTCCTGAATACTGTATCCGCGCCGTTTAATTACTTCTTTATGACATTTTGGACAGATGGTATTTTCCATATCCAGTTCAGGTACATTACCTACATAAACGTATTTCAGTCCTTCCTGAATGGCAATTTCCCTGGCAGTTTTCAAAACATTCACAGGAGTAGGCGGAAGCTGCGTTAATTTATACATCGGGAAAAACCGGCTAAAATGAAGCGGCGTATTTTCAAATCCATTTTCAAAAAGCCAGTGACACATACGCCTTATCATATCAGGATCATCATTCCAGGAAGGAATAATCAGATTGGTAATTTCCAGCCAGACACCTTCATCTTTTATAGTTTTCAAAGTATTTAAAACGGGTTGTAATTTCCCACCATTCAGTTTTATATAAATTTCATTACTAAATGATTTCAAATCTATATTAGCCGCATCAATAACTTTACATAATTTTCGCAAAGGTTCCGGATTAATATATCCTGCCGATACCAAAATATTACGAATCCCCTGCTGATGGGCTATAACAGAAGTGTCATAAGTATATTCGTAATAAGTTATTGGTTCGGAATATGTATAGGCTATCGAAGAACATCCTGCCTGCCTGCAAGAGGAAACAACTTTTTCAGGAGGCAAATCAATATTTTCCGTTTCAGCTGGACTTTTCTGTGAAATTGTCCAGTTCTGACAATTCAGACAGGCTAAATTACATCCTGCAGTTGCAATAGAGAAACATTTACTTTCAGGTAAAAAATGAAGTAATGGTTTCTTTTCCACCGCATCAACATGAACGGCACATGGATCTCCATATGCTATTGTATATAAAATTCCGTTATGATTAATACGATTTCTGCAATCTCCGGTTTCTCCTTCCCGGATATCACATTCATTAGGACAAATTTGACATTGTACTCCTCTTGCTGTTTTTTCATAAAACAAAGCTTCTTTAGTCCATTTTGCAGGGAATCCTTTTAAATACCCGGAATCTTCCTTTGCCGATGCAAAATTACCAAAACAAGATATTCCACCTACCCCAAGTAAAGCCGTTTTTAAAAACCTGCGTTTTGTCATCATTATAATTTTTTTAACAGAGTTACCAATTCCAATATTCTATATCACTACAAATAACTTTTCCATCTTTTGTATTTAAAAAACAACCCGATCCAACATATCCTAATTAATCTTTTTATATCATATAAACAACGGATTTTTCATTCGCCTGAAATAAAAACAACCCCATAGTCCACTAAAAATATTAAGGGAAGCTACAACGAAACAAGTCCACGTTAATCCCAGCAACGGCATCAGAGCAACAGAAGTTAAAAAAGATCCAATAGCAGAACCTAACAGATCAGTGCTATAACTTTTGCCTGAAAGCTCTCTGTAATTTTTTTTTCTCATACCGGAAGCCAGATAAAATTCATTCCCGGTAATAAATGAGGGAATAAAAATCATAACAAAAAATATCAGTCTGGATGGAATCTCCCAACCACAAATATGATCAATTCCGTTAATCATAAAAGGCAGTAAAACAGCATAAATTGCCAATAAAAACTGAAGACAGATATATCTCTTAAAGAAATTTTCTTTCTTACATTTCCACAGACTTCCGGCTACCAATCCTCCCATAAATACCGCAAAGAACAGGGATAAAGAAAAATAGATACTTCCAAAAAAAACCTGATATGCCAGTAAAAGAGAAATCTCCAGAGAGGCAGAAGAAAATCCTCCGGTGTAAAGACCTGCGGATATACCATTCTGAAAAAACATTCCAAAAATAAACAAAAGCAAAGGCAGTATGATAAGTAAACGATAAGCTGTATCGAAATGACTTAGCCAGTTATTTATTTCTGCAAGAAAAAGAGAAGGACGAAAGTCCTGATTTACCTTTACTTCAGCCGGAAAACGAGATACCAAATTATTACTGCGTGTAGTCATAAGATCATCATCGAGATAAAACTCATTCACATAGTCCGTTTTAATATTTCGCTGTCTAATCTGTTGTGTAATATTCGGATACAAAGAACTTTGAGAGGCTAAAAAATAATTTCTTCCTCCAGTCACCAAAAGTCTGTGATTAAATTTTTCTCCCAGCGTCTTCCACAATATGGCATTCTCTATTAAGGCTTGCTTACCTGCGTGATTTACAGTGGAAGGAAGACTCGTACATAAAACACTTTTTTTATCACAATGCGCCCGTATAATATTAAAAAAATCAACGGTATAAAATCTGTTTATTCCAAGCGTAGAGGGAGATGGCAAATTAAGAAGAATTACGTCATAAAGATCATTACTGCGGGTAAGATAGGTTCTTATGTCCTCTTTAATAATTGTTACACTCTTTTGTTCTTTTTTTAAAGATGGAATATATTTTTGGCAACGTAAAATTCCAGGATTAATTTCAAGATAGGTAATTTTTGCAAGCGGATATTTACTTATTTCATCAATCATTCCGGCCATTCCTCCGGAAACCAGCAGGACGCTGGAAGGATGAGCATTCTGAGTCATGGCATAATGAACAGCTTCCTCCGCCCATGATTTATTTTCGGTGTAAAATAAAAGGCTGTTATTTCCGTAAAAATTAAGCTGCCCTGATTGTTTTGTAACCGTTAAATTACCGTAACGTGTACTTTTATCCATAACAATCTGCTGATTGGGATAAATAAGTTTTTTTAGCTGTCTTTCCGGATGAAAGAAAAAAATCAGAAATAATACGGCGATCCCTCCTGAAAATAATAATACCTTCTTATATTTTTTTGCAGAATCCATAATCCAGACCATTGTAAAACAAGTTGTGGCCGTTGTCAGAGCAAAAACCTGAAAAGAATTGAAAAAATAACATAATACAAGACCAAACAAAAATCCTCCAATAAGGCTGCCCATTGACTCAAAAGCATATGCCCTGCCCAAATAATTTTTTCCGGATAACTGGCAAAACAACGAAGAAAATATAGTAAAAAGATAACCGGACAAAAAACAAACCGGAAATAAAAAAAAGAGAATCATAATAAGAGAAATTGTAACACCGATTAATATACCCGGTGGAAACATACTGTATCGGAATATATACAAAAAACCAATCATCAATAAAGGGAGAAACGATAGCGTCACCATCATACCAACGCCACGTAGAAAAGAAAATGACACTATAGTATAACGTCGTCCTTCATACGCACCCCAACCGGTAAGCAACATCCAGCATGAAAGAACCATGCCTATAATAAGTTCATTACCAGCAAGTACATTTATAAATTCGCGAATAAAAATAACCTGACCGATCATAGCAAGGAAACCCAGAATAAATAATCCGTAAATCAGCTTTTGAGGTTTTGTTATATCTGTTTTTATTTTATCCTTAGAAAATGGAATGGCCTCTGCATTAACTTTTGACCTTGAAAAATAATATGATAAATGATAAAAAAAATGAATAAAACCAACAACTACCATGGCGATTCCCATAACTACATGATAGTATAATAACTTATCAGTAGGAAAATCTGTTTTGGTATTTATTTTTATGACACAGAGAAGACCAAATATCCCTGTAATAAGGAACGTAATCAATAAGAATATATTCCATATTTTACGGTGAACTCTTACCGGGATAATATTCCAGAGGGAAAAAATCCAGCTGGTAAAATAAAACATCAGGGTAATTGTAATAACAGATAATAATGGATAACCTGTCTCCATTCTAATTTTAATTATTTTGATTCACTGAAAACAATAGCTTCATAAGTAAACAGTTCTGCCTCTTTCCATCCATCCCATGATAATCCTGCTTTATCGCGGGAACAATGGCCTAAAAATTCTTCTTTTGTCCATCCCGTTTCTTTAGCCACCTGAGGCAAAAAGGTTCCGCTACGCATGCCTTGTTTTATGTATATACCTTGTTTCCCTAAAGAAAACTCATCTATACTATTTATTTTTTTTAAAGGTGACAATACAGATATTTCAATATTAATATTTTTCATTTCATGTTCTTCAACATCAGGAAAACGGGAATCCTGGAAAGCGGCTGCCACTGCCATTTCCCTGACAATTTCATAAAGAGGCTGATGAACTATAAAACGTCCTATACATCCTCTAAGTCTGTCATTTTCATTTAAAGTAACAAAAGCACCACATGGCATCCTAAGTGTTGCTGTTAAATTATAAGTTAAACTGTCCGGCAATTCTTTATTTTTCAGCTTACTATTAATTGATTCACGAGCCATTTTCAATAGTTCATTTTTTTCATTGTCAGATAGAGAAAATTTCATTTTTCCCGTATCGGACTGATTTCTTGTAAATAAAAAAGAATGGTAACCTACAACACGATCTTTCTCCCCATATTCTGAATCTCCTGAATTTCTATACATAATGTGATGAACGGAAATATTTTTTGCATCAGAAGAAAGATACAGTAATGTCAAAATTGCGCTCTGTCCGCAAGCGCTGGTCACTAATCCTGAAATTTCAGCATCACTATTCTGCTGAAGTGCTTCTATAAAATTATCAGGAGAAAGAGTCTCTATTGATGCTCCTGTTTTTTTATCTGACTTTTCTGCTCCTTCATATGTAGGATAATGAGAAAAATCACTACTAATAACAAATAAATTTTTCTCATTAAAATAAGGCTTAAGTGCATTTGCTATCTTACGGATTATTTCAACTGACTGCGTTCCTATTATTATGGGAACAATACTGGTCTCATGTTTAAAATGATACTGGATAAAAGGTAACTGGATTTCCAGACAATGTTCTCTGTTATGTGCATCATGATGACAAAAAAAGAAAGGATAGTCTTTTATCAGTTTATCACAAACCTCTGTATCTACTTTTACCTTACCAAGCGGTGTTTGATAAAATCCAAATTCATTGTTTACAGAAGCTCCTTTAATGGCGACATAATGACTTGGCCCGATAAGAAATATATGATCATATGTCTTATCAGGATTGATCCTGGCAAAGGCTGAGGATGCAACACCTCCGGAAAAAACATATCCTGCATGGGGTACTATAACGGCAGCCGTATTATCAACTGTTTTTTCTTCATTGAAAGGTTTAAAAAAGGTTTCCAGCTGATGAATGAGTGTGGATTCTTCTCCGGGATAAAAAGTACCTGCTACTACAGCAGAACGAATTTGCTTATTTTCCGGTTTGCCTTTACCCTGACATGAGATGGGCAAAATTAAACTTAACAAAATCATAGTTTTTAAAAAATTAAAAGTTTTCATTTTCCTTTTCCAATATCATAAATACTAAAGTTACTAAAAAAAAGAGTCTATGTTCACATATTAAAAATTGAGCCCACTATTAAAAGTAGGTTTTTAAAATTTGATTAAATTTATTATAAAAAATAGCATCGGCAAAATAGAAAGCTGTCGACTCATTTTTCGGTTATAAGCTCCATTTAAAACGGAGATA
>Ga0172377_10006826_pt1 | contig 11770 bp, 8 predicted proteins | sample Pumphouse3metaG_FD_119749 | JGI IMG/M metagenome (GOLD analysis project Ga0172377, IMG submission 119749) | Leachate microbial communities from a municipal landfill in Southern Ontario, Canada - Pumphouse #3 metaG | ecosystem: Engineered > Solid waste > Landfill > Unclassified | place: Canada... | reverse complement strand
TCTTTGCTGATAGTCTTGGCGTAGCTGGCAACTGCTGAACGGAATATATTTGATAACACCATATTTGGCGCAGGTTCTTTCACAGTAACAGAAGCTATGTTGATGATTCTGCCCCATCCTTTTTTTTCCATATAAGGAAGGCAGAGGTTTATCATCCTGATATTATATTTAAGTACTGAATTATATGCATCGTCGAGATCATCTTCAGTAATATCACGAAATGTACCCGGTTTGGGTCCGCCGGAATTATTTACAAGGATATCCACTCCACCGAATCTATTTGCCGCTTCATCTACAATGCGCTTATTATCATCAACATTCGCCATATCAACTGAAAGTGATAGGACACCCACACCAAACGATTCTATCTCTTTTTGTGTTTGATTAAGTGCATCACTGTTTCTTGCACACAGAACAATATTTACTCCTTCACGTGCAAGTGCAATAGCACACGCCTTACCCAGTCCCTTACTGCTGCCACCGATAATTGCGGTTTTTCCTTGTAAATTGAATTCCATAATTTGCTTACATGTTTTTATCAATCATTGCTTTAATATCATTCTTGTTACCATAAACAACAATAATATCACCTTCCTCCAAAACAGTTTTGGCATCTACAATACTTCCGGCTTTAAGAATAAATGTTTTCGCTCCGATTTCGTTTTGCTCACTAATTTGTTTAAGCTTAGTAAGAACAATAACATTATATTTTTTATTCAGTTCACTTTCGGCAATAGTTTTACCAATTAATTTAGCTGGCACAATAATTTCCACTATGTAATGATCCCTGGATACTTCAAACAGATTGATATAATTTTTCACCGAAAGCTTCATTGCCCATCGTTCTGCCGACTCTCTCTCGGGACGAATAATTTCAGTAATACCCATTGCTTCAAGCACACTTTCCTGGAGAGCGGTTATGGATCGGACAGTTATTTTCTGAACACCTCTTTTCTTCAGCATTGCTGTGATTAATAGACTTTCTCCTTCATCTGCTCCACCGCACACAATTGCCATATCTGTATTTTTTAATGGCAAATGGCTGGCAGCTACCGGATCAGAACTATCAAGGCATATTACGTTAGTCAGCTTCTCTTTACAGGCTTCAACACGGTTCATAGATTTGTCAACTCCAATAACTTCGTGCCCCATAGCAACTAACCTTTCAGCAAGGGCAGTGCCAAAATGTCCGAGTCCTATTACTACAAATTTCATATTTTTTAAAATCTAGTTGATTAATAATTCTTCAGAGGGGTATCTGTATAAGCTTAAATTCACCCTCTTCGTCAAAGCGGTCAGCAGTGTAAATAAACTCACCCTTCCCACAAGCATCGTTATTGTAATTACCAATTTGCCTGAATCGGATAATAAAGGTGACACATTACGACTCAACCCTACTGTAGAGTATGCTGATACAGTCTCAAAAAGCAGATCCATAGGTTCTTTATTCGCTTCAATAAGTATCATTATGAATGTTATTACCATTATAAATAATATTGCAAGAGTTATTTGTGCAAATGCTTTTGAAATAGAGTTCTGAGAAATTTCCCTTCCTTTAAACTCTACCCTCTTTTTACCTCTTACAAGTGAGTAGAAATTCATGACTGAAATAGCAAAAGTAGTAGTTTTAATACCACCACCTGTTGATGCAGGCGACGCGCCAATCCACATTAGTGAAATTAGCATTAGTGAAGTTGGAATAGTTAATGCTGAAGTGTCGGTGCTGTTAAAACCTGCTGTTCTGGATGTTACTGATCCAAAAAATGCAGCTGTCCATTTCCCTAATCCTGTTGAATATTGAGTAAGTACTCCGTCTTTCTCGAAAAAATAAAAGCTGAAAGTACCAATTAAAAGAAGCAGAACTGTTGTTCTGATTACTAAATGAGTGTTTACACTGATTTCAAGTTTTGCGAAGATATATTTCTCTTTCCTGACAACTCTTTTATACAAGTTGTATACATTCGTTGTTATGTATTTCCAGATATTATAAATAATTGGGAAACCTAATCCTCCTAAAATAATAAGAAATGACATTATGATATGAACCGGAAAATTAAAACGGATTCTTATATCATATAAATTGCCTGACAAAGTTGAAAAACCGGCATTACAGAAACTTGATATTGAATGAAATATTGAAAAAAAAGCTCTTTCCCAAAAATCCAAACCTGCATTATTCAAAGATATAAATATCAGCAAAAAGCCAATTCCCTCAATCAGGAAAGTAATTATCAAAATACTTTTAAGTGCTGAAAACACATTATCCAAATTCTCTTCGTTAGTAATATCCTTTACCAGTAATTGATTTTTGTATGATGAGCCACCTTTGAAAAAAAAACTGAAATATGTTGTGAAGGTCATTATACCTAAACCTCCGATCTGAATAAGAGACAAAATAATTATTTGACCGAAGATTGTGAAAGCAAGTTCTGTATCAACAACATTAAGTCCCGTTACACACACAGCACTTGTTGCCGTAAAAAGAGCATCCACATAAGAAATATCCTCTTTTGTTGCCCCGGGTAACAATAAAAGCAAACTACCAAAAACAGAAATGATGAGGAAGCTCAAAACAAATAACTGTGCCGGCCCCAATTTCAAATATTTTTTCTCTAATAACATATTCCCTATTATCCAAACAGGTTAGAAGAAGTAATAAGTGGCAGCAAAATTACATAAATATCTTTATGATTATATATCTATTTGAAATTTGATTGAAGTTTCGCATGTTCAGATTATTACAGGAATTATGTGATGAAAAGAGCTATTTTTAGTACATTTGCGGATTATAACAGAAAGCATTCCTATAATATTTGCTAAAATAAATATGTCAAAACAATTCAAACGTACATTAATTACTTCTGCACTTCCTTATGCAAACGGACCTGTGCATATTGGCCACCTTGCCGGTGTTTATGTTCCGGCAGATATTTATGCCCGCTATCTGAGGCTCAAAGGAGAAGAGGTTCTCTTTATCGGAGGATCTGATGAACATGGTATTCCTATCACAATTAAAGCCCGCAACGAAGGTGTAACACCACAGGATATTGTGGACCGTTATCATGAATTAATTAAGAAATCATTTGAGGAGTTTGGTATAACTTTCGATATTTATTCCCGCACCACATCAGATATTCACAAGAAAACAGCATCTGATTTTTTCCGCACTCTTTATGACAAGGGTGAGTTTAACGAGCAAGAGAGTGAGCAATATTATGATGAAGAGGCACAACAGTTTCTTGCCGACAGGTATATTACAGGCACCTGTCCTCATTGCGGAAATGAAAATGCTTATGGTGATCAGTGTGAACAGTGTGGTACTTCACTGAGTCCTAACGATCTTATAAATCCCAAATCTACCCTAAGCGGCAGTGTACCGGTAATGCGTAAGACAAAACACTGGTACCTTCCACTGGATAAACACGAAGCTTGGCTGCACGAATGGATTCTGGAGGATCATAAAGAATGGAAAACTAATGTTTACGGACAGTGCAAATCATGGCTCGACATGGGACTGCAGCCACGTGCTGTGAGTCGCGACCTCGACTGGGGTGTACCTGTCCCTGTAGAAGACGCTGAAGGCAAAGTACTTTACGTTTGGTTTGATGCACCAATAGGTTATATATCAAATACAAAAGAACTTCTTCCCGATGAATGGGAAAAATGGTGGAAGGATAAGGATTCCCGACTGATACATTTTATAGGAAAAGATAATATCGTATTTCACTGCATAGTTTTTCCTGCAATGCTTAAAGCCGAAGGAAGCTATAATCTGCCTGACAATGTACCTGCCAACGAATTTATGAACCTCGAGGGGGATAAAATATCCACCTCACGCAACTGGGCAGTGTGGCTTCATGAATATCTTGAAGAGTTTCCCGGAAAACAGGATGTTCTCAGATATGCGCTTACTGCCAATGCACCTGAAACAAAGGATAACGACTTCACCTGGAAAGATTTCCAGGCACATAACAATAATGAGTTGGTGGCTGTTCTTGGCAATTTCGTGAATAGGGCAATGGTGCTTACAAATAAGTATTTCGATAGCAAAGTACCTGCATCAGGCACATTAACTGATCTGGATCATGAAGCTATTACTGAAGCTGAAAAGGTGAAGCAAGCGGTTGAATATAATCTTGACAACTTCCATTTTCGTGAGGCTCAAAAAGAGGCAATGAACCTAGCACGTATCGGTAATAAGTATCTTGCTGATGCTGAGCCATGGAAAACAGCCAAAACAGATATGGAACGCACTGCAACTATCCTTAATATTTCTCTTCAGATAACAGCAAATCTTGCAATTGTGATTGAGCCGTTTTTACCTTTTACATCGGCAAAACTCCTCTCATTCCTGAACACTGATCATCTGAATTGGGATAAGTTAGGCAGTTTTGATCTGCTTGCAGAAGGTCATACTCTGGGTAAATCAGAACTCCTTTTTGAAAAGATTGAGGATGAAGTGGTTGAAAAACAGGTACAGAAGCTTCACGACACTAAAGAATTAAATGAATCTGTAAACAAGAACAGTTCTGAAAATAAAGAGGTGAAAACAAAACCTATTAAGGAAACCATAGAATATGGTGACTTCGAAAAGCTTGATATCAGAGTAGGCACTGTCCTTGAATGTGAAAAAGTACCTAAAACTGATAAACTCCTAAGATTTATTCTTGATGATGGACTTAAACAAAGAACAATCCTTTCTGGAATAGCTGCATACTATCCTAATCCTGAGGAACTGATTGGCAAACAAGTTTGTTTTATCGCCAACCTGGCTCCGAGAAAAATGAGAGGTTTCGTATCTGAAGGTATGATCTTGTCAGCAGAAAATAGTGACGGAACTCTTGCACTTGTTACACCTTCAAAAGATGTCAATCCGGGAAGTTTAGTACTCTGATTAAGTTAAATTAACGCGATCTATGCAACTTTTCTCCAGGAATTTCATCTATTAAATAGATTATAACTTACGACTGGTTTGTGGTTATAAATCACAAACCAGTCAATTTTTATATAAGCTCAACATTAAAAAATACCTCTATGAAGAAACAAGTACTATTAATAATTGCATTATTAGTAAGCCTTTCAATGTTCTCACAAAAGACTTATCGCGCTATGGGATGGAAATTATCCAGAGATTTACCTCAAAATGAACTAAAGTTTAATCTGGGTACTGCTATCCTGGGGTCCTATCCTGAGATTACTTACGAAAGAATACTAGATTCGGATATAAGCCTGGGAGCTTCTCTTGGAATTTCATTTGATGAAGATCTTTATTCGGTTAACTTTGCTTTTAACCCTTATGTCCGCTGGTTCTTTGGTGGTAATGCCGAGAATCTGCAGAAATATGGTGCCGGCTTCTTTATTGAAGCCAACGGAGGGCTGATATCAGTGGACACAGATGAGTCAGAGTTCGTTAACGGAACATTAGTCACTAAAACTGAAACAAATATGGGAGCCGGATTAGGTATTGCCATAGGATGGAAATATCTATCTCGCAACAACTGGATAGGTGAGATCTATCTGGGTGGCGGACGCGATTTTATTAACGACGGAGGCTATCCTCGTTTGGGAATAAGTATAGGAAAAAGATTCTGAATTAATTGCTAATATTAAATTTATATTTTATGAAAGGTTTTTTATCTATTTTTCTGATTTTAGCGTTTACTATTACTATGAATGCACAGGATAAAAAGTATCCTGAACAGGCACCAATGAGGCCCGCCATGAGTGAATACTGGACACCTCAACCACCAGTTGTGACTCCCGGCAATCATGGTGTGAATGCCATTCCTGCACCATCTGACGCCATTGTATTGTTTGACGGGACGGATCTCTCTAAATGGGAAAATACAAAAGGCGAAGCGGCAGGGTGGACTCTGCATGATGGCGTTTTTACAGTTAAAAAAGGCACCGGCGATATTCAGACAAAACAAAAGTTCAACGACTTTCATTTGCATATAGAATGGTGTGTTCCTGAAGGTATTACAGGAGAAAGTCAGGCACGTGGCAACAGCGGTGTTTTTCTGCAAGGCATGTACGAAATTCAGATACTCGACTGCTACGAAAATGAAACTTATGTAAACGGTCAAACCGGCAGTGTTTATAAACAAACTCCTCCTCTTGCAAATGCAATGAATCCCCCGGGTGAGTGGAACGTTTATGATATTATCTATACTGCTCCTACATTCAAAAAAGATGGTACATACCGCACAAACCCGCGTGTAACAGTATTACAAAACGGAGTGCTTCTGCAAAACAACACTATCATACTTGGAACAACAGAATATATTGGTTTTCCTAAAGTTGTAGAGCATGGCGCAGGTCCAATCAAACTGCAGGATCACGGTGATCCCAGTGCACCAATTAGTTTCAGAAATATCTGGATAAGGGAGCTTTAATTACACGGTTAATACGATAATTAAATGTAAATTTGTGGTTTAAACTTTAAACTGCAAAGGATAAATGATGCAAAAAAATGGCATTTTAAAAAAGCTTATCCCCGATCTTTTAGTAATAGCGGGTTTCATTATTATTTCGTTCATCTATTTTGCCCCGGCAGTGCTGGATGGGCGCGTTATTTCACAGCACGACTCGCTTGCAGCAATAGGGCAAGGTCAGGAGCAGCATGATTATATGGCACGCCATGACGGAGAACGTACGCGCTGGAATATATCTATGTTCAGTGGTATGCCTTCATACCAGATGAGTCCGACTTACGATTCTTCAAAACCTCTGGACAGCGCTAAACAGGCATACTCACTCTTTTTACCCAATTATGTTTACCTCCTGTTCATAATGCTTATCGGGTTTTATATCCTGATGCGGGCTTTCAGGGCATCGCCACTGATAAGTGCACTGGGGGCGGTAATATGGACTTTCTCATCCTATTTCTTTATCCTTATCTCGGCAGGGCATATTTGGAAACTAATCACTCTGGCATACATTCCGCCCACAATTGCAGGTATGATATATGTTTACAGGAAAAAGTACCTTTTAGGAGGACTCTTATTCATGATTTTCGTAGCTTTCCAGATATCTGCAAATCACTTCCAGATGAGCTACTACTTCCTGTTCCTGATGCTCTTCCTTGTGATTGCTATGTTCGTAGATGCACTTAGAAAGGAAAAGCTTCCCGATTTCTTTAAAGCAACCACTGTTCTTCTGATTGCAGGAATTATTGGTGTGGCAGCCAACTCAAGCAACCTCTATCACACTTATGAATATTCTAAGGAAACAATGCGTGGTAAATCGGAACTTACGCATCATGCTGAAGAAAATGTTACAGAGGATGGCCTTGAACGCGATTATATCACAGCGTGGAGCTATGGTGTAGGTGAAACCTGGACACTGTTGGTTCCGAACACTAAGGGTGGAGCTTCGGTACTTCTTTCTGATAATGAAAAAGCAATGAGTAAAGCACGGTCTGAGTATTACCAGATTTATCAGCAGATAGGTCAGTATTGGGGAGAACAACCGGGTACCTCAGGTCCTGTTTATGTTGGAGCCTTTGTGCTTGCACTTTTTGTACTGGGACTGTTTATCGTGAAAGGTCCCGTTAAATGGGCACTGCTTGCAGGTACAGTTTTCTCTATCCTGCTCTCATGGGGTAAAAACTTTATGCCGCTTACCGATTTTTTTATCGATTACGTGCCACTTTATAATAAGTTCAGAGCTGTTTCCTCAATACTCGTTGTAGCTGAATTTTGTATTCCTCTGCTGGCAGCACTTACTGTTAAAGAGATAATTCAAAAGCCGGAAGTACTTAAGAATAATATAAAGTATCTTTATATAAGTCTGGGACTTACAGGAGGTATAGCACTGCTTTTTGCCATTGCTCCAAAACTTTTCTTCTCATCATTCATATCTACCGGTGAGATGCAAGCTTTTAGTCAGGCACTCCCGGCCGAGCATATTCAGCCATTTCTGGCTAATCTCACAGATATGCGTGTATCTATGTTCACAGCTGATGCATGGAGAAGTTTTATAATAGTTGCAATTGGTGGAGTATTAGTGTGGCTTTTCCTGCAAAACAAACTTAAAGCCCTGTGGATGACGGCAGGTGTTCTTTTGCTTTGCCTTGTTGATATGTGGGATGTAAACAAGCGCTATCTTAATGATGATGATTTTGTTTATAAATCCAACCAGCAGCAGGTATTTAATCTTACACCAACGGATGAATACATTTTGCAGGATACTACAAAATATTATCGTGTTCTGAACCTTGCTACCAGCACCTTTAATGATGGAATAACACCTTACCACCATAAAGTAATAGGCGGTTATCACGCTGCTAAATTACGCCGATATCAAGACCTTATTGATGTTCATCTTATTAATGAAATGATGAATATGCACCAATCTGTAATCACGTCACAGGGCAATCCCGACTCAGCAAACGCCGATGAATTCAAGGTGCTCAACATGTTAAATACCAAATGGGTAATACTACCTTCACAAGATGGATCAACAATTCCGATAGAGAATCCTTTTGCGATGGGCAATGCCTGGTTAGTGGATGACATACTTTTCGTGGATAATGCAGATGAAGAGATAGATGCTTTGAGTAAAGTCGATCTGCATAATGTGGCTGTTGCCGACAAGGAGTTTGAATATGTTCTTGAAAACTTCAAACCGGACTTCAGACCTTCGCAAGCCGATAGCGCATCTACAATTACACTGACAGATTATGACTCCAACTTCCTGACTTATAATGTTGATGCCAAAAAGGATGAACTGGCTGTTTTCTCAGAAGTATATTATCCCAGAGGGTGGCAAATAACCATTGATGGTGAGCCTGCCGAAATGCTGAGGGTTAATTATACACTTCGTGCATTGCCGATACCTGAAGGTAAGCATATAGTGGAATTTCGCTTCGACCCACAGAGTATAAAAGTGACCGACGGAATTGCATATACAGCACTAATGATAATGTTGTTAACCGCAATATTTATAATCATCAGTACTGTAAAAAAAAGAAAAACCAAATTAGCTAAAGAGTGAATCTCATTGTATTGTCCTGATTTTTATTATAACTTAACGCGGTAAAATAATTTCAATAATAAGTATGCAAAATAAAATTATTACAATTGTTTTTGCGCTGAGTCTTCTTTATGGTTCTGTATTAGCGCAACAGAATTATCGGGTTGAGCCATCACCATGGGCATTTTCATGGGGTGTGGGATTAGGTTCAATTACACCTACCGGTGATTTGGGGTTGACTACAATATACCCGACAAAAATTATGAACCCGGAAAAATGATTTATTAATTATGAAGTATTTTACGCTAAAAAAAGTGATACTGTTTTATATTGCAGTTACACTTAATTTCACTATGAATGCTCAAAAGCTGTCTTTCAGCAAGGAAGGAGAGTTCAAAATTGTACAGTTCACCGACATGCATTACGCGAAGGGAAACCCTAAATCGGACACAACACTGCAATTGATACCAAAAGTGCTTGATGCTGAAAAGCCTAATTTGGTTGTTTTTACGGGTGATATAGTAACAGGAACAATTAATGGATGGGATGACATTACTAAATTTGTTATTGAACGCGAAATACCTTTTTCTGTAACACTTGGCAATCATGATCACGAGCATGGTGTTACCCGTGAAGAGATTGCAGAGAAAATCACTTCATATCCTTATAATGTTAACACAATAAATAATATAGGCGGAAGAGTTCTGAATGATGCCATCCCAGTGTATAGCAGCGATAAGCATCTTAAAGTTGGTGCTCTAATATATTGCTTCGACTCGGGAGCATATTCCACTATTGATGGAGTTAATGGTTACGGATGGTTAACAACAGAACAGATTGAATGGTATAAAAAACAAAGTATGCATTACAGGGTTCAGAACAACTTCAAGCCGTTGCCTGCTCTGGCTTATTTTCATATTCCCCTGCCGGAATACAAGACAGCATTTGATGATGAAAAAAATGTAAGATTCGGTGAGAGAAACGAGGATGAATGTCCGGCTGATCTTAATTCAGGAATGTTTCTGGCAATGCGTGAGATGGGAGATGTGATGGCAACATTTGTTGGACATGAACATGTAAATGATTATATAGTTGACTATTATGATATAGCACTTGCTTATGGTCACTTTAGCGGGTGGACTACAACCTACACCCCTAAACCGGTGATTAACGGTGTGCGTGTGGTTGTACTAAAAGAGAACAAAAGGGAATTTGAAACCTGGCTACATCAGCTAAATGGAGCAATCAAGCAGAAAGTTACCTACCCCACTGATTTTAAATAATCCCCGGTGAGAGTTTGTGGTAAACAGTTACACAACCGTCTATTTATTACAGATTCTCTATTTACTACAGATCCCCTTAAATGCACACCATCTGCAATTATTATTGTTTTGGGTCTGCGAAAATGGGACCTCCGGGTTAAATATATCTTCAATCAACTCATTAAACATCTCCTTAAATTCAGGCAGAATAGTTGATAAATTTTCTACAGGCTTACCATCAGTATAGATAGTAGGATTAAAATCCTTGAAAACATCACGCAGATAATAAACTGCCGGAGATATTTTAGTTCCTGGATTTTCAATAAGGTAAAACAGTCCGTAAACAAAAACCTGAAGTATCTGATAAGGACGATTAGACTTAGAAGAATCGAAAAGACCGGGAATATCTTTGTAAGCAGTATTACCTGAACCGGTTTTATAGTCAATAATCCTGTAAGTATTATCAACTATGTCGATTCTGTCGATACTTCCCTTGAAATTAACTGTCAGCTGATTACTCAGTTTATATGCTCTGTTGAAACGATACTCAGAGCTAATATATGTAAATGGAGTGAACTGCTTGTCAATGGTTAAAGTCTGCTTCACGTAACTCCTGAGTATCTCACCAATTAGATAATATTGTCCCTCCAGCGGTCTAGTATTTTCTTTATCCTTAAAATAGTATTGAGCGAAAGTCTTTTCCATTATCTCAGTGAGGTAATCATCATTTTTGATAACCTCATTTAGTACATCGATTGTTACCACCTTGTTTTTATATCTCTGATATATAATCTCCATCAGGTGATGAAAAATAGACCCAAACACGTCAGATTCAACAGATTCCTGCACCTCAGATTCCTCTGAAAGTCCCTCGATTGCAATGAAATAAAATTTAAGGGGACAATCAATATAGTTGTTGATAAGAGAGGCAGAAAGCGACTTATTGCCTCCTTCGCGATACTCATCAAGCTTACGCATGATATGAGCGGATTTTTCTACCGATACAGGTGCTATTTGGGGTGTTGTTACATCATAAGTCACAACACGTTCATCTATATCGAAATAGTCGTTGTAGAGATACTTCAGCTGATAGAAGTATCGGCTGACTTCGCCTGTCTGCAAACCATCTGTGCGTGTATCATACAACATGAAAACATTTTTGGCGCGACTAATCATTCTATAGAAATGATATGCATAAACGCTATCCTGATGCTCATATATCGGCAAACCGAATCCTTTGCGCAAAGTGAAAGGAATAAACGAATTAGCGCTGTTTTTCAGTGGAAACACACCTTCATTGAACGAAAGTATGATAAGATTTTCGAAATCTACGGCACGGGTTTCGAGAACACCCATAACCTGGAGTCCGGACAATGGTTCACCTCTGAAAGAGACTGTTATATTATGAGCCAGCTTTTTGAGCAGTCTGAAGTATGTGTCTACAGAAATACTTTCTGCTCCACTTAAGGTGTCCTGTAAACGTGTTACGGTTTTATAATATTGCACAATAAACTCTCTCTCCAGGTCATCGG
>Ga0172377_10006825_pt1 | contig 11771 bp, 4 predicted proteins | sample Pumphouse3metaG_FD_119749 | JGI IMG/M metagenome (GOLD analysis project Ga0172377, IMG submission 119749) | Leachate microbial communities from a municipal landfill in Southern Ontario, Canada - Pumphouse #3 metaG | ecosystem: Engineered > Solid waste > Landfill > Unclassified | place: Canada... | reverse complement strand
GTTTTGTCCAAACTCTGTTATCAACCAGAATGCCGGGCGTTAATGCGCTAACCGTTTGTGTGTGTGCACTTTCATTGCCTGCTGTGTCAATTGCGCTAAGCTTATAATAGTATTTTGAGGCTACTCTAAGCCCCTCGTCAATGTAGCTGGTGTTTTGTGAATCTATTGACGCAACTTTAGAGTAATTGCTGTTCATACTTTCTGATCTGTAAAGATTATATCCGGCCAAATCAGATTCTGTGTTCGGCTGCCAAGACAAGCTTAGTTTTTCTTGTTCAGGGGCCACTTCTGCCGCGAAGTTCAGGGGCATAGCGGGCGCATCGCCTTTTTCTGTTATAAACTGATAGTCTGACGATATACCTTCATTTTTTTCAAAGTCTATCGCACGCACTCTAAAATGATAAACCTGTCCCGGAAGCAGGTTTTCAAGAGTTAGTGAATGTTCGGTGAGCATTCCGGTGTCAGATGCGCACATATTGTAAATGCCCAACCCGACAGGACCGGTTGCGTAATCAACTATTGAATTTGCCGATTCGTTTGTAACCCAATTTATCACGGCGATATTTTCGGTAATGCTTGCAACGGTAACGCCTGTTATTACCGGCGGCAAGCCGTCAATTACCGCAAATGTCAGGTCAAAGCCCTCTATGGTTTCGCCCCGTTTAACTTCTACTACCCTTACAACAGATTTTTCATTGTAAGTTGCGGTTAATTTGGCTTGCCCCGGTTCTATGCCGTTTAACACATATTTGCCGAGTTCGTCTGTTTCAGCTGACATAGAGGTGCCGTAAACTGTTACTTTTGCTCTGTGTAGGGCTTTACCGTTAGAATCGTAAACTTTTCCGGTGACGTTTCCTCTTACCGGCTTCGTGGAAGTTTCAAAACACCCGGTGGTGCCAAATAGTGCGACCACCGCCAACAAAACAAAAGCGATGACCTTGTTTTTATATTTCATGGCTGATACTGCCTCCGAATGCATATATTCCTTAAAGCTGTCGGCATAAAGATTAATTTAATAAGAATTCTATTACTTTAATTATTTGTCCGACAGTAGTTTGCTCATAGTTCGGGTCCAGTGTTTTGGCGAACTCAAGCTGAACATAAGCATCGTCATCTTTGTCGGTCGCAGCGTAAGCGTAGGCTAGCATGGCGTGCACTTCCGCATTCGTTACACCGACAGGTCGCGAAGCTTTGTATTCAAAGTTTGGCTTTCCTTTGCCAAGATCGTTTAACAACAATTCAATGATTTCTTCCATATCGGTTTTTGAAGCTTGCTGCATATAAGCCGAAGCTAAACCGACTTTAGCGTCATCATTCAATTCTTTTGCCAGAATAAACCATTTTATACCGTCTTTAAGCTTGCCGCCAAAGCTTTTTGCCCAACCGATGCCATTGTTTGCATCAGCTTTTTCCTGCATTGTCGGCGAGTTTTCAAGCACTTTGTTAAACTGAGTTACTGCGCTGTCATAAAGCCCTTTGTTAATATAGTCCCATCCGGTTTCTAAATACTCGTTCCCTCTTATGACGGAATTAACATCGGCTGCCGGTGTGCTGCTCGTGCCTTCACCGTTTACTCCGCCGCCGCTGCACCCTGTAAAGCCTAATAAGATTGGGATTGCTATTAAAATCGCAAACAGACGTTTCTTAAGCATGTTTTTTCTCCTTATGACTAGCGCAGAACTGCAAATTTACCGGTTTTGCTGAAGGACTTACCATTCTTGGTTGCCTTGAGTTTGTAGAAATATACGCCGTTTGCAATTCTTTTTCCTTTTCTGTTCGTCAGGTCGTAGTTTACTCTGCCGTTAGCAGCGCTGAAGCTGTCCGAAAGATTTGCAACCAAATGACCCGCCGTGTCGTATATTTTCATGCTCACTGAGTCGGGTGTGAGACCGAATTTATACTGGAAGGTTACTCTGTTGCCTCTCGCAGGGCTCGGATAGGGCGTGAATTCTTCAAGTTCAAAGGTTACGGCAGCGAATCTGACCGCTTTGCTCAAAGTATTTCCTGCCAAATCTTTAACGGAATAAGTGACCTCATGTTTACCTTTCGGCAAAGACCCTCTGTATTTATAGGTGAATTTTCCGTTTTCATCTAACTTCACGTTGGGAAGTTTGAGTCCGTTAAGTTGCACTGTGAAAGAATTTTTGTCCAAACCTGAGCCGTTGTCCGCGAACTCACCTTTGATTTCGGCGTTTGAGGCGTCGATTTCGTCAAGGTCTCTCGGATAAAAGTCATTCGCAGCCGGTTCTTTTAGGTCGGCCATGAGTGCCAGTCTGCCAAGTCCGGTGAGTTGAGCGGTAATTTTATTTTCAGCAAACAGACCGCCCTGGAACACCCATTTTCCGTCAGTGTTCTGCCTGTAAAGGTGAACTTTGTTTTCGGGAACAGTTACTTTTTCGTAACCTATGTTTCCTTCGTAAAGCATTGCTTTTCTGAGTTTTACATTTGCGGGGCCTATTTCTTCAAGAGCCATTACCGGTGTAAGTTCTGAGATGTTTGCTTTATTTGAAGCAGCAGAACCTCTTATACCCATAGACGCTCTCAATGAAGCGGTTTCTTCATTTGCAAAAGGTGATTCAAGGGTTTCTCTGTCAAGCATGTAGATTACTGTGTTGCCATAGGATGAGTTTTCGGCAGCTTTAAGAGAAGCTCTTTGATTTTCGGTTGCAATGCTCAATCTTTGTGAAGCATTGAGATCTGCTACCACAAATTGAACGTATCCATTACCAACCATGCCGTGTAGGTCGGTTCCCGAAAGATAAATATAGGCTTTACCCGGATTAGAAGCGTCGATCTTGTATGAACCGGCATAGTATCTTTGTTTTAAGAAGTTCATCATAACCGGAGTGCTGACACCGTTTTGTTCTACCGAACATGTGGGGGGCGCTCCGAGTGATTCACTTGATTTTGTGAGAATCATTATTTCATATACATTTGCGGGGTTAGAGAACAATACTGTCGAGAAAGCCGGGCCGGTGTTGATGACAACGGTCTTCGAGTTGTCGGTAACCATAAGGTTGCCGGCCAAGTCTTTTGCACCTTCTATAACAATTATGGCGTTGCCGTCATACATGGCGCTGTCGCCTTTCGGAATCACGGTTGTGCCCGTCCAAGTGTTGTCTTTGAAGTCGGTTCGTTCAATTTTCATTACCTGTCCGCCTGCACTGGTAAGTGTTACGGCCGGGTTAACGGTTGCATCCATCGGCTCACTGAATCTGAGAGTGAATGTTACCATTCCGTTAGTGATTTTATTTGAGCTGCTTGGAGAAGGAGATACTTCGAGAACCGTAGGTTTAACTGTATCTACTACAAGAGTTCTGCTATTAGAGAATGCGCTGACATTTACGCCGTCTTCACAAGATTCGCCTGCAGCGACTCTCCAATAATATGTGCCGTCTTTGGGCAATCCAAAGTTGGCATCGCCGGTAGCCACGAGTTGTCCTTTGTAGGCAGCATAGGCGGCGGATTTTGGCTGATCGTTAACTATATTGTTGAATCCTGCGTCGTCTGCGATTTGCAACAGGTAGTTGTTTGCATCTGATACAGTTGTCCATTTAAAGCCGACGCTTCTTTTGGAAGATATATAGTTGGTGAGCGGGAAAGTGAGCTGAGGGGGCGTCGGGGGTGTTCTGTCAACCACAAATGCAGTTTGCTTTGCTACGGAAACGTTTCCGCCGCGGTCGGTAGCTCTGACATAGATACTGTGTTCACCGTCGGTCAAGTTAGTTATATCAAGAGAAGCGCTGAAGTTAACGGTAGAAGATGCCGTAAAGCTGCTTGATATATCATACCAATCAGTGTTGTTGTGCGAATATTCAATTTTTGTGATTCTGAGGTTAGGGTCCGTTCCTTCGTCTTTAGCCGATCCTGATAATTCCAAAGTGTTTTTGGTGTATTTTTTGCCCGCTGCGGGTTTACTTAGGGCAGTTATTGTCGGTGCTTTGTAGTCAAACTTATAGGTATAGCTTGCTGTCATTTTGTTGGGAACTTCGGTTCCAACGGTCGCATAGTCGGCAGTAAGAAGCTCAACCACTACATCCATAACGCCGGCTTCGTTGCCTTCCTGAGGAACCGAAGGGGTAGGCAGTGTTAATGTCGTTCCGTTATAACCGAATGGTGCGGAAGTTTCTGTTCCCGCTTTCCAAGAGAATGAAGCCACGCTCATGTTGACGCCTGAACCTGTTCCGTTATACCAGCTTGCGTCGCCGGGGGTTTGTGCGTAGTTAAGCCCGCTGTCAGAAGGCATGTTAGGCCCATGGGTTACAATGTCTTTCGGAGCATCCGAAAGGGTTGCGCTGATTGTATTCTGAGTAAGACCGAACCAGGTCGGTGTCGAATCAGCCAGATTTACGGCCGGCGAAGTTTGTGTAACTACCGGCGGTTGGCTGTCGTAGATGAAGAATGAAGTTGCGGGGGCCCCTTGAATGCCCGAAGCTGAAACCGGAGTAACGAGAATATCGTATCTTCCGTCGTGGCTTTGGTTGTTTGAAAGAGATCCGCTATGAAGCTGATAAATAAGTTTGCTGTCTGATGCAACCTGAAAACCTGAGACAGAACCGTTGTAAGAAACAGATATTTTAGAAGTTGCATAGCTGACGTTTCCGCCGCCGAGAGTAGCCCATACCTGGCTTTTGCTCAGAGATTCATGGGTGAAGTTCGCATAATCGCCGTATTCCGGCACAAAAGTCACGTCTGAGGTAACATTTACAGCAACAGTGAACGAGCGAGTCGCTGTTTCGCCTGCGTTACCGCTGTTGTCTTTTGGTGTTACAGATAAATCGTATGTTCCGTCGGGTAAAGATGCGAATGAGTAGACGAGCGCCGCGCCGTTATAACTTTTTTCACCGGTAACAGGCGCGCCACTTTTGGTGAGGCTTATCTCAGATGTATTCGCGTTAATTCCCGAACCACCGGTTGAGTCGTTTATAAGAGCGGTAATTCTTGTGATGCTTTCTGTAAAGGGTTGTTGTGTGTCATTAACATCTGTCGTGTAATAGTTGACGGCCACTGTTCCGACTGTGGGAGCAGTTCTGTCAATAACTACAGTTCTGGGGGCTTTGCTTGTATAAGTCTCTGAATTGCCTGTGGGCTGGCTTTTGTCCGTTGCCGCTGTCCAGAGGTTATAAGTGCCTTCTGTCGTGATGGCTGAAGTGTCCCAGTTATATGACCAATTTGCTGCTGTAGCCAATACGGGAATAGACAAGGAAGCCACATCGCCGCCCGCAGCGTTCGCCCAAACAAGGTCGAGGTGAGAAACGCCCGAACCGCCTGTTCCGTCAGAAATGGTTCCCGCAAGACTTACCGAATTGGAACCGGCAGATACATAAAGGGGAGTGTTCTGAGTAAATGCAGAAACGGGAGCTGTGCTGTCAATGTAGAAAGCACTTCCGGCGTAATCATAGGGGTCTATTGTGTTGCCGTAAGCATCTTGGGCGCCGCTTATTGTCAGACCTGCAACAGCGCCGTCGTAACTGATTCCGCCGTTTTTGGGAATACTGAAGTTTTGCGAGAAAGTAGTGGCATTAGACCAGGTGCCCGCCGAACTTGAAATAACCGCACCGCCGCCGCATGTAAGTGTCAAGGTCGGCTTGATGGTTTGGTTCATATTTTTGTTGAAAATAACTTTAAGAGTATAGTTTCCGCCGCCGATCTGATAGGTCGGAGATAGGGGGAGGGGCATTACAAATGGCTGTTCGAATGAAATTGTAGCTTCGGTTGTTGAGTTGCTGTCATAGTTAATAACAACGGCTGCTGTTTGCGCAGAAGTGTTGCCTGCTGCGTCAATAGAAGCAAATGTCAGACTGTTCGCTCCGCTTGTAAGAGGAATATTCATGACGGCGGCGCCGGAATTAACGTTTGTAGGTGTTCCGACGGGTGCTCCGTTATTATAAGCCTGAATCTTAATAGGAAGTGAAGCATCGGTTTCGTCACAGCTGAGTGTTACGTTAACCGGAGTCTGATTAGTTGTGGTCGGCAGAGTTGAGGTAACAGTCGGAACAGCGGGAGCAGTTTTGTCAACAATCACATTAATTGCGGATGACTGTGATATTGGAGTGCCTAAGGTGTCTTTGCTTATTGCAACATAACTGTGCGCGCCCTCTGTGGCTGTTAAGGCGATAGACCAGGTGGTGCCTGTAACCGCTATTGTATTAACAGTTGTTCCGGCGTCTTTGATTTCAACAGAAGTCGTTCCGCTCGGGCAAGTTCCCGAAAGGGTAATTGTCGTCGAGTTAGTGGGGCTCTGCGGGGTAACAGAATCAATGGTGGTATTACCTGTGGCAGAGGTTCCTACCGTGAATTGCACCGTTGTATTACCTTCGTTAGCTGATGCGGTTGGTTCAGATATGTCTTTTGCAACGATGCTAACGTTATAAGAGCCGTTTGTGAATGTTGCGTCCAATTGCAGATTAAAAGCAAAAGAGGTTGCATCATCGCTGCTTCCTTCGGCAGTAGCTTGTTTTCCGTTGCAAGTAACCGTCGGAGCTTTTATTAGCTCGCTTGAAGTAATTTGAATTCTTACAACTGAAGAATTAGAGAAAGTGGGGCCGTTTGTAACCTGTGCTGTTAAGACGGGTTTGGTAAAGTCAACAATAAAACCCTGGTTTGAAACAGCGGTTGCAGACTTTCCTGCTGTGTCTATAACTTCTACCGAGAATTGTTTTGCGGTTCCGCCTGTGTCACCGATTGCCGAGGCGGGAATAACAACTTTTGAAGTGCCTGCGGAGAGTGAAGTGTCTGTTTGCAACAAATCACCGCTGCTGTTCTTGAATTTTGCGGTGTAGGGAGGTGAATCGCCAACCCAGGTAGCTGTAAGTGTTACGCTGCCTGCTGCGTTGATTCTGTTGCCGGTTGCTCCGGCCACTGTTGCGTCGAGGGCAAGCCCTGTGATGTCTGCCAACGCTACGGAAGTGAATCCGCAGATTAGCAAAAAGACGCAGAGTATAACTTTAAAAGTTACACGATTCGCATTTGTTTGCCACATAATTTGTCTCCTGTTCGTTACTAAAACGGGCACGTTATATTTATTTCCCATCTTGTAATTCGGCATAAAGCTTGTAAAAATTAACAAGTAATATTTTTAAAAATAGATATAATGAGTTGAAACTATGCATTTAAAGCTATATTTTGGTGCTTGTACTTTTAAAAAAAATATGTTAATAATTTTTTATGGCAAAAAAAATCCTGACTTTTATTTTTATTATTTTGACGGCTCTGCTTTTAGCCGGGTGTGGCGGAACATCTTCAAAAAAAGATCTTGGCAGCGGTTCGGGTTCGGTAATTGACGAACTTACGGCGGGCCGCATACAAGGAATTGTCACAGCGGCAGAAAACAATTTTCCCATAAAAGAAGCAATTGTAGAGACTGACGAGTGTCAGAGCCTGACAGACGAACAGGGCAAATACTTGCTGGGGCCTATAAACGCGGGCGATTACAGAGTTATTGCGCGGGCCAAGGGCTTTGAGGTAACCGTAGCCGATTCGGTCAGGGTTTTGTCGGGGCGGATAAGCGAGAACGTTAATTTTTCTATGCGGCCGCAAAGCGCCTCTTATGCGTCAGATTTTTCGATTGTTGCCATAAGACCGCAAATGGGCACAGACGGGGAAGTTGTGTCGATTTATTGCAACGGGTGCGGCAATAAGCCGGGCAAAGTTACATTTAACGGTAAAGAGGCCATAATAACAGATTGGAACAGCACACAAGACGGAAAAATTACTGTAATGGCGCCTGAAAACGTTGAGTCGGGGCCGGTCAGGGTTGTAATTGACGGCAAAAATTCAAACGAAGCGCAGCTGTTTAATTTTATTGCGAAGCCGGTGATATTAAATGCCGAGCCGGCAATAGCAAGGTCAGGGCAAACACTGACCCTTTATGGGCGCAACTTCAATCTTGTGCCCCGTTTTAACGCTGTGAAACTTGCCGATAAAAATTGCTACGTAAATTCGGTTTCGAACAGTTCGGTTATGAGTATAACGCTGCCGGCCGGCGCCAAAACGGGAAAGTTGAGTATTTCGGTTTTCAGTGAGGCTTACACCCTTGAGGGTGTGAGTAATGTAACGGTTACCATAATACCCGAACTTATCTATTTGACGCCAAAAAGGGCACTGCCGTCATCAGGGAGCGTCAGGCCGATAATTACCGCATACGGAAACAATTTTGGCGCAGACAGAAACATAGTGCGTGTTATGATAGGTGCCGCAGAAATAATGCCGGCTGAGTTTATCAGCTTTTCGGATAACAAAATATCGTTTTATGCGCCAAGCGCATCGGTGTTGAGCCCCGGGGTAAAAACAGAAGTGAGAGTTAAGGTTAATCAGTCTGTAAGTAACGCTCTCGATTACACGGCGTATAATTCTAATATGGCAACGTTGGGGCTTCAAAACTATGGAATTTATGACTTTGAAGACATATCGAGCGCCGGAACTTTGCGTTTGAGCATGTTATCACCCGGCGATAAAATTGTTTTTTTGGGAGTTTTGTCGGCAAACGCTGTGCAAAGCGTGAATGAAGACGAGTATTTTACAATATCTTCTTACATGGGCGGCAACTATACGCCGGTTCCGACTTTGCCCGATAATATAACTCTGTCAAGCGCAGCAAGCAGCAGATATAATCAAACAGGCGACCCCTATGACGGTTATTATAACACGGTATTAAGAGCCGGAACTTCTGTTTCGGACAGATATAAGGTTTATTCTTCTCCTATTGAGAAGAACATGAGTCAGAGTTACAGAGGGGCAATGGTTGAGCCTGCTTCAAGCACAGTAACATTTTATATTCGCGACTTTAAACAAGAAAACCCATGGAATGCGGAATACGACATATTGGCTACGGGCACTCTTATTGCGAGCAATTCACGTTGTCTTGTTTATTATGATATTAATCAATCGGGTTTGAATACAACAAATGCCGAAGAAATGGCGCAGCGGTTTTCAGAAATTTACACAGGAATGAAAAATAGTTTGGGAGTTTTACCGGAACCCGAGGGTAATATTGACGAACAGCCGCGAATCGTATTGTTTTTATCGCCGCTTTTGAGTGAGGGCGGCAAAACCGTAATGTCATATTTTGATTCTCGCGACAAAAATTCGGTTGCTCTTAATTCTGCGCAAACAGAGATTATATACGCAAATTCAGCCGGTTATAGGCTTAACCCCACAGAGTTTTACGCAAGCCTTTGCGAAAGTTTGCATAAAATGTTTTATTACAATCAAAAGCGGCAGTCAGGTGTTTATTACGGCACAGACTGGCTTGAAGCGGGGCTTTCGACAGCGGCGCGAGAGGCTTGCGGCTACGGATTCATGCAAAGCAATCTTAAAGACGTGGAGCGAGTTTCGGGTTTTTTGGGCAAACCTTATGAGTATGGTTTGCAGTTTTGGCCGTCTGATCCCTTGGCGGGCAATTATGGAATGCAGTATTTATTTGTTTCGTATTTAAAGCAAAGGTGCGCTCCGGTTGACGCGTTGAAAAGTCTCGAAGGCACTGACGGAGGCAGCAATCTTCACTCCGGACTTGCAGATGTTGAAAATTTGCTGGGTAAGGCGGGAATTACTGATTTTAACGAGTTTTTTGAAGACTTTGCTCTTGCCATGTATTGTGACGATTTAGGCTTCGATTCAAGTTTTATCGGATACAATGAAGACAAACATCAATTCAGTGACTTAAGGCTGAGGGGTTTTAATGCCAATGTGGCGGGTCTTAGGGGCGGAAGTTTCGGTGAATCGCCCGTTGATTCGACTCTTGCGGACATCAAGGGCAACAGCGCCAGATTATTTATGTATCCCAAGGGGAACTGGGGCGACATAGAGGTCACAATCGGCAAAACTTCTTCGGGCGTATTCAAAGTATGGGTGCTTTATTATTCTTCCGAGCATTTAAATTGAGATTTAAGTAATGAATTTTTATGTTTCATTGAGATTTAAAGTTATTCTTTTGCTGCTTTTGCTGTTGGGCGGACTTTCTTTGACATCAAACGAAAATTCCATTAAGCTCATACGCGAAAAAATGCGTGAAATGTTTCAGCAAAGGGTGCTAGCGGTAAAAGACTCTGTCAAAACGTATTGGGAAAGCGAAAAAAATGCTTTGCTGAATTTAGCTATGCTTTATTCAGAAAACGAAAGAATTGTGCTTTTATGCTCAGAGGGGCTTGAACATCTATTACAGCAAGAGCTGTCGCATTTAACGGCTCGCACCATGATTTATGATATATCTGTGGTGTTAGCCAGGGGAAAGCGTGTTGACAGTTTTGCCAAAAACATTCAAGAATCGCCTGTATTGAGTCGCGAAGATACGAATAATTATTTATCACGCGTTGCTTTGATTTGTGAGTCGGACGGCGTATTTTTAACGGTTTCAGTACCGATTATCAAATATGGAGAGCTTTTGGGAAGATTGCTTTTACGGCAAAAGCTGAATGATGCTTATGTAACAAAGATGGCCGGGTATTTGCAGGCAGATATTTCTTTGGCTGTAAAAGAAAATATATTTGCCTCTTCTATGAGAAACGAAATCAGAGAAGAATTGGCGCAGCATCATTATGTTTCTCAAAACACCAAAGATACGATTTGGTCATTGTTGTCGGGAAAAATTGCTTATTCATTGGGCAGAGAGGTTCTTGAAACGACGTCAGAAGGCAATTCGGTTTATATTTACACGGCGGTTTCTGAGGAAAAAATGCAATCTCTTATAACGGAGGCGAATGCCGGGCACTTTTATGTTTCGTTTTGGACATTTATTGCGGCGTTGATAATTGCAGTCATATTTACCGAACGAGTTTTGATTGCGCGCATTAAAAATTTGCAAAAGAGTGCCGGAATAATTGCCGGGGGTGATCTAGACTCTCGAATCGGTTCTCTTCATAATGATGAATTGGGCAGTTTGGCTGATTCATTCGATAAAATGGCCGATTCACTGAGAGAACACCGAGAAAAAGTAAAAGAATACATCGCCAGTATAGAAAATATGGCAACGCAGCGGAAAATAACGGAAATGCAGTTATATCACGCCGATAAGCTTAGCTCAGTCGGAAAACTGGCGGCGGGTGTCGCGCATGAGATTAAAAACCCGTTAGCTTCAATAAAAACTTTGGGGCAGCTTATAAAAGAAGAGTTTCCTGAGGGCGACTCGCGCAGAGAATACGCGGAAGTTATAGTGAGCGAGGTTGATAGACTTAATTCGGTGGTAGTTCAGCTTTTAAAATTTGCTCGACCTGAAGAAAGCTGTTTTAGAGACACAGTATTAGGTGAAATAATTGCTCCCGTATTTGCTCTTGAAAATCATGAAGCGGAGCGAAACAAGGTTGAGTTGAAGCGGTGTTATGACGAAAAAATAAGTTTGTTTGCAGATGCCGAAAAGCTCAAGCAGGTAATGTTAAACCTGATTATAAACGCAGTTCAGGCCATGCCCGAGACGGGCGGAAAAATTGAAGTGCAGGCATATGATGACAGTGAAAAGGGTGGTATAATCATTAATGTTAAAGATGATGCCGGCGGTATTCCGGCAGAGGCGCTCGACAGAATATTTGAGCCGTTTTTTACAACGCGTCAGCGTGGAACGGGGCTTGGGTTGGCAATTGTAAAAAAAATAATCGATTTGCACAACGGCACCGTCGAGGTTCAAAGCGAGGTAGGCGTAGGAACAAGCGTTCGCCTGTTCCTGCCTTACAAAAAAAGGGAATGAGGGCAGCAAATGGCATTTGTAAAGCACAATATTTTAGTTGTTGATGACGAAAAATCTATTTTGTTTAGTTTAAAAGCGGCACTGGGAAAGGAAG
>Ga0172377_10006824_pt1 | contig 11772 bp, 6 predicted proteins | sample Pumphouse3metaG_FD_119749 | JGI IMG/M metagenome (GOLD analysis project Ga0172377, IMG submission 119749) | Leachate microbial communities from a municipal landfill in Southern Ontario, Canada - Pumphouse #3 metaG | ecosystem: Engineered > Solid waste > Landfill > Unclassified | place: Canada... | reverse complement strand
AGAGGACGGGTTTTTGTTCGACAGTGATTTTTTTAATAATGGTTCGGATGTTCTGAATGAGTTTGTGCCCGAATATGCTGAATTTAATGGGGTAATACGGGTAATCGATATCAGTAAAATGTTAAAACAATCAACGGCAACTCTTCTGGTTAATCCTGAGGAAAAAAGCGCAGAATTTTATCTTACATAATACGAATTTTCCATATTAACCTCCTGCTCTTTACAGAAAGCTCCTGAAAATTGGTATAATAACGGTGTTTTGTTTATCAGGAAGCTCTCCGCATGTTTGTTATTTCTCTGATAGAGCAAGCCAGAAACACGGAAAAAACGGTAAATTATAGTCAGGAGAAAATTCATGGAAAAATCTGGTGCCTCTCTCGTTCCGAATAAAATAGCGCGATATCTGGACAAGCCTTCTGAAGAGTTCACGCGCGCCGATATTATCAAGTATATCAAAGAAAATAATATTGAGGCGGTCAATTTTCGTCATCTGGGAGGTGACGGAAGGCTAAAAACGCTGAATTTCGTTATTACCAGCCCCTCACAGCTGGAACAACTGCTTTCATCAGGTGAAAGGGTTGATGGATCTAGCCTGTTTTCGTATATCGATTCTTCTTCCAGTGACCTTTATATCATTCCACGCTACCGGACTGCATTTGAAAACCCATTTTCCAGTGTGCCTGCTTTGGATATTCTCTGTTCATATTACACCAAGGAAGGGCAGAGGCTTGGGAGCTCTCCCGAAAACATCCTCAAGAAAGCTCATGACAGCTTGAAAAGAAGTACCGGTTTCAGCTTTGAGGCAATGGGCGAACTGGAATACTATGTTATTGCGCCCAAGCAGTCTCTTTACATGGCCAATTCACAAAGGGGCTACCAGGAATCAGCTCCATTTTGCAGATGGGAAAGCCTCCGGTATGAAGCAATGCAATATATTGCTCAATGTGGCGGCAAGATCAAGTATGGCCATTCGGAAGTAGGGCACATCTACGGGGAAGAAAATGAGATGGAGCAAAATGAAATTGAATTTACTCCCGTAAATGTCGAAGACGCGGCTGACCAGCTGGTAATTGCCAAATGGGTTCTAAGAATGATAGGCAAGCGCTATGGAGTAAATATAAGTTTTGCACCCAAAATTTTGGTTGGCCACGCCGGAAGTGGCCTCCATTTTCATACCCGGATTATGAAGAATGGCGCCAGTGCTATGGTAGAAAATGGCGCATTGAGTGATGTAGCCAAAAAAGCAATTGCCGGTTATCTGACGCTGGCTCCTTCGCTGACGGCTTTTGCCAATACAATCCCCTTGTCTTTCCTCCGGCTGGTTCCTCACCAGGAAGCGCCTACCAATATTTGTTGGGGCGACCGTAACCGGTCGGTGCTGGTACGTGTTCCTTTGGGCTGGCTTGGCGTTAATAATATGGCTCAGGATGCCAACCCGCTGGAAAAAGAGAGTGCTCCTGATTTCGGCAGCAACCAGACTGTAGAATTTCGCTCTCCCGATGGTTCTGCCAATATACACATGATTCTGGCGGGATTGTGTGTAGCTGCCCGCCACGGATTAACAATGGGCAATGCACTGGATGTTGCCAGCAAGCTCTATGTGGGGGTAAACATATTTGCAGCAGAAAACAAGGAATTGCAGGAATCCCTGCCGCAACTTCCTGATTCGTGTTATTCAGCTGCTGATAGCCTGATCAGGGACAGGAGCTTTTACGAAGAGGGAGGAGTATTCCCTGCAACAGTTATTGATGGCATGGCAAAAATACTAAAGAGCTACAACGACAAGGATTTAAGCCAGCGCTATTATGGCAACGGCGCAGCAATACAGAAACTGGTTGATGAATTCCTTCACCATGCCTAAAGTATAATCACTTTTATTTGAAAAGGCCGGTGGCTTTTTGCTCGTCTGGTAAAAATGAGCTCTTATCTGCCGGCTTTTGTGCAAAACTTTAGAATTTCGGCAAAATTGTCAAGTTTAAGAATATTATTGCTCTCCATAAATCCATCATAGGTGAGGCTTATCCATGGTTTGGAGTAATGGGAGCTGATATTTTCCGACATGGCAGCTACTATGCCTCCCGGCATACAGCCATGAGGCATAACGGAAATGACTCCCGCAAAACGCGGGTTCTCCATCCATTCCAGGCCACTTCCAAGGCTGAGTACTGCCTCACTTCCACACCTTGGCGAAATCAGGCGGGAGGAAAGCTTGAGTAAATCTTCAGTTGCCAGTTCTTTAAAATCCAGCGCCTTTTTGCACTCACGCGATATGCTGGCTTCATCATGCAGCTGGATTTGTTTTTTCAGGCTCCCGGTAATCTTTTTAAATATTGCTTTATCCCGTGTGGCATCTTCAATATTGCGGTAAGTAGTATACTTTAGCCACTCACCCATGGAAGAAACCGTTACCTCCAGGCCGGCATCTTCGCATTTCTGTACCAGGTTTCTGTTAGCGAAACGGTTTGCCCGGAGGAAAATTTCCCCGTTGATTCCAACCAGTGGCCGTGCCGGAAGAGTGGGATCAGCCATTTGCTTGAACCGGTCAGCTGCTTCTGTTACAAGATCTTTGAACTGTAATTTTTGGCGGATGCGATCGGCAATCTTTTTTAAATACTCGTCGAAAAGATTGTTGACTGCCTCTCTGTTTGTGCTATAGGGGCGAAAATGCCAGAGCAGGCTCTGAAGGTGGTCTATAGCTACAATGGCTTTCCAGGCCAATCTTTCAAAGGCGGTACCCAGATTCAAGTCTCTATAAGCATTATTGGATACCGTAGTGCACATCGGGAGTTCGTATCCGGCTTGCCGTATTAACCTTTCCTGTTCAATGGCATATTTCCCCAGTCGGCAGGGGCCATAGGAACCACTCATAAATCCCTGGACACCTTTGGTGCAGGGATTGGCCTGTAAATACTTCAGGAAACTGCCGAGAGTTACTCTGTAAGGCAGGCATTCCGTTCCGGAGGTTAGATCCCCTGCAAGAATAAGATCGTCTTCATTGGCTTCGGGAAGTACTTCTGCATCGGCACCGAAAGCTTGCATGGCTGCCGCAAGTACAACAGCGTGTGGCGCCATATTTGGAATAATGATCTTTCTGGCCGGTATAATACTGGAAGACGTTCCGCGATAAACATCTTGCCAAACAAATTCTGCAGATTGGGCTTCCGATTTTTGGTGCGCTTCGATGGTGTCCACGAAAGCTTCCAACCGGGTTACCAGCCCGGCTTCGGCGGCGTGCTCGTCAATCTCCATTTGCCCCATTGGTTTCTGTCCGGTGATATCCTGCAGCACTTTTATTATGAAGGAATCAGGGCCGCACCCGAAATTGGTTATAGATAATCCATACAATTGCGGAGAGGAGCCGATTATTCTGGTTGCCTTTATGAATTTGGCTTCATAAGCCCAGTATGGACGATCGCTCACTTCTTCCGGTTCGTATTGTTCCAGCGGCAGGAAATCCACTGGAATTGGAACCACGCCGAGCGAAGCCAGTTTTTCGTTAAAGCCCAAATTGGCACCGGAATCCTGGGACATGTAAGATCTTGCCATTACTACCACTCCGGTTTTGCCGCTTTGCCGTATTTCCCCAAGTACGCATTCGCCGCTCTGTCGAAGTTCCCTTTCGAATCTTTTCTGGCATTCAAGGCCTGACCTTGCGGCTTCAGCGCCCTGATTAAAGGAAAAGCCCATCCTGGTGGCAGCTTCAGCAAAATTGTCAATGGTTTCTGCTTCTCCCCTGCTCAGGTCAATAATTGGTGAAAGCAAACGGTTGGCAATGCTGTCCATAACGTTACGAACAATGAAGGGAGATGCCTGTACCAGGGGACAGGCATAATTCTGATTTTTATCATCTTTTTTCAGCCCAAGCCGGATGGCACACGGATATAGTATATAATCGGTATTGGACAGGGAATTGATATGGCCGTGAAGAAGTTTCAGCGGAAAACAGGAATCACTATAGCTTAACTCAGCAGCCTTTTCAATGGTAGAACCGGTAGTCTTATCAGAAAGGAGCACCTTGACTCCCAGTTTGTTCAAAAAACCCAGAAGGAGTGGAGCGTAATCATAAACCAGTAAAGCCCTTGGTATTCCCACCAGAAGGCCTTTGCCCTGGTCCGGGTTATAATCAGCAAATAGCAGTGCTTCCCTGGTGTCAAATGGTGTTTTTATTATGGTTTTACCAGTTCCATGAGCATCATAAAGATCGCAGCGGGAACCGAAATAGGTAGTTTCTTCCCCTGGCAGTTTCATGCGGGTTATAGTGCAGTTATTGTCACATTTGGTACAGAGGAAGGTGGAAAGATTGCAGTCTGCATTCGTAATAGTTTCAAAACCTTTGAAGCTCGACGCGTTGCCATTCATGGATTCCTTGGCCAGGATAGCGGCTCCAATTGCGCCGCTTACTTCCCGGTGGGGGGCTACCGTTATCCGTTTGCCGGGCAGCATTTGTTTGAATGCCGATATTACTGCCTGGTTATAGAACACAGCGCCCGTAAGTATTATATCGTTTCCCAGTCTTCTGGAACCGACGACCTTGGAAAGATAGTTGTTGACAATTGAACGGGCAAGGCTGGCAGTGATAATTTCCGTTTGTACTCCCTGCTGTTGGGCAGAAGCTACCGCCTGGCCCATGAACGCTGCACATCTGGTACCCAGATCGATGGTATAGGGAGCGCTGAACGCGAGGCGGGCGAATTCCCCGTTTTTAACAGAAACACCCAGCATGTCAGCGAGTTCATCAATAAAACTTCCGGTTCCGGCGGCACATGCCTTGTTCATCTGGTAATCAGCCACTATTCCGTTGCGTTTAATAACCAGTTTCGAGTCCTGGCCACCGATTTCTATGATATCTGCATTCGGCTCCAGTTCTTCTGCTGCCCTTACCTGAGCTGTAATTTCGTTTTTTACCAGATCGGCTCCGATCAGGCTGCCTATCAAATATCTTCCAGAACCGGTTACGCCTGCCCCGGCGATGGTCATTGTTCCTGCGCCCTGAGCAATCAGGTTGGCAAATACCTGCTTTACGGCGCTCACCGGGCGCCCGGCTGTCATGAGATAGTCTTTGATAATTACATCTCCCCCGGCGTTGACAACTACTGCCTTGGTACTGGTCGAGCCGACGTCTATACCAAGGTAAACCGGGGAGTTGTTTGTCAATGTGCCAACAGGCGGCTTGTTCGTATGTTGGGTTTCAGGCAGCCCGGGCAGGGTATAGTACCTGGTATTAGAGGTTTCGTCAGGGACGAAGTCTATACTTGAAGGAGTATTTCTTGCCAGCAAAGCCAGACCAAAAGCCTGGACATGCTGGGGCATTTCGGCAACTTTTATTGAGACTGGCTGTTTGTTTCTGGCAGAAATAGCCGTTTCCAGCGCCGAACATACTGCTGAATTGGCTGCCATTCCACCTGTAAAAAGCACTGGTTGCTGAAAATGGCCTTTCTTGAGCGAGGCTATCATTCTGGCAATGCTTTCACACAAGGACTTTAGCATTGCTTCTACAGGCACTCCCTTTTGTTGCAGATGGATAAGGTCACTTTTGGCAAACACGCTGCATCTGGTGGCAATACGTGGAGCGCTGCCGTTATATGAATTTGCTAATGTGGCCAGATCATCAAGCTGTATGCCAAGGCGGTAGCACTGTTGTTGAAGAAAATGGCCGGTGCCCGCAGCGCACAGCGGATTGGTGTGAACTTTCCATGGTTTGTTCATACCTTGCTCGAGTTCAACCACCAGGACAGTCTGCCCGCCGGAACAGATTATTGTCCGGGTTTCCGGTTGTTTGTGCATGATGGAAGTGACAAGGGCCAGGCCATCTGAAAAGTGCCCCCAGCCTGTTTTAGCAGCGATTTGTTTCAAGCCCGAACCGGATATGGCAGCGCCGGAAATATCAGAGAACGAAACCTTGTTACTGAGTTGCTCCAGCAGGGAGTTGATTGTAACAGAGGGGTTAGAAGTAGTGTTAATGCAGTTGTTATAAACCGTGTTATTGGCCGAGTCTGTCAGTATCAACTTGGCAGCGGATGAGCCAATATCAATTCCAAGCGTGTAAGTCATACCTTATTTTAGCAGAACCAGGCAAGAAAAAGATTGTTCTGAGTTACTTGATGGAAATGGCTTCAGCATATTGCTGTGAACTACCTGAAATATTAGCCGGGATGATATGGCGCGTTATGCCTTGATCATCCCGGTCTTATTTTTGATCTGTTACCGGCAATTGGAATATTAGGACAGGATTTCACCCGGAAGATAGCCCAGTTCCCGGGCTTGCAAGTCAAGGTCAGCAGTGATGATAGCTTCCAACCCCAGGTTGAGTTCCCCCTCGGTTTTCTTCAAATCTACTGCCTTTAAATAACCTTTGCATTTATCACAAAGGTAAAGCCGGTAAAGGCCTTTTTCATCGGTATGGTAGGAAAGTGTTGGCTGATCGGTATTATTGCAGAAAGGGCAGTGCAGGCGCTGGAAAAGCCAATCCATGTTGCAGCAGGAGCAAATCAAATAAAGGGCTCCGTTTTCCTTTTCCAGGTAGCTGAATGAGGGCGCTGAACCACAAACCGGGCAATTTCCTTTCCGCCATGACTGCTGATTGATGCGTTGTTTAAAAGCCAGTGCATAACCGGTAAGAAACGGGCGCATGGTGTGGTGTATGAGTGTAGCCATTTCTGTCGGAGAAATGCACACTTTTTCAGCTTCTGAGTCGAGATTTCCTCTATCAAGCCATTTCTGAGCGATTTCGGCATTTATCTCCGGTATATTTTCAGTTTCCAGATTTGAATAGCCCTGCAAAACATCTGAATATTGCTTGAACAATTGTGCTATGTTTTTAAAAACGTCATTGGCCACGGACCAGTCAATATCGAGCTCTTCAAACCGTATGAGAGGCTGGCCATTAAAAATGCGATGGTTCACAAGTTCCTGGGGTATGCCAACTGCCGGAATGCCGGTTTTCTGCTCGACATTTGCGTGTATCTGCAGAAGCTCGAGGTAAAAGCTGATAAACCTGGAAGAGTGGGCTGGTTCGCCAGCCCACTCTTCCATTCCTTTTATTATCTTGCTAGTCGTATCGTTTTCTTCAGGTTTGTACAAAATTCCTGTATTTCCTTTCGGTCTTCGTTATAACCTTTTTGCTGTTTCAGGTATTGAGCTATAACTGTCCGCCGATTGTTATTACTGCACGCAGGAAGAACCCGCCGATTATTACCGAGGCTGCCGATAAGCCTATGATCCAGGCAGCAGTTTTGTCCTCCATCTCCTTATACTTGTGAAGAAGATCAAGAGCGATGGGGAGCAGCAGTGCCAGGAGGACAAAGCCCACCCAGAACATCACTGCCAGCTCTCCAGTAAGCAGAGCAGACAAGGCTGTGCCTGCTTCTCCGCCGGCAATCGCCAACCAGACTGCAAAAGCTATCAGAACCAGGGTTTCAACTACTATGACTATTGCATCTGCTTCAGCCAGGCGGTGAACAAGGCTGTGCGAAATGGATAGTTTTTTAGTTCTTGAAGTAATTAACAGGCTCACTACAACCAGAAGCGCAATACCGGTAGATACTGCAGATACAGAAAACAGAGCGGGAAGTAGTGCTGTGGTGGACCAGAGAGGCAGGCCGGTATTAGCAAGAAGGACGCCTGTATATCCAAACAAAATGATTGAAACGATAAACCCTATCCATGCCAGCACCTTGGATATTTTGGACATGCCGCCTTCCATGTTGTATGAGTATTTATCGGGATTGTTTTTGGCGTCCCATTCAAGCAACCAGGCAAGGAACATGATAAAGCAGACTGTCAGCCAGATTGTGAGAATCCAGGTAGCAATAGAAATCATTGCCTCTGGTTTGAAGCTGACAAACAGATGCCAGACCCTGAGGGCATTGATGTCCAGGAGAAGGGCAAGCACGCCAACAATTCCAAAAGGAACAGCAGTAACAGTTGCAACGCGGAAAAATGTCCTATGTTTCCAACCAGTGAAAACATTAACCAGAAATCCGGCAAAGTAAGCTCCGCCGGCCATGCCGGCTGTAGCCAGATATACCCAAATTTGCCATCCCCAATACATTTATGCACCTCCTCTATTGCTGCTTTCAGCTTTGGCTTTTTCCTTGCGCTTGAAGAGCAGCCAGAATGGAATAGCTGTAACTACACCGGCTGTTACCAGTGAAGACAGCCAGTTGGAAACCATATCCTTGGTAGCTACCTGCGGGTTTTCCGGCAGGCCGTAAACTGAGGGGGCATCGTCGAGAACTTCCAGCAGGTGTAGCCCGCCAAGTTCCTTCTCGCCATATAAATAGGCATTCGGATACCCATTGGCTTTTAATCTATCCACTACGGCAAGCCCTTTGGCTACCAGTTCGTCTCTGTCACCATATTCCAGTGCTCCGGTGGGGCAGGTGGTTACGCAGGCTGGCTCCTTACCATCTGCAAGCCGGTTATAACCTACAGAAGTGCAGGCGCTGCATTTGTTAGCCCTCATTTTATGATGGTCCTTGTGTATTACGCCAAAGGGACAGGCCATAACACAGTTGGCACAGCCGATACACCAGTCCTGGTCAACATGAACAAAGCCTTCTTCTGTTTTAAAGATCGCTCCGACCGGGCAAACAACTGCACAGCTGGCCTGTTCGCAATGCATGCAGGAGTTTCTTAAAAACAGCCAGTCGAGCTTGTTTTCGCGTTCTACCTCTATAAAGCGCATTCTTAACCAGGTTTCAGCTGAGAGTTCTTTGGGATTTTCATAAGAGCCCCAGTTGCTGGTTTCTTCAGCTTTATGTTCGTTCCATTGTTTGCAGGCTACCTGACAAGCACGGCAGGCTGTGCATTTGGTGAGGTCAAAAAGAATTGCCTTACTCATTAGTCTGCCCTCCTTATATTACAGAGGAAAGTCTTGAATTCAGGGATAGTGGTATTTGCATCACCGACATGCGGAGTTAGCAGGTTGGCGGAATCGCCAGTTTTCATACCGGCAAAACCCCAGTTGAAAGGCATGCCGATCTGATGGATAGTTTTACCATCGACAGTCAGTGGTTTGAAACGTTTGGTAACTATAGCTACCGCTCTTACTTCGCCTCTGGCTGAACTTACAACGATATTATCGCCATTATTGATACCCTTGGCTTCGGCGAGCTCCGGATCCATTTCGGCAAACATATCCGGCATGAGTTCTACCAGCCACGGAAGGCTTCTGGTCATAATTCCAGTCTGCCAGTGCTCGGTGCAGCGGTAGGTAGTGCCAACATAAGGGTATTTGTCCGGAGTGCCCTGTTCATTCATCCATTTACCTATGAAGGCGCAGGGGTTATTCTTTTGCCCCGACATTAAGTTATTTTCCAGTGGTGATTCCCAGGGTTCGTATACCTCTGGCAGCGGGCCATCGGCATTGCCAAATCCCCAGAGCCTGGCAACCCCTTCGGGTTTCATAATGAATGGCAGGGTTTTAGCTCCGCTTTCAGCAATATTAATGGGAGCCCATCCTCCATCAGGAACATCTCCGACCCATTTGGCACCTGCAGCGTCCCAGGATATTACCGGGTGCTCTACGTCATACGGATTGCCGTTAAGGTCTACGGCAGCACGGTTATAAATGATACGGCGGTTTACCGGCCAGCACCATGCCCAGTTGGAATGCAAACCGATTTTTTGAGGATGAGCATCAACCGGATCACGCTTTTTCAATTTGTTTCCATCTTCAGTGTAGCTGTTGCAGTATAGCCAGTTACCGGAAGTGGTAGTGCCGTCATCTTTAAGATTGGCAAAACTGGCCATCAATTTACCGGTGGTCAAATCGTAGCCGTTGAGTTCCCTGGCGATCTGGTCAGCGGTAATGGTATGGGGATCATAATCCCAGGTTAAGTTTAGAATTCCTTCCCTGCCGGGTGCGCTGGTATCATCCTGATAAAGCTTTCTGATCCTGTTCATCAAATCAGCCATTATTTCAAGGTCAGCAATTGCTTCACCGTTGGGTTCAACCGCCTTGTAACGCCACTGCGCCCAGCGGCCGGAGTTAGCGATGCTGCCTTCTTTTTCATATGAACAGGCTGCAGGCAGCATGAACACTTCAGTCTTTATGGTTGTTGGGTCAACTCCCGGCCTCTTCCAGAAGATAGCGGTTTCGTTTTCCCAGATATCAATCGAAACCATCCAGTCCAATTTGGCAAAGGCTTCTCTGGCACCATTGGCATTCGGGCCGCCGGCTGCTGGGTTCTGCCCCCAGATCCACAGGCCCTTGATGATATCGCTTGCGATCGCTTCGATTAATGCTATGTGAGAATAATTGACACCAGGCTTCTTTTTGGGTAGCCAGTGGAAACCGAACTCATTATCAGGTGTTGCGGCATCTCCATACCAGGTTTTTAACAGACTGACAATATACTTCCTGGTGTTTTGCCACCAGTTGGCGCTGGTATCAGCAGCCAAACCTGCCGGAGGAGTTATGGTAGCTGACGGGTGTTTTCCAGAGCGCCTTAAATAAGTGTCAATATCGTTATCGCCTTCGATTGGTGCATCAAGATAACCTGGGAGAATATGCTCCAGTAATGCCATATCGGTCGAACCCTGTACATTGGAAGTGCCGCGAAGAGCATTGATGCCGCCTCCGGCGACCCCCATGTTTCCCAGTAGTGTCTGTAGCAAGGAATAACCGCGGATATTCTGTACACCATAGGTGTGCTGTGTAGCCCCCATGGCATAGCAGATCGTACCGGCTTTATCCTTCTTGCCGGTTTCCGCATATGCTTGGCATACCTTGAGAAAATCTTCTTTGGGTGTACCGGTTATGCGGCATACCGTATCTGCATCGTAACGCGAGTAATGCTTTTTCAGCATCTGGAAGACGCAACTGGGATCTTTGAGGGTAATGTCTGCTTCGGGGGAGTTGCCACCGGCGTATTTCCAGGTAGCTTTCGAAGCAGCTGTATACGAACCATTGAACGTTTTTTGTTCAATTTCGCCAAACAGGCCATCGTTGAATTCGAAATCCGGATTAAGTATGTAAGATGCATTGGTATATTGGGTAATATACTCCATGTTGTAGTTGTCCGGATTTTGTTCGATGTCACTGATGACATAATTTATCATTCCGCCGATAAAAGCTATATCGGTTCCAGAGCGAATCGGAGCGTAAATATCTGCCTTGGAAGAGGTACGGGTAAAACGCGGATCAACGCTGATCAACTTGCCCCCTCGTTCCTTGGCTTTTGTGATCCACCTGAATGAAATTGGATGATTTTCAGCTGCATTTGAGCCGATTATCATTATACAATCGGAGTTTTTGAGATCTATATAATGATTGGTCATTGCTCCTCTTCCATACGACTCTGCCAGAGCCGCTACAGTAGAGGAATGTCATATGCGTGCGCAATGCTCAAGATAAACTACGCCAAGCGCGCGGTTCATCTTGGTCAGCATGTAGCACTCTTCGTTGTCCAATTCGCCACCGCCGAATGAAGCCAGGCCTTCCGTGCGGCCGGCTGATTCAACCCAGGTGGCATCCCGCGTAGCCTTAGCCCTGGCAGCGATGGTATCCAGCATCCAGTCCCATGATTTTTCCTCCCATTCAGTTGAATTGGGAGCCCTATACAAAGGTTTGGTTAACCGGTGAGGGTTGGGTTTGCCATCTACCTGGTGGATCTGTGACATGGCCAGGCCCTTGGGGCAAAGCGTTCCCTCGTTGATTGGATGATCCGGATCGCCCTCTATCTTGAGGATGCCGTCCTCGTAGACAGATACGATCGCGCCGCAACCTACGCTGCAGTAGCAGCAGATTGTTGTTGATTCCTTGACCTT
>Ga0172377_10006822_pt1 | contig 11774 bp, 7 predicted proteins | sample Pumphouse3metaG_FD_119749 | JGI IMG/M metagenome (GOLD analysis project Ga0172377, IMG submission 119749) | Leachate microbial communities from a municipal landfill in Southern Ontario, Canada - Pumphouse #3 metaG | ecosystem: Engineered > Solid waste > Landfill > Unclassified | place: Canada... | reverse complement strand
GTCCGGCTCTTCGAACCCTGACGTTCCCCGAAGGGAACCGGCTTCTCGTTGTTGCGGTGTCACGCTGTTCCATCCTCACCCCTTCGGGGCCGGCCCGGAGTCCGGCTCTTCGAATCCTGACGTTCCCTGGCGGGAACCGGATTCTCGTCATAGAAAATGAATTTTTAGAGGTTCCCTTAGATGAGAATTTAACACGAATATTTTAGTAATGAAATGAATCGGACGATTTTGATATCGTGTGAAGGTCCATTAAATTTGAAAACGCTTCAACGCTCTATTTTTTCGGGAAGAAAAGAAACTATACTTTCTAAAAAGGATAAAAGATGTTGGACGATCGAAGACAAAAAAATTTACAGAGAATTCTCGAAATCGAAGAACGCCTTAGTGAAATAAAGGATGTCGATGTTCTTTTGGAAAACATTCTTGCATTCGCCCGTAAAATTGCGAATGCAGATGCCGGATCCATTTACATTTATAATGAAAAAGAAAAAAAGCTGACCATCCGTTTTGGACAGAACGATACCCAGCAGAAAATGCTTGCTCCTGGAGAAAAACTGCCTTATCTTTTTTTCACGTTTCCAGCCTCGCCTGATTCTATTTCCGGTTATTCCGCCCTTTCTGGAAAGGTCGTAAATATTCCGGATGTATATCATATGCCGGAGCTTTTGGATGCCGGGAAAAAAGAAAAGCGCCCCTATATGTTTCAGTCGTCAACAGATAAAGCAACTGGTTACCATACGACATCTATGCTCACCATCCCCCTCCGGATGACGCAAGGGCGAGTTCTTGGCGTCTTGCAAATCATTAATGCACAAGATTCTTCGGGCAATATCATTCCGTTTGATGAAAACAGTGAATTTCAAATACTTCATTTTGCGTCTAGCGCCGGGCGCGCGCTGGAATATGCTTATCTCACGAACAATATGGTGCTTCGCATGGCCCAGATGGCGGCCTTCCGTGACCCTAAGGAAACGGGAACCCATGTGGAACGCGTTTCGACGTTCTCCCTTGAAATTTATGATCGCTATGCGATGAATAAGCGGATTCCGAAAGAGAGCCGGGAAAAGTTCCGCGATTTGTTGAAGATTGCGGCCAAATGTCATGATTTTGGAAAAGTGGGGGTGAGTGACCTCATTCTCAAAAAAACGTCTGGTTTTACGGATGATGAACGCAGCTTGATAAAGGGTCATACTTGTTTGGGGGCGCAACTTTTTACTCCGGTGGAAAGCGAACTCGATGAAATGGCAAGAAATGTATGCTTGCGTCATCATGAGCGTTTTGATGGTGGAGTCCAAGGGTATCCCGGGCGTTTTGATTATATGTCGGTCGTTCCGGAGCAGAAAATGCCCGCAACCATTCCGCTTAAAGGCGAAGAAATTCCGCTTTCGGCTCGCATTGTTGCACTTGCGGATGTCTTTGATGCATTGAGCCATGCGAGAGTTTATAAACCTGCTTGGACTATTGAGGATGCTTTTAAGGAAATTGAGAAGGAGCGGGGGCGTCAATTTGATCCAGAACTTGTCGATGCTTTTTTCCAAATCAAAGACCGTATTATTGCTATTAACAACGTTATATGAGTGCAAAAAGGTTCCGCTTTTTAGGACTGTGCGTAATAAAAGTTTTGCATGAACATTAGATGCTCTAGCGTTTATATTTTGAAATAGGAATTGCTATGAAAAAATTCTTCTTTATTTTTCTTTTTTCGTTTTCTTCATTACCGTATCCGCTTCTCGCAAAAGTAAATGTAGCGTGCGTTGGCAACAGTATCACGTATGGGTATGGACTTGCTTGGGGTGATACGACGTATCCGATGAAGTTAGGTGCTCTTCTCGGAGATGCCGATACCGTTTTTAATTTTGGCGTAAGTGGAACAACAATGCTAAAATCGGGAAATTCCCCTTATTGGAGCCAGAATAAAATTGATTCTGTCCGCAGTGTTTATCCAGCAAATACGATTATTATCGAGCTTGGTACAAATGATGTCAAGACTTATAACTGGTATCAGCACCAAGAAGAATTTACGGAAGATTATATCAGCATGCTGGATACGTTCCGCACAATTTCGACAAATCCCCGCATTTGGATGACGCTAGCTCCTTATGGCAATAATGCTGGGTGGGGTATGTACGATACATCTCTTACCCTCCGTATTAATCCGGCGATTCTTGAAGTGGCTCTTTCGCAAGGGATGAATCTCATCGATCTTCATTCCACCTTCAAAACGCCCGTGTGGTTCTTGGAGGATAGCATTCATCCGAATGCAACAGGTGCAAAAGAGCTTGCCAAGATCATTTATAGTTATATGCTTCGCGATACGCTCAAAGTAACGCAGAACGGTTCTGTTTTGACAGCTCCTGCGGGCTATGGTTATCAATGGTATAAGGACGACGTTCCGCTTGAGAATGAGACAGACCAGACGCTTTCCATTTCGAGCGTGGGGAAGTACAAAGTCTCTATAAAGGTGGACGATACGACTTCATCGCGGATCGTATCTGATGTGCTGACTGTTTCGGATATAACTGCGGTGGGGAATATTCGCATTTTGCAAAATACGATTTCCTTTAAGGCAGGACTTTTGCGCGTTTCTCTTTCCCGGGTGGGAAATGTGAATGTTCGATTGTTGGATGTGCAGGGACGGCAGCTTGCTTCATGGCAATTTAGCGCGGTCGCGGGTGAAAACTTGTTTGAAATTCCTCAAGTAAAGGGCCCCTTTGTTATTTCTGTTTCGGCTGGAAATGGGCGGGCTTCGCTTCTTTTGGTGAATAAATAGATCTTTAATGGAAAAAATTCATAAAAATAGTCCAAACGCGCTCTCGATTTTGTGGACAGAGTCTTAATCTGAATACAAAAATCAAAATAAATACTATATTGGAAGAACCTTTTCAATGCGGGGGTGCTCTGGTTTCGACAGGGTTGCTGAAGCGTGAATTGCGTGCCGAGGGTCTGGTTGGCCTCGTTAAAAAACCGGAAAACAATAAGTGCTAACGAAGATTACGCACTCGCTGCCTAATTAACTGGCAACGCCGAGCCTGATCCCCCTCCCACGGGAATCAACGTTCGGTCGCAATGTGGGATAGGAGTACGTCATACCTAGGGGCGCGATTCCGAAATTCTCTAGGCTGGCTGGGATTTGCGCCGACCTTCTTGGGCGTGAAAACTAGCGAGAACTTAAATACGAAGGAAACGCACGTAGGAATGAACGGGAATGTGACTTTGGACAGGAGTTCGACTCTCCTCACCTCCATTTTTAAACCGCCGTAACTCTATATAAAATAATGAGTTGCGGCGGTTTTTTGATTAAAGGTCGTACTTGATTTTTGCAAGTATTTGAATTACCACTTTTTTATTTTGTTTTACTAAAGGGAGCTTATTTTTCTAGAATCTATTCTTGTTATAGTTTTTTAGCATTTTTCCAAAAGCTCTGTCTTTTTTTCGGCGTTCCATATCGGATGCTGCAAAGTGAGCGCTTTCTCTTCTAATCCTCAGGTAGTTTTCGTAAGCATCCTTGTTGATTTCTCCTTTTGCAACAGCCTCAAGAACCGCGCAACCCGATTCCACTGTATGGGTGCAATCTTTGAATCTGCAGTTTCTAGATGCAGAATCAATTTCTTCAAATGTTGATTCTATTCCCTGCACTGAAGCCACAACGCCGATCTCCCTCATCCCGGGATTATCAATCAGAATACCTCCGGTTTCCATTACAAATAGTTCCCGGTGGGATGTTGTATGCTTTCCTTTATTTGTACTGCTGCTGATTTCATTCGTTTTCATTATGGGTTTGCCGATTAGGTTGTTTACTAAGGTAGATTTACCGACTCCTGAAGATCCTAGCATACAATATGTTTTGCCTTCTTCGAATATTTCACTCAGCAAACCATAACCTTCTTTGGTATTATTGCTGATGGCAATAACTTCTACGGTTTTTATTCGCTTTCGTATATCGCCACATAATTCTTTGATTCGGTTTTGATCCGCGAGATCCGCTTTTGTTAAAATAATAACCGGCTTTACTCTTGATGTATTGCAGATTGCAAGATATCGCTCAAGTCTGTTGACGCTGTAGTTTCTGTCTGCGGATTGCATTATCAATGCGTAATCAATGTTTACTGCAATGATTTGTGACAATCCATATTCTCCTACGGCTTGTCTTGAAATAATTGAGCGACGTGGTAGTATGCTATGGATTATGGAAATCCCGGTATCATACGTTGAGAGGGATATCCAATCTCCAACGGCTGGAAAATTCTCCCGGCATTTGGCTTTGAATCGCATATTTCCGCTTATTTCGGCTTCAAAATCACCTGCTGCCGTTCTCGCAATATAGCGTTCCTTGCGTTCCGAAATGACCCTGCCTACATCGAAGTCCTGTAATCCGTTATCTGTTCGATATTTTTCAAGTATGTCATTATAGCCAAGAAGAAATAAACTTCTGATCATAAAATAACCCTATAATTTGATGTATTTATAAATAAAAAAGAACAGCCTTTATTTGAGGCTATTGATAAGGGGTAGAAAAACCCGCAATGATCAGACAATATCCATGTAGCCCAAAAATATTAAAAAAAAGTAGGAAGAAACAGTTATAAAGAAAAATTTGTATTAGGGGCATCTCTAAAAACTGCTTTGGTTAAGTGAACTGCATGCAAATCGAGAGCTGCGGGTATGCCTGTATGCACCGACAAGTGCGCAAGCACAAAAGTAGCTACAATCGCCCAAATTGAGAGTCGCACTCAAGCTTGCTCGGTTGTATGACAGAACCGCAGTGGTGACGCGAAGCGTCAATACTCTCGGTATTGATGCCTTCGGCATCCGCTTCGGGTCTCAGGTCATGGTAGCGAACGAGTTCGCTACCTGAGATGCTCGGCTTGAGCGTTCTTCGCCACTTTGAGAGACGACTGTTGCAAAAGCCGAATACAGCGGCAAAGCTTGCTTTGACATTGCCTGAGACTCGGCAACAGGACTTTAGTCCACCAGTGCGAAGTGTTACCAGAAATTGTTGCGGTGTCACGTTGTTCCATCCTCACCCCTTCGGGGCCGGCCTAAAGTCCGGCTCTTCGAATCCTGACGTTCCCCGAAGGGAACCGGCTTCTCGCCATAAAAATTGAGCTTTTAGAGATGCCCTTAAGTGAACTTACGTTCTACGGAGCAATGATAAAATTTTACAGGATGTTTTATGGGGGGGGGACATATGCGTCTGGGCGAGATCGTATTCTCTAACCTTCTTGTGTAAATGTAAACATTTTGAAGTAGTGAGACGGATTGGCAGCAAAATCAAGTTCACTCACTAGTGTCCAAACAAGAATTTGATCAATCGTAAACTTCCGAAATCAACTTAAAATCGCCATTTTGATAATCCAGCAAAAATCATCCCCTCGAAATTCAAAATTGAATCGAGTCCAGTGTTTACAAGCGTTCCAAAGGAATTGACGGTTCTATTTTGGACTCTAGTGAAGTTCTCTTTATTTTATGGTTGGGCTGATAGGGCGTCTTCTTGTTCGGTATTCGTCCTGCCGATATTGAAACTGGGTTTAGTATATAGACTATTTTAACAAAAAAACGATTTTTATTAACGGGATGCTATTTTTTTGTATAATTTTCTTACTAAAAATGGAGAAATATCTATGATGACAAAATTGGTTTGCGGTCTTTTGCTTTCATCCGCCGTTGTTTTTGCTGAGGGGACGCCTTCTGTTGCGTCCTCTTCTAGTAGTGCAGGTACAGAAACTGCCGTTCTTCCTGTAAAGCAGGTTTCTTCTGTTGCAGAAATATCTAGTTCTTCGGAGGTCTCTGTTGCTCCTTCGGAAAATGCTGCTGCGAAAGAGCCTGTATTTACTCTTGTAAAAGTAGAGCCCGTGGCTGCTCACCCGCAGGAAAATGTTTCCGCTCCTGTAATGTGTCCTCAGAAAAATGTTCGAGAAACTGCTTTTGCCCGTCCAGAACGTCAGGCTCAGAAAGCTCGTTTCGGGGCCCGCTTGAGTGTGGGCGGTGTCGAGTTTTTTGGTGACAATGACTCGGATGATAATGTGGGTGGTATGGATTTGACCGGGGGCCTTGCTTTGAATCTTCCGGTAACGAAATATTCCACGAGTTTTGCAATAGAAGCTGTCTTTGCTTATCGCCATTTAACGGGAACGGATGCCTTTGAACAGTCGGGAACAAAGGATCTTTTTACGCAATATCAGATAGATGTTCCTCTTTATTTATGGTTCCGCCCGGCGGGAGGTATGGTCGGTTTTAAGATTGGTCCTCAAGTTTCGGCAAATATTTACGACAAGTTGGAAATTTACCAGCAAGGTTCCACGGTCTATAGTGAAAATTTGCGTTCGACTTCTGCGCGTTCTCCGGTGGATCTTGCCGTACTCCTCGGGCTTTCTTTTGACGCAAGTCCTCTAATCTCTTTCGATCTCCGCGCGGTCTTTGGTTTAACGGATATGTACGATAATCTCTATCTATTTAATGCGGATGAATATCCATCTTATACTCCAATTGGATTCCAAATTGGAATGTCCTATTATTTCTTGTAATGAGTAAATCAAGGTCGCCGTAAGGGGACCTTTTAAGGCTTTGAGTTATGGAATGGAATAAGCTTTCTCATCGGATTATTCAAGGGTTGCCCCTTCGCGAGAATGAAGCTTATGATTTGGCGGAAGAACCCGAGTCGTCTCTTTTTGATATGATGAGTGCTGCAGATATGCTTCGACGCCATTTTAAGGGCAATCGTATTCATACTTGTTCCTTTCTGAATGAAAAGTTTCGTGCCCGTAGTGAAAACTGTGCCTATTGTGCCCAGAATGATTCTGTAAAAAAGGACCCTTCGCCATTTCCGCTTGTAGAGGAGGAATCCTTTACAGAACATGCGCAACGTGCGGAAGAAATGGGCGTGACTTGTTTTGGTATGGTTGCGTCCGACTATAGATTTACGGGGAAAGATCTGGATCGGTTTGTACTTCATTTTAAACAAATTAAAAAAGGCCGTACAAAGTATTGTGCTTCTTTTGGAATGCTTTCAAAAGAAGATTTTTTGAAACTTAAAGAATGCGGTGTTAACCGGATTCATCACAATTTAGAAACATCGCGTACGTTTTTCCCGAATATTTGCAGCTTGCATAGTTATGATGATCGTCTGCAGACTATTCAAAAAGCTCAAAACGCAGACCTTGCCGTGTGTAGCGGGGGACTTTTCGGACTTGGTGAAACGGATAGGGATGTGGTGGACCTTGCTTTGGAACTCCGCGGGCTTCATGTTGATTTCATTCCGGTGAATTTTTTGATCCCTGCCTTGAAAATTCGTTTTGAAAATAAGAAACCTATTTCGCCTCGCCGTGCGTTAAAAATTATTGCTTTGATGCGGCTCATCAATCCCCGGGCGGAAATTATTGTGGGCTGTGGGCGAGAACAACTTTTGGGCGAACTCCATCCACTTGTATTTTTTGCAGGGGCATCGGGGATCATTGTGGGTGATTTTTCAACTTGCAAAGGCCGGAATAAAAATTTGGATAAGGCTATGCTGGATGGCCTTGGATTAGAACACTCGTTAAAGTAAGAATGACTGTCCTGTAGCTTGCTGCGGCTTTGATTTCTATCATGGATAGATGATCAAGTATGTGCACACGAGCCGCAAAGTTTCAGTACGGATCTACCATCTGGTATGTCCGGCAAAATATCGCCGGATTGTCTTTGATGAGTTGGTTGATGAGGAACTGAAGCGGGGCTGCGCGGAGATTTCGCAACGATTTGAGATTCGTTTTTTTGAAATAGGAACAGACAGAGATCATATTCATTTTTTAATCCAGTCCTTTCCGCCACTTGAGTCCGGCGAAGATAGCGTGTACGATGAAGTGCATAAGGGCCCGCGAGATATTCCGGCGGGTTCCCTCAGTTAAGAAAATGTTGTAGGATGGTTAATTCTGGAGCGATGGCTATTTCATCAACACGGTAGGGCAGAAGGGATTTCGCTCTTTTAAATTCAATTTGGATCTATGGGTTGCGGCGTTTTGATGCCTGTGGAGGATTCATTTTATGCTGCCAAAAGATAAGGTATATCGGATGCGGCTAAGGATTTCTAAAATCAAATTGGGTGGGAAATATGTAACGATCAGCTCTTGTCGTGTCAATTATCCCTGTGTCGTCTACGCTCCGTTTGATTGTTTCTTGCAGATCATATAAAAGCCAGTTCCCTTGGGTGACGTTGGGTGCTTCTTCTTGGAGAAGTTTTGTAAAGGCTTTTATTCCGAGAGGTTCGTTGCCGTTTCCGTGGATGAGCACAATGCTTCCCTGTTTGATTTTATCGCCTTTGGCAAGCCATGCATCGGTGCCGATCGGAATGAGGCCGAAGTCTGTGACTTGCGAAATGAGGCGAGGGCTAGAAATGAGTCCGGGAAAGCGGAAAAAGTCGGAAAAGAGGATGCCTTGGTTTAGCAGGGCTTTTTCGGTGTCGAGAATTTCTTTTGAAATATTTGTCCCTGGGATAAGCAGAAAATTATTGGCCAATGACGCTTTTTTGTTGTAATGGTGGTTGTACGTGTGATTAATCCAAGTGATGGAAATGTCCCCGGACTTGATGAGCGTTTTGAGCCAAAGGATGTCGCTTTGATGCTTTTGCAAAAATTTTCCGGTGATGGAAATGGCTACAGGAACGGGGCGCTCCTTCTTGGATAGTTCCTGGATGAGCTCTTTGAAGATGATTCTGTCAAGAGGTTTCTTAGATGGGCAGAGATCAATGGTGAGCGTTGCCCCCTTTTCTTCGGGAAATCCGTGTATGAAGCCGGCGTCTTGGAGTGGTGATGGGTTTTCCTTGACGCGTTGCAGAGCTTTGATGTAAGGAGTCGATGCGTATTTTTTTAGAAGATCCGTCCAAGTCTCTGGTGTGATGCGGATGCTTTTTTGGGGAATGATTTCTGTTTGAAGTGTTCGGGGATCGACGGATATAAAGTAATAATCCTTGTTTTGCTCAAATGACCGGATGATGATGACGTTTTGAAAATGATATTCGCCGTCGGCATAAAATGGTGAATAATTGGATATTATCTGGGTTTCTTTTCCGGCTATCAGGGGTGTGGAAGCCCATATCAATAGAAGAGCGATTTTAATGGGTGATGACATTGCCTGTAAATTTAGCTCTTTTCTATACGGATTCTTTTGCGCGCGGTGTGGTCCGAGTGCACCAGATATTTCCTTTTTTCTAAATTTTCATCTCGAAAAAGAAGGCTCTTATGACTCCGGTTTTGGATAATTTCGATGTGGTTGTAATCGGCGGTGGGCATGCTGGTATTGAAGCCACTCATGCAGCTTGGAAAATTGGCGTAAAAACGGCGATGATCACGATGGATCTCGCGGCTATCGGAAGGATGTCCTGTAATCCCGCTGTCGGAGGCGTGAGCAAAGGTCAGATTGTGCGCGATATTGATGCGCTCGGCGGTTTGATGGGACTTCTTACGGATCGTGCCGGAATTCAGTTCCGTATGCTTAATATGAGTAAGGGGCCTGCCGTATGGGGGCCGAGAGCTCAGTGCGATCTTAAGTACTATAGCGCAATCGCTCGCGAAACGCTAGAAAGTTTGCAAGGCCTTTCGCTCATTCAAGGAGAACTTGCTGCGTTTACTCGTATGCAGGATTCCCGTTTGGAACTCACGCTTCTTTCGGGGGCGCGCTACACGACGCGGTCTTTGATAATCACTAGCGGAACTTTCCTCGCTTCTAAAATGTTTACGGGACTTGCAACGAGCATCGGCGGGCGAGTGGGGGAAAGAAGTGCAGATAAATTATCATTATCGCTCGCGGAGAACGGAATCTGCCTTCGCCGTTTAAAGACGGGGACCCCTTCGCGCCTTGATCCATCGACGATTGATTTTGCCGAATGCGACGTACAAAAGGGCGATGAAAATCCGTGGCCGTTCAGCGACAGGCATTCAAACCCTATTGACAACGGGAATGTGTGCTGGATTACGCGTACCAATCTCAAGACTCACGATATTCTGCGATCCGGTTTTAAGGACAGCCCTATGTTTTCCGGTCGCATCAAAGGCAAGGGACCCAGATATTGCCCGAGTATTGAAGATAAAATAAATAGGTTCGGCGACAAGGATGGCCATCAGCTCTTTTTGGAACCGGAGACAAAGGATGTTGCGCGGATTTATGTGAACGGATTCAGTTCTAGTCTTCCTGCAGAAATTCAATTGGAGGCCCTTCATTCGATTAAGGGCTTAAACCGTGCGAAAGTTCTTCAGATCGGTTATGCAGTGGAATATGATTCTGTGGATGCAACGCAGCTTTATCCGACTTTTGAATGCAAGAATATTCCCGGACTATATTTTGCGGGACAAGTGTGTGGAACGAGTGGCTATGAAGAAGCCGGTGGTCAGGGAATTGTGGCGGGCATTAACGCTGCGCTTAAAGTAAAAGGTGAAGATCCCTTTATTCTCGGCCGTTCCGAGAGTTACATCGGCGTTATGGCAGATGATCTTTCCCACTTTCTTTTGGACGAGCCTTATCGCATGTTCACGAGCCGCGCTGAATACAGGCTTTTCCTCCGTACGGACAATGCGGATTCTCGCTTAAAGGACCGCGCTCGCAAAATCGGTATGATTTCCGATGCGGATAATTCGTCTTGGGAAGTGCGCAAGGCGGAAATGGCGCGCGTGAAAAAGTATTTGGCGGAAACTCCGGCGACCGCAGCCGAAGTGAATCCTTTTCTCGAAAAATTTGGCCAGGCTCCGGTTTCGGAATCGGTGCGCTTGAATACAGTGCTCCGTCGTCCGGGTATTGACCCCGAAGCATTTTTCAAGAAGTTCGTCCCCGGGGCAAGTCTTATCCGCCGTGATAAATGGAACGTATTTGCCGAAGAAGCTTATGCCGGTTTTTTTGCCCGTCAGGCGAAGGAAATCGAGCATGAAAAGAAAATGGACAAGATCAAGCTTGCTTCCGATACGGATTTTGATTCGATTGCCGCTCTTTCCATTGAAAGCCGTCAGCGTTTAAAGAACGCAAAACCTCTTACGGTGGGGAGTGCGTCCCGTATTCCCGGCATTCGCCCGTCTGATGTAATGGTACTCGCTCATTGGGCGGAAAACCGTTAGATTCTTCAAATTTAGCCATTACCCATAGACATCGCAAAACGGGAAGAAAAATTTTGTTTTTTTCTCGTTGCCTTGTCCGTTTGTTCTGATAATCGGGCGATTCTATGAAATAGCGCGGAATTCGGCAATCCCGAAATCGCGGGCGTTCTCAAGTTTTCGGAGGGCTCTTATACTTCGAAAGCTGTAGTCCGCGGTGTTCCTCTAGCATATTCTGTGATTTCCGGCGATGAATTGGATCCCGAGTATGTTTCTAAGACGGATTCTCTCGGCCGCTATCCTTTGCAGAAGCGCTTGAAGGCTTTTTTCCGATAGAAACAAGGGATTTTCTTACAGGCGAATTGTTTATTGCACAACATTTGCGTAAAAATGAGGGCTCTTCATTTGTTCAAAATGGGATGCTATCTCCAGCAGGCAGTCTCCGCTTGGTGCGTTTGGACAGCTACGATGTTTCTCGTGTAGTTTATGGGAAGGCGCTACGCAATTTCATTTGATGTACTTGCATAAGGGTACCTCTAAAAATTGCTTTGGTGAAGTGAATAGCTTGCAAATCGAGCGCAGCAAAGACAAGCTTGCTTGCCTTTATTGCCGAGATGCCGCTCTGGACGATGAAATCGTCCAAATTGAGAGTCGCACTCAAGCTTGCTTGAGCATGACCGAAATGCAGGCGATGACGCAAAGCGTCAATATTGGCCATCTTTG
>Ga0172377_10006821_pt1 | contig 11774 bp, 9 predicted proteins | sample Pumphouse3metaG_FD_119749 | JGI IMG/M metagenome (GOLD analysis project Ga0172377, IMG submission 119749) | Leachate microbial communities from a municipal landfill in Southern Ontario, Canada - Pumphouse #3 metaG | ecosystem: Engineered > Solid waste > Landfill > Unclassified | place: Canada... | reverse complement strand
TAATCGGTGAGGAGAACATGGAAGAAGCACGGGAACAAGTACAAATACAGGCGAATGATCACAATCCGGTGCGAATTCGACGTAGACGTCCGGGAGACAGGAAAGACGGTTGGCGGGTGCGGTCCGTCGCTCCGATGGAAGCGCTGATTCCGTATATCATGGTCACGAGGAATGACTCGCAGAACTTGATCAGCGATTGCTTCGAAAGCTCGGCGGTGGATAGGTTCGTCCATCAGAAACGGAACGACGGGCTGGAAGGTTTCGGAATCACCCATGTGTTGCTCGCGGCGTACGTGAGGCTGGTGTCGCAGCGACCGAGAATCAATCGATTCATATCAGGGCAGAAGATCTATGCGAGGAGCGACGGCATCGTCGTGAACATGATCGTCAAACGGAAAATGGATATCAACGAGACAGGGACGGCGATCAAGGTGACGTTCCAGCCCGGCGATACCGCCACAGATGTCTACAGACGGTTCAGCGAGGTGCTCCACACTACGTTCGATACGCAGGAGACCGACTTCGACGGTACGGCGAAGATCATCAACCATATTCCGGGGATGATGAAGAAATTCTCCATCTGGCTGCTGAAGACGCTGGACTACTTCAACATGCTTCCGATGGGAATCGTCAACGTCAGCCCGTTCCATGGGTCGCTGTTCATCACATCGATGGCTTCGCTGGGAATCCCGCCGATTCATCATCATCTGTATAATTTCGGCAATGTGCCGGTATTCATGGCGTTCGGTTCGAAACGGACGACAAACCATCTGACCGATGCGGGGCTCGTGGTGAAGCGAAAGTTCGTCGATTACACGTTCGTCACCGACGAAAGGATCTGCGACGGGTTCTATTTCGCCTCGGCGCTGAAGCTATTCCGCCGGTATCTAGCCGATCCGTCGGTCCTGGACTCCCCTCCTGAACAAATTTGTGAAGATGGACGATAATATCGCGTCCTTTCAGTAGCCGGTTATCGATTTTTTTAACATATTGGTCTCATAGGAAAATAGAAGCGACAAGTCAAGGAGTCGCATGCGGATGGATTTTCATTCAGCGGCGCATCATCAAGGACTTGGGATTTGTAAGGAGAAGAAATACAATGAGTGAATTTGTACAGGCTATCAAACAGCGTCGGTCGATATATGCCCTTGGCAAAAACCCCAGTGTTGGCCAGGATTCCATCGTCAAGAAGATCGAAGAGGTGTTCACTGCCGTTCCGTCGGCGTTCAATAGCCAGAGCGCCCGTCTGGTCGTCCTGTTCGGCAAAGAGCATGACCAGTTGTGGGATATCGTGATGGATACGCTCCGGCAGATCGTTCCGGCGGGCAAGTTCGGTCCGACCGAAGAGAAGATCAATGGCTTCAAGGCTGCATACGGAACGATCATGTTCTTTGACGATACGTCCGTCACCGATGGGTTCGCGGCGAATTTCCCTTCTTTCGCGGCTAACTTCAAGCCATGGGCCGATCAGGCGAACGGCATGCTCCAGTTCGCATTGTGGACGGCGCTCGAAGATCTCGGCCTCGGAGCGAACTTGCAGCACTATAATCCGTTGATCGATGAAAAAGTGGCGGGGGTCTTCAATCTTCCCAAGACGTGGAGGTTGATCGCCGAGATGACGTTCGGCGAGAAGCTGGCCGACGCTGGTCCGAAAGAAACGATTCCTGCAGCTGACAGAATGCGCGTCCTCGCCTAGGATGGGCAGGAGCGAATGCAGAAGAGTTTCAGTTTTCTGCTTTCGAGCGTGGCCAGAGCAAGTTGTGGAGGCCGTCGGACCGAGCATGGGTATCCGGCGGTCTTTTTTATAGCTTTCCGGAAAGCAACGCAAAAAACCAGAGCAAAAAATTCAGGCACCGGGTATGGTGCCGTTTGCAGGGCGGAAAGCGCGTCCAAAGCAGAGGATCCATCAGACAGACACCTCGGCTCTTGGGACTGAGTCAACAAAAAGCCCCTCGGCAGATGGCGCCGGCGCTTTTGTCGAAGGGCTTGTCGCTGAGAGAATGCCATGGTACGACCAAGGCTGGGCGGGTGAGACTAACCGAGCTGGACGGCATCCAGAACGGCGAACAGATCCTCGCTCTGGCGTTTTGCCTCTGCGATAAACGGATTGTCCTCTACACGCCCGAGAACGGCGTTGCGTTCGGCCAGGCTACGGTAGGTGATCTCCCGGAATGCGTTGTCGTAGTCCTTCTGCTTCGTTCTGAGGACCTGATCCTCGACATAGGCTCGGATCCGGCGAACCTCCTGCGTAAGGGAAGCCCATGTCGGCGGGTCGATGGAATCGACAACGAGCAAGCTCCGAAGCACTTGCAGACCATCGCAAGCGCGGTCGCATGGATATTCCTTCCACCACAGCTCGTACTGATCGTGAACCTCCCGCCAAGTGGAGATTCGTCCGGAACGGATATCCTGACGAAGTTGCTGCACCTTGCGTTCGAGAACCAGCTGCCCGCCGAGATTGAGCCATGGGCTTGACGGCTTCGTCGTGGCGTGTTCTCGCTGGAATTGACTGAGGGTCATGCCGGAATCCACACACCATCGGCCCACGCTCTTCACCCCATAGTAGAGCAGCATGTCGCGATAGGATCGCCACCCTTCCGCGGGCTTTAGTATCTTGACCGGATATATGGTGTTTTCCAGATTCTCGCCGACAACCTCCATCGTGGAAACCTCGTCGGGATGTTCGGAAAGCAATTCGAATCCTTTCCGGGAGAGTTCGCTCGGTTCCATTGCATCAGGGTCGACGCCATGGATCCTACACCAGGCCTGGGCCGTCCATCGTTGGAGCAGGTCCAGCGCTTGGAGCATTTCCTGTGCGGTATCCGGCGCAAGATAGTCGGTCTCCACATGCTGTACGATCCGCTTCCGACGATCGCGAGCCGTATACTTCCAACTGTTGCGCTCCAGCGCATACATATTGTACATCCACCAATAGGCCGGCATCAGTTCGCGGCGGTGGTCGCAAGTGTTGTCCGACAGCAGACAGAACGGCAGGGGGATGTTCAGTTCCGCAGGATAGTTGCCCTTGACCAGAAGCGTGAAACTGGCGAACTTGCTGTCATGCTTCAATGTGCTGGACAGGGCCGGCCAGAACCCGCGACCGGCGACGATCTCGCCGTCGTTGCCACGGCTGTTGTGGTTCGACCCCACTGTCGCGCCCGCCGCCATGTTGGATTGCCCCATGACCAGCGAAGCGATGAGGAACGAATTGTTGTGATGCTGTTCGTGTCCGGGAAAAACCAGATTGTTCAGGACCTCGCAGCAGGAGACGGTCGAGTTGTCGCCAAGGATCGAGTTGAGCAACCTGGCGCCGTACTTGAGGTTCGAATTGTCTCCCATGATGAATCTGACGGCTTTGCAGCCATAGAAGATATGGCACCCGGAACCAATGATCCCGTTGACCAGCTCGATGCCCTCCCCCAGTTGCGTCGGAGACTGTTCCGTGGAACGGATCGTCAGGTTCTTCAGCTTATGGGCACCTTTGGCATAGGAAGCCGGCCCGAACATGACATCCTTGATGATCCCGCAGCTCTTGAGCACCGAGCCATCACCGACCTTGCCGTACCATCCGCGGCGCAGATCGCAACTTCGGTCGGTCATTTCCTGGAACCGTCGCATCAGCGGCTCATCGTCCCGATACGCCGCCCAAAGCCATGCATCGGCGCAGATCATGCCGTCGAACGGAGCCACGGCCCTGCCGCCGGCCTCGTTCATTACATGGATCGTGACACGGACGGAAGGATCCTCGCCCTCCTTGACCACTCCAACGCCGAACTTGGCATGGTCGGTCGTCTGCATCTCGTCGATTCGGTGGAGGATCACTCGATCTCCGATGATATAGTGGCTGATATATGCGCAATCGTGGATGGCGCAATGGTCGCCGATATCCGTCGAAATAATCCTACAACCGGTAATCCCCTCCGGAACCGTGAAATCATGGTACTTGAGCAGTCCGTCCTGCACGGCGCCGATGCGAACCAGTCCATGGAAACTGTTGCGGGAGATCCTCGTGGGATCAAACGGATCCTGCACAAGAATGTCGTCCCAGTCGTCGCAGGAATTTGCGTTCTTGACCAGCAGCTCGATTTCACCTGAACGAAGATGCCTCCAGCGCCGATCGGCGGACTTCGCCTGGATGTTCCGCAGATAATATTCATCCGTTCCTTCTGGGAGGAACTGTTCGGGGATGAAGCCATATCCATACCGAGAGCCGGAAACAATCATCACTTCGTTACTCATAGCGAAAGTATAACCGAGCGGAGTTTTCTTAAGCAACTGGAAAAATCATCCGGCCAGCGACTTTTTCAGCTTCGTTCGTACCCTCGCACCAGGGGAGGACGATACGACTTGACGAAACTCGTCGGGAAAACTAGTTTGTCCAATATGAATCCGAAACAGACAGAAATGGGGACCGAGCCGGTAGGAAAGTTGCTCCTTCGCCTGGCGCTCCCCGCGATAAGCGCCCAGATCGTCAACACGTTGTATAATATCGTCGACCGCATCTACATCGGGCACATCCCGGAAACCGGAGCGATGGCTCTGACCGGCGTCGGCGTCACATTCCCCCTCATCCTGCTGATTTCGGCTTTCAGTTCCCTCATCGGAATGGGAGGAGCTCCGCTGGCGGCGATCAAGATGGGAGAAGGGAAGCTGGACAGTGCGGAGGAGTTGCTTTCGCAAAGCGCCGGAAGTCTGATGCTCCTGTCCGTTGTGCTGACAGGTCTGTTCCTTACCTTCCAAAAGCCATTGCTGCTTGCCTTCGGCGCCAGTTCGGACACGCTCGGCTATGCGACCGAGTATCTGACGATCTATCTAGCGGGTACGTTCTTCGTCCAACTGTGTCTCGGTTTGAATCCCTTCATATCCACGCAAGGCTTCGCCAAGACCTCCATGATGACGGTCTTGATCGGCGCGGCGCTGAACATCGGCCTTGACCCGCTGTTCATCTTCACGTTCGGCATGGGGGTGAAAGGGGCCGCGCTGGCTACCGTCATCTCCCAGACGGTGGCGGCGGCATGGGTCGTCTCGTTCTTGCGGGGGAGCAGGACTCGGCTGAAACTGAGATTGTCGAAGTTACGGCCGTCGCGCAAGGTCATGCTCCCGGTTCTGGCGCTTGGGATCTCCCCGTTCGTGATGCAGTCGACTGAAAGTCTGGTGGGGGTCATCCTCAATGCCACGCTTCAACGGACGGGCGGGGATCTGGCGGTCGGTTCCATGACGATCGTCAACAGCGTCATGTTGTTCATCGTCATGCCCTTGCAAGGCCTGGGACAGGGCGGGCAACCGATCATCTCCTACAATTTCGGAGCAGGAAATTCAGCGCGGGTAAAGCAGGCGTTCAAGTTATTGCTCATCAGTTGTTTCTCATTCTCAAGCGTCATGTGTGTATCGGCGCTGTTGTTCCCTCGGGTCTTCATCTCCTTGTTCAGCAAGGATCCTGTTTTGATCGAACCGACGGTCAGGGCCATGCGCATATTCCTTGCGGGCATGTTCATGATGGGCGTCCAGTTCGCATGCCAGCAAAGCTTCATCGCACTGGGACAGGCGAAGATATCGTTGTTCCTCGCCTTGCTGAGGAAAATCGTGCTGCTGATTCCTTTGGTATTGATTCTTTCCCGGACGAAACTGGGGATGACCGGAGTCTTCCTTGCCGAACCGATCGCCGATATTCTGGCGGCGGGTACGACAGCGGTCCTGTTCTTTTCGAAATTCGACAAGATTCTCGCCGCTGGGCCGATGTCGAACACCCCGCGGTAGCCGGTTGCACACTCCGTCGGATCTGGATTCCCCTATTGCTATTTTCTCACAACTTGTACCAATCGCATGTCTTTTTTTCAGATATGTTGTCCGATAGTCGGCATGATTGCCTATCACTGTGCTAAAATACTCGCAAGAAGACACTCGACGTACTTGCAAGCCATCGCAAACCATTATAGGATACCCATATAATGGCAACATATGATATTTCCCGCAAGTTGAAGCGCATCATCGAGCTATCAAAACGCCTGACAAACAACAACATGGCGGATCTGACCGAAGAGCGCATCGACGAGATCAACAATATATCGATCCCAAATAATTGGGTGACACGGAAACTTCTCAGCAAACCGGCGAAGAACATCGACTCGAAAACGTTCATCATCCCGGTCACAGATGGGGTCGTCACCGGATATTTCTTTGAAAAGCGCGGGAGCAAGTCCCTCACGGGGCTCAGCCCTCTGATTATTTTCTTCCATGGCGGGGGCTGGGTCTGGGGGAATATGGATCTATACAATTTCTTTTGCGCCCGCCTTGCCGCATTGACCCAGGCATCGGTTCTTTCGGTGGATTATCGTCTCGCCCCCCGGTATAAATTCCCTACGGCGGTCGAGGATTGCTATGACACGTTGCTTTGGGCGGCCAACGGCGCCAGGTATTGGAAGACGGATCCCGACCGGATATTTCTGATCGGCGACAGCGCCGGCGGAAATCTTGCCGCAGTCGTCAGTCGTCTCGCTCGGGATCGAAAGGGTCCGGCCATCGCTGGGCAGATACTGATATATCCGGTTACCGATGGACGGATGCGGACCGATAGCTATGCCCAATATAAGGATTGTCCCACACTTTCGGCGAATGACATGAAGTTCTTCATTCAGAATTATCAGCGGGAGCCGAAGGACATCCTGAATCCGAATTTTTCTCCGCTGCTGTCCAAGGATCATTCCCGTTTGCCTCCGACGTTGATCATCGCCGCCGAGTATGATCCTTTACATGACGATGCTATGCTCTATGCCGATGCGCTGGCTTCCGCCGATACTCCGGTGCAATACTTGGAGGCGAAGAAGACCGTGCATGGTTTCATCAACTATCCGGCGGCGACTGGAGCTGCGGAGACGGAATGCGCGATCATGCAGTTTGTCGGCGGCAGGTCGGTGGAACAGGTAACGCTCACGACGCATAAGCAGTTGGACAAGCAGGACAAGCGGGAGCGCAAGCTTGCTCACAAGACCGCAAAGAACTTGATCAGTGCCGAACTAGAAGAATGAGGGTCATTGCAGGGTCATTGCACCTGTGGTTGTCGGGTTGGACTGGCCGGACGGGCTATGGCCGGGCAACTGGCATGGGACAATCGCCCGACCCTGCAATCACCCTGGGAGCACCCCCACTTTCTTGAGAACGGGATCCTTGCCGAGCAACAAGCCCAATGATTCACGAGTATATCTGGGAAAATTCTCTTTCTTTCCATTCGCCGAAAAATAACAATACCAGCAATCCTCATCTTCCTTGTACCGGACATCGCAACTCATGATATAGCGACTTGCCCACCCCTCGGAAGCTGGAACGAGGACAGGAGGACGGGCGCTCGGATACCAACCGATTCCATCCGAACTCTGGAGCATCAGCATCGACGTCGCGCTTCGCTTCGCAACGGGATCCCAATAGGCACCGCATTGGAACGCCGCCAAACCATCGGAACCGGGTACGACCTTGATGCTACCGCAACCCAGATTTCGCAACGGGTCGTCCGGCAACGGTTCCAGCAACGGCCTTCCCTCGTTTCCGACAATGAACGGGCCGGACAACGTCTGGGATTCGGCCATGGCGAAGTACCGGGACACTTTCTGTTTCGAATCAGGCAACAACAGATGGGAAGCCCCGAAATAAAGCCGATACCCGCCATTCCATGAAATGACCTGGGGACGGGAGATCCGCGGCTCATCCAGATATTCGGAAGCGAACGGAACATCCCGGCTGTCAAGCAGCAGGCGCGGTTCGCTCCAGACCAACAGATCGTTCGAAGACCGCATTTCGATCCGGCTCGCCTTCAAGCGTTCCTTCCTCGGAACCCGCCGCCGGCCTCGCTCAATGATCGGAATCGGAGCGTCATGCTTTTCATACAGCAGATACCACGTTCCCCGATCGATGAAGATGAACGGAGAGTGCCCACGGACCTCGACCATCTTCAACGGTTCCCAGCCGATGCCAGAATCGCTGACGAAATGATGTATCCCCAGCCATGAGTGCGCAAAGAGATGCCACTTCTGATCGGGAGATTCTTCGGGAAAGAGAAACACCGGATCGCAGAGCTTCGGTACATACCACAACCCGGACAGCACCGGTTCGTCAGAGAACGGGAACCAGGAACAGCGCGGCAACCGGGCAACGGACGGCAAACGCATCAGGCCCTACTCCTCCCGTTTTTTTTTCTGCTTCTTCGAAGTCCAAAGCGGAGCGAGATGCTCCTCCATGTTGAATTTTTTCGAGATGAACTTGACGACCACCGAATAGAGGAGAAAACTTCCTCCGATCGAGACAATGAACGCCAGACCAAGCCACAATGGCACCAGCGGGCTTTCAAGATCGACGAATCGTGCGATCAAGGCGAAGCTCAGCACGAACAACGCCAACATCAGCAGAATATTCAACAACGTAGCGACAACGATGAAAATGGCGGTATTGGCTTTCTTGTTCATAGGCATCATTCCTTTCCTTTTTTCTTATGCATAACACCGGACACTTCGGGGCCTTCCGCACCATGGCCTTGCCCGTTCAACGATACGAGCAGCGAAACAAGCAACAGGATCCCGCATACTACGACGGAACTATCGGCGACATTGAACGTCGGCCATCGTTCCAGTCCGAAAAGACCGTAGAACTTGACGCTGACGAAATCGACCACTCCGTCGGGACGGAGATACCGGTCGAGCAGGTTGCCGATGCCGCCGCCGAGAATCCCTGCCAGCGCCCAGCGCTGCAACGCAGTGAAATCCATGTCGCGGGAGAACAACATCCACAGCAACACGAACATTACCACCGTCGGAAGAAGCAGGAACATCACGGTACGCACCCCGTCAGGCAACCCGGCTCCCATGCTGAACGCCACCGCTTTGTTTCGCACATGCCAGATCTGCAGGAAATCGCCGAAATAGCTTGCCGCGATGGTCCCCGGAGGAATCTTCGCAACCACGATCGCCTTGGTGATCTGATCCGTGATGACAATCGCCGCTGTCAGGATCAGCGGCAACCAGCGGCGTGCCGGGGACGAACCACCGGCAGGAGTTTTCGTTCTCATATCGACCACACTATACTACAGGGAAGTAGGGATGGCAACAAAGGACACGGCAAGACCCAACTCTTCTTGCAACATCGTACCTACTGCCTGCACACCGAACACCTCCGAATCGTAATGTCCACCGCAGATCATCGTGATCCCCCGCTCCTCGCAGTCGTGGTAGACCTGATGCTCGCACTCCCCGGTGATGAACGCATCCATGCCTTCGTCCATCGCTTCGTAGACATCGTCTGCGGCTCCGCCGCTGACGATCGCCACCCGACGGATATCTTTCGGGCCGAACGGAAGAATCTTCAATCCGCCGGCGACTGAGAATCCAAGTTTCTTCGCCAACGCCTCGGCGTTCTCCGGCTCCGGCAGTTCGCCGCTACAGCCGACATCCAGGCCCTTCCATTTCGCGAACGGGCGGACATGCGACAGACCGAGCAGGCGGGCCATCACCGCATTGTTGCCTACCTGCGGGTGCGCATCCAGCGGCAGATGGACGGCGAATAGCGAAATGCCATGGTCGAGCAAGAACTTGATCCGCTCGTAGTGGGCGCCGGCGATGGCCAGCGGACGCCCCCAGAACAGGCCGTGATGCACCAGCAGCAGGTCGGCGTCCAAGGCGGCCGCAGCCTCGAACGAAGCCATGCAGGCGTCGACAGCGACGGCGACGCGCCGCACCTCCTGCTCGGCGGGACCTACTTGTAGCCCGTTGAGGGAGATATCCAGATCATCGAACGGCTCCATGACCAGACGCTCACGCAAGAATCGTACCAGTTCAGTCAATTTCATGCGTGATAGTATAAAGAGTTGACAGGGTTTGTTCCACCACCTATATTGAGCGTCATGGGTGACTTAGCATTTACCATCCGCGAGCTTGCGCCCGAGGATGCGGTCTTTTCCTATCCGGTCTCCGTCGTACGGGACCATGAGCCTGCAGCGGACAATCCGGGGATCATCGGACAGCCGCGGGCATTGCGGGCGCTGTCCATGGGCATGTCCATCGACAGCGACGGCTACAATATCTTCGTCAGCGGGGACCATGGTACAGGCCGGCTTTCTGCGGTGAAGCAGGCGGCCCGGCCGTTGCGCGGCGACCTGTCTAAAATCCGCGACATCGCATATGTGCATAACTTCACCAAACCGGACAGCCCCGTCGTGCTGATCTTCTCCCCCGGAGAAGGAGCCGCATTCGCCTCGGCGATGAAAGAATTCACCTTCCAGCTCCAAGGCCTGGTCATCGGCATGCTTGCCGAAAAACAGGCAGGAGAGACGATCGATGTGGAAGCTCTGGACGAAGGCGCCGAACGGCTGCTCACCCCGATTGCCAAACGGTTCGATACCGTCGCCGTAGCCACGCACCTGCGCCATGTCAAGACGGATGTCCGCGACCATGCCCACCGGTTCGCCCTGATGGACGCAGAACAGGTCAAGAATTCCTCGATTTTCTCACGGTACGGGGTCAATCTGCTGGTAGATCACTCGGACACCACCTGGCGGCCGCTGGTCGTCGAATCGCATCCAACCTTCGCCAACCTCTTCGGTTCGGTGGATCGGCATACCGACATCCACGACGACCGGCATCTGCCATATCTGTCGATCCGGGCAGGGTCGCTGCTCGAGGCGGCAGGCGGGTTCATGGTGATCAACGCCGAAGAGATGCTCGCCGAAGAAGGGTTGTGGGACTCCCTCAAGCGTTTCATCGACACAGGGTCGCTGGTGATCCAGAATAGCTCCAACGGATCGGCGGAAGGGCCGGCTTCCGGCATCAGGCCCCAGCCTGCGCCGCTTTCGGTGAAGGTGATCCTCATCGGCAGCGATACGACCTACGACAAGCTGTGCGAGCACGACGACTTGTTCCTGAAGCTGTTCAAGGTGTCGGCCGAGTTCGATTTCTCGATGCCTGCGGACGATGTGAACATCCGCGGCACGATAGGCTTCATCCGACGTACCGCCGACAAGGAACATCTCCTGCCCGTTTCCGACGATGCGGTGGCGGAACTGCTGCGGTACAGTTCTTGGTACGCCGAGCAACGTAACGAACTGACCACCCAGCTATCGTTTGTCGGCGACTTGTTGCAGGAAGCGGACTACTGGGCCCGGCAAAGCGGGGCTATGATCATCGACCGAACCATGGTGGTCAAGGCGATGGACGAGCGCGACTATGCGTCGGGCATCACGGAGAGCCGAATCAACAGCGAGATCGCGTCCGGAGAGATGATCATCTCCCTCAAGGGGACGAAGGTGGGCATGGTCAACGGCCTGGCGGTGATGGACCGGGGAGCGACGTCGTTCGGAACTCCGACGGTAATTTCCGCCACAGTCGCCCCTGGGAGCGAGGGAATCGTCAACATCGAGCACGAGGCGGGATTGTCAGGCGAGATCCATGACAAGGGGCTACTGATTCTGGAAGGATATTTGCGCAAACGCTACGCACGTTCGTTCCCCCTGTCGATCTATGCGGGCATCTGCTTCGAGCAGTCCTATGCGGAGGTGGACGGGGACAGCGCCTCGTCGTCCGAACTGTTCGCATTGCTGTCGGCGATCGGGGAAATCCCCGTCCGTCAGGACATCGCAGTGACAGGATCGGTCAACCAGATGGGTGAGATTCAGCCGGTAGGCGGCATCAACGAGAAAATCGCAGGGTTCTTCACCATCTGCAAGAAGATGGGGTTGACCAAGCACCAGGGCGTGATCATCCCCAAGCAGAACATCAACAGTCTGATCCTTCCCTATG
>Ga0172377_10006820_pt1 | contig 11774 bp, 8 predicted proteins | sample Pumphouse3metaG_FD_119749 | JGI IMG/M metagenome (GOLD analysis project Ga0172377, IMG submission 119749) | Leachate microbial communities from a municipal landfill in Southern Ontario, Canada - Pumphouse #3 metaG | ecosystem: Engineered > Solid waste > Landfill > Unclassified | place: Canada... | reverse complement strand
TTTGATTGAGCAGGAAGTGCTCAAATGTTTACCTAATCAACCGGCGATTTTTCCTGAAGACTATATTACTGATCGTTCGACTAAGTTTTTAATCGCTGAAATTGTGCGTGAGAAGTTAATGCGATCTTTAGGCGACGAAGTGCCGTATGGCGCGACCGTTGAGATAGAAAAGTTTGAGCAAGATAATGCAAGCGGGCGTTGGGAAATTAATGCGTTGATTTTGGTTGAACGTGATGGTCAAAAACGTATCGTGATCGGCGATAAGGGCGAAAAAATCAAACAAATGGGTATCGACGCGCGCAAAGATATGATTGCGTTATTAGAAAATCGTGTGCATTTAGAGTTGTGGGTGAAGGTGAAACAAAACTGGTCGGATGATGAGCGTGCTTTGGCCAGCTTGGGCTATACCGACGCACTTTAGTCCCGCCCTAGGGCACGCGTTGGCAGTCGAAGACAGCGTACGGCTTAACATTCATTGGGGCTTAATTGTGAGGTGCCCAGTTAGTTTATGCAACACTTTCAACAGTCGGCATTTGTGCTACATCGTCGTGCCCAGGGTGAAACCAGTTTACTGGTTACGTTTTTTACTCCCGAATTTGGTAAGTTGCAGGCGAATGTGCGCGGCGTGCGTACGCGCTCGAAAGCCTCCACACAAAAGCAGGCTTGGTTACAACCTTTTCAGCCACTATCGATTCAGTGGCAAGCCCATTCGGCTAGTGTGGACTGGATTTACCCACGTAGTTACGAGCCAGTAGGGCCGCCTTTTTTATTACAAGCTCGCGCGAGTGTTTGCGGGTTGTATTTAAATGAGTTGCTGTATCGATTGTTGCAACCGGCGATGGCGATGGATAACTTGTATTATTGCTACCACCAAACCCTTGATGCGTTGAGTCAAGCCGATGAGAAAAACCAAGCTTGGTTATTACGTTTGTTTGAGTGGGACTTATTGGTAGAACTGGGGTATGAAATCCCGTTGCTGGAAACACACGCGGCACAGCCTATTGACCCGCAAGCTTACTATCGCTGGCACGAGAGCGGCGGCTGGTGGCTGAGTGATGAACATGATTCCTACGCGATTTGCGGCGATTGTTTACATCAATTGGCCTATCGCCGCCGTTGCGATCGCTGTGGTGCTGCATTAAAACGCTTGTTGCGCGGCCTGTTGCAGCCGCATTTAGGTACTAAACCCTTGGCCACTCGGCAATTATTAATCGTAAAAGGATAATCCATGAATCCGATTTATTTAGGTTTAAATATTGATCACGTTGCTACCTTGCGCCAAGCGCGTGGCACACGTTACCCTGATCCGATTAAAGCGGCATTGGATGCGGAAATGGCCGGCGCGGATAGTATTACGCTGCATTTGCGTGAAGATCGCCGCCATATTCAGGATGAGGATGTGTATCGGTTAAAAGCGTGCTATCAAACCAAAATAAATTTGGAAATGGCGGTGACCGAAGAAATGTTGGTGATTGCCTGCGATGTGCAGCCTGAAGATGTATGCTTGGTGCCGGAAAAACGCGAAGAGTTGACCACTGAGGGTGGCTTGGATGTGGCCGGACAAATGCCTTTGCTTACCTCGGCTTGTACGCGTTTAAAAGCAGCAGGCTGCAGAGTGTCGTTATTTATCGATCCAGATGAAGCGCAAATTCGTGCCGCGAAAGCCGTAGGTGCGCCGGTGATTGAGTTGCATACCGGAACCTATGCGCAATTAAGCAGGCCTGCTGATATGGCGGCGGAGTTAGCACGTCTTCGTCAGGCTGCCGAATTCGCACATGATTTAGGTTTGGTGGTAAATGCCGGTCACGGTTTGCATTATCACAATGTGCAAGCGATAGCGGCGATCAAGGTAATTGAAGAGTTAAATATTGGTCACGCCATTGTTGCGCAAGCCGTATTTAGCGGATTGGCGCAGGCAGTAGGTGAAATGAAACGCTTGATGATCGAATCGCGTCAACAGGCTTATTTAAACGATTAATATGATTATTGGTATTGGTACCGATATTGTGGATGTCGAACGTATCAGCGGCTTATGGCAACGTCAAGGTGAGCGTTTTGCGCAACGCTTGTTGGCCCACACTGAATGGCTGGAATTTAGCGATAGTCGTTTTCCTGAGCGCTTTTTAGCGAAACGCTGGGCGGCGAAAGAAGCGGTTAGCAAAGCGTTGGGAACCGGCATTGCGCAAGGGGTGGGGTTTAATGATATAGCGATTGGACATACCGAATGGGGTCAGCCCACCGTTACCCTTAGCGCCGGGGCGTTAGTGCGGGCGCAAAATCTTGGCGTTCAACGTTGGCATATTTCAATTAGTGATGAAAAGAATCACGCTGTTGCGTTTGTAGTTGCCGAGCGCGATTAGCAGGCCTGCTAATCGCGTAAGCTTATTTGTTTCCAACCTTTTTGTTTTGCTACTTCGGTGAGGCGCGGGTCCGCATCTACGGCTACTGGGTGTGTGACTAGTTCGAGAAGCGGCAAATCGTTGTGCGAGTCGGAATAGAAATAGCTGTCGTTTAAATCCTCTTGCTGTTGCTCTAGCCACGCTTGCAATCGAGTCACTTTGCCTTGCTGGAATGAGGGAATGCCGACTACGCGCCCCGTAAAACGCCCGTTTTCTATTTCCGGTTCGGTTCCAATGAGTTCGTGAATGCCGAGTTGTTCGCCAATCGGCCGGGTAATGAAACTATTGGTGGCAGTGATAATGAGTGGGCGATGGCCTTGGGCTTTGTGGTGGGCGATTAACACGCGCGCTTTGTTTAGTAAAATCGGTTCAATCATTTCGTGCATAAATCGCTGATGCCACTGTTGCAAAACCGACATCGGATGTTGACTGAGCGGTTGTAAAGAAAAGGCTTGGTATGCGTAAATATCTAGCGTACCGTTTTGGTAATCTTGGTAAAAACGGGCGTTTTCACGTCGATAGTGCTCAGCGTCAATCAGTTGGTTTTTTATTAAGAATTCGCCCCACAGATAATCGCTGTCGCCGCCAATTAAAGTATTGTCTAAATCAAAAATAGCCAAACTCACGGTTATATCCTTTTTTGTCTATTGAGGTGGACTCGATTGGTACGAGGTTGCAGAGGGTCAGATTAAATCGGTGCCCGTATCATATTGAAGTGAATGCTAAACCAATCTTTGCGTTTGAACAACGTCAAAACGGTTGAAGTTTAAAAAAACGCACGGTTTTGATTGAAAAAATAAGGTGTTTTGGGCATTATTGTGCGCAATTAAAATATTTACTTCGGATTAAGGTTTAAACCTGTGATTGATCAAGATGGATATCGCTTAAATGTCGGCATTATTATTGCCAATAAGCAGGGCAAATTGTTCTGGGGTAAGCGTATTCAGCAAGAAGCTTGGCAGTTTCCACAGGGCGGCATTCGTGAACACGAAACACCCCAGCAGGCGGTTTTTCGTGAGTTAAAGGAAGAAGTTGGGCTTAATCCTTCTGATGTGCGTGTTCTGGGTAAAACACAGGATTGGCTGAGTTATGATTTGCCAAAGCATTTGATTCGTCATTATTCGCAGCCGGTGTGTATCGGTCAAAAGCAGATTTGGTTTTTACTTGGGCTGGAAACGCAAGATGAGATGATTAATTTGAATTATCATGATACACCGGAATTTGAAACTTGGAAGTGGGTGGATTATTGGTTGCCAGTTCAAGATGTGGTGAGCTTTAAGCAGTCGGTATACCATCAAGCATTGACCGAGCTCGAACAAGCGTTACATAAATTCTGGTTGCCGCGCGAGTCGCTTTAGACGCTATCACCTTTGAAATATCCCTCGTTTACACAACAAATGTCAGTAAACTTGGCCGCTGAGTTCGTCCTTTTTTTTTGCGTTATTTTACGCTGTGCGCTTTTGCACGCTTGTCCCTGTCATGCTTTTCACCGCAAAAAGTGGTATGATTCCCGCCATTATTTTTCCAAAAAAACCTAAGGGCGGCTCCAAACGGAGCAATTAAGTGCAGTTTGTGACAGAAATTTAATCTTAATCATCCCTTTTTATTGTTCAATATGCTTTGCGTTTTATCAAATCCAAAGCGTGTTAAAACCCAAGAGGTGACTATATGAGCGATCAGTTCATTGATCAAGACCCACAAGAAACACAAGAGTGGTTGGATGCTTTAGAAGCGGTTGTTCAGTTTGAAGGAACAGAAAAAGCCCATCACTTAATCGCTACCCTTATCGAAAAAGCGCGTGTTCATGGTATCGATATTCCTTATTCGGCCAATACCCCCTACATCAATACGATTGCCGTAGAAGAACAAGAAAACTATCCGGGTGATTTAGGCTTGGAGCAACGTATTCGCGCCATTTTGCGCTGGAATGCGATGGCGATGGTGGTAAAAGCAAATAAGTCGATGAGCGTGGGCGGACATATTGCCTCTTATGCTTCGAGCTGCACTTTATATGAAGTAGGGATGAATCACTTTTTTAAAGGCCCGGATCATGAGTTGGGTGCGGATATGATTTTTTTCCAAGGCCATACCGCGCCTGGTATGTATTCGCGGGCTTTTTTAGAAGGGCGCTTGGGCGAGGATAAACTTAAACGTTTCCGTCAGGAAGTCGATGGTGATGGCTTGTCATCTTATCCGCATCCTTGGTTAATGCCAGACTTTTGGCAGTTTCCGACCGTATCCATGGGGTTAGGGCCATTAATGGCGATTTACCAAGCGCGGTTTATGAAATATATGCAAGCGCGCGGCTTAGCGAAAACCGAAGGGCGTAAAGTGTGGGCGTTCTTGGGCGATGGCGAAATGGACGAGCCTGAATCACGTGGCGCAATTCAGTTGGCACAACGTGAGCATTTGGATAATTTGATTTTTGTTGTCAACTGTAACCTGCAGCGTTTAGATGGCCCGGTACGTGGCAACGGCAAAATTGTGCAAGAGTTGGAAGGTATGTTCCGTGGCGCCGGCTGGAATGTGATTAAAGTGTTGTGGGGTACTGGTTGGGATACGCTATTGGCGAAAGATACTAGCGGCAAGTTAATCGAGCGTATGGGTGAAGTAGTGGATGGCGAATATCAAGCTTATAAGGCCAAAGGAGGCGCCTATGTGCGCGAGCATTTCTTTGGTAAGTACCCTGAAACTGCAGCCTTAGTCAAAGATATGACCGATGGTGAGATTTTTAAATTAACGCGAGGCGGACACTCGCCGCGCAAAATTTACAATGCCTATAAGCGTGCCACTGAAACCAAGGGAATGCCGTGCGTTATCCTAGCGAAGACGGTAAAAGGCTATGGTATGGGTGAGTATGGTGAGGCGGCGAATAACGCGCATCAACAAAAGAAACTAGATGTCAATGGCTTGAAGTATTTCCGCGACCGTTTTTCGGTTCCGATTTCTGATGAGCAGTTAGAAAAAGATATTCCGTTCTATCGTCCTGAAGCGGATAGCCCGATTATGCAGTATTTACACGAGCGTCGTCGTGTGCTCGGTGGCTCGTTACCGATTCGTCAAGATAAGGCGGCGGCGTTGCCAGTTCCGGATTTGGGGGCGTTTAAGATGTTGCTTGAAGGTACGGCTGATCGCGAAATGTCTACCACTATGGCGTTTGTGCGGATTTTATCTGTGCTGTTGCGTGATAAGGAGTTGGGTAAGCGTATTGTGCCTATTATCCCAGACGAGGCGCGAACATTTGGTATGGAAGGTTTGTTCCGTCAGGTTGGGATTTATGATCCGGCCGGACAACTATATATGCCCGTCGATTCCGATCAGTTGATGTGGTACAAAGAGTCGTCCAACGGTCAGGTGCTGGAGGAAGGGATTAACGAAGCCGGAGCCATGTCATCATGGATTTCTGCGGCCACCGCGTATGCCAACTACGGCGTGAGTATGATTCCGTTTTATATCTATTATTCGATGTTCGGTTATCAGCGAATCGGCGATTTGGCTTGGGCGGCTGGCGATTCGCGCGCCCGCGGCTTCTTGGTAGGCGCTACTGCTGGTCGTACTACGTTAGAAGGCGAGGGATTGCAGCATAATGATGGCCACAATATTGTTATGTTTGATATGGTGCCCAACTGCCGAGCCTATGATCCAACTTTTGGTTACGAAATGGCGGTGATTATCCAAGACGGCTTGAAGTGCATGATGCACGATAAACAAGATGTGTTCTATTACATCACGGCAATGAATGAGAACTATAGTCATCCGGCGATGCCAGAGGGGGTTGAAGAGGGCATTATTAAAGGAATTTATTCGTTTAAAAAGTCGGCTTTAAAAACTAACAATCAAGTTCAATTAATGGGCTCAGGTACGATTTTACGTGAGGTGCTTGCGGCGGCGGAGTTGTTGGAGCAAGATTGGGATATTGCCGCCGATGTATGGTCAGTGCCTAGCTTTAGTTTGTTGCGTCGTGATGGAATGGAAGTGATGCGTTGGAATACACATAACCCCGATCAACCGGCAAAAACACCTTATGTTACTCAGGTCTTGTCAGACGCAAAAGGCCCCTTTATTGCGGCCACCGATTATATCCGCGATTATGCTAACCGCATTCGTGAGTATGTACCGGGTGAGTACCGTGTATTGGGTACTGATGGTTTTGGTCGCTCTGATACGCGTGAACAGTTGCGTAAATTCTTTGAGGTGAGCCGCCATTATATTGTGATAGAGGCGTTGAAAGCCTTGGCAGACCAAGGTGAGATCAAGGCTGAGTTGGTAAAACAAGCGTTAGCGAAATATGGCTTGGCGAGTGATAAGCCGTTCCCCGTTCACGTTTAACGTTTAACTATACGCGCTGGGCTGGGCCCAAAAGGTTACGGTCCGTTCCCAACTAAGGAATAAGTTATGGCAAAAATACAATTTATTGTGCCGGATATTGGAGATTTTGACGCGGTAGACGTCATTGAGGTATTAGTAAAAGAAGGCGATACGGTTCAAATAGATGATTCTGTACTCACCCTAGAGTCAGATAAGGCAACGATGGAAGTGCCGGCTGTGCAGTCGGGTAAGGTGTCGAATCTACAGGTGAAGGTGGGGGATAAGGTCGCTAAGGGGACCTATATTTGCGACTTAGAGGTGGCTGATGAGTTAGCGTCAACCGCACAGGCAGATGCGCCAGTGGCGGCGAAGGCTGAACCTGCTAAGCAAGCAGAGCCGCCAGTTGAAAGCGCGCCCAAACTCCATGAGCAAACTCATGCCAGTCAAGTGGGGTTGCCGATTGCTGCATCGGTTGCTAATACACCTAAACCGGTGAATCATCAGCCGATGGGGGCGAGCAGTCATGCTTCGCCAGCAGTGCGCGCTTTTGCCCGTGTGTTGGGGGTAGATTTAGCTAGCGTCAATGGCAGCGGGCAAAAAGGCCGCGTGTTGAAGTCTGATGTGGAAGCGTTTGTGAAATCGGTGATGCAAGGACAGATGACATTGGCAACGTCGAGCGCATCCGGCAGCGCTATTGCTGCTATGCCACAGATTGATTTCAGCCAGTTTGGTGATATTGAAACCGTTGAGCTGGGGCGTATTAAAAAGCTGTCCGGCAAGCATTTAAGCATGGCCTGGTTAAATATCCCTCATGTTACGCAATTTGATGAGTGCGATATTACTGATCTTGATGCTTTCCGTTTGTCGCTCAAGGCACAAGCGGAAAAGGCGGGTGTTAAACTCACTCCGCTGGTGTTTATTTTAAAAGCGGTGGTGGCGGCATTAAAAGCCTTTCCAAATTTCAACGCTTCTTTGTCAGCGGATGCGCAGTCTTTAATTCGCAAGCAGTATTATCACATCGGTATTGCCGTGGACACGCCGAATGGTTTAGTCGTACCGGTATTACGCGATGTGGATAAAAAAGGCATTTTTGAATTGTCTAAAGAGATGATGGAGTTAAGTGCTAAAGCACGTGACGGAAAATTATCGCCTAAAGATATGTCTGGCGGCTGCTTTAGTATTTCCAGTTTGGGTGGTATTGGCGGTACACAGTTTACGCCGATTGTGAATGCGCCGGAAGTAGCGATTATGGGCGTTTCGAAAGCGTCGATACAACCCGTTTGGGATGGTGAGGCGTTCCAGCCGCGCTTAATGATGCCGTTTAGTGTGTCTTATGATCATCGTGTGATTGATGGCGCCGAAGGTGTGCGCTTTACTCGCTATGTCGGTCAGTTGTTAACCGATTTGCGCCAGTTGTTGTTATAGGAGTGATGTATGAGTCAAATAGTCGAGATTCATATTCCGGATATTGGCGATTTTGCGGATGTTGATGTTATCGAGGTGTTAGTTGCACCGGGTGATGAAGTATTGCAAGAAGATTCGTTAATGGTATTAGAGTCGGATAAGGCTACGATGGAGGTGCCTTCGCCCTATGCCGGACGAATTGTGGCAATCACTGTCGCGCTGGGAGAAAAGGTTCGCCAAGGTACGCTGATCGGCAAAATGGAAATTGCTGACGAAAGTCCGGCTAGCTTGTCATCAAAATCACCTGCTGAGCATAGCGCTGAATCAAAAGTTGAATCTAGTGTAAGTTCTGCGCCGCAAGCTGTATCTGCGAAGGATTTACCACCAGCGGATAAAACCTGTCAGGTGTTGGTATTGGGTGGCGGCCCCGGTGGTTATACTGCCGCGTTTCGTGCAGCTGATTTGGGTAAGCAAGTCGTTATTGTTGAGCGTTATCCGGTGATTGGTGGGGTCTGTTTAAACGTCGGCTGTATTCCGTCGAAAGCGTTATTACATATGTCGGTGATTTTGAACGAAACCAAAGACATGGGCGCACACGGCATTGAATTTGGCGCACCCAAAATTGATTTAGACAAAATCCGCGCTTACAAAAATGGTGTGATCTCTAAACTCACCGGCGGTTTAGCGGCCTTAGCGAAACAACGTAAAGTTGAAATTGTCACCGGCGAAGGTAAATTCAGTTCTGCCAATACAGTGACGGTGACGGCGGCGGATGGTTCACAGCAAACGATTGCGTTTGAACAAGCGGTGATTGCCGCTGGTTCACGCGTGATTAAATTGCCGTTTATTCCGCATGACGATCCGCGTGTAATGGACTCAACCGATGCACTTGAATTGGCTGAAGTACCCAAACGTTTATTGGTGATCGGTGGCGGCATTATCGGGTTAGAAATGGCGCAGGTTTATGACTCATTAGGGTCTAAAGTGACCATTGTTGAGTTGGGTGACACCATTATTCCGGGGGCGGATAAAGACTTAACTAAACCGTTGCTTAAAACCATTAAAGCGCGTTATGAAAACGTGTTTTTAAAGTCAAAAGTCACCCATGTTGAAGCGGCCAAAGGTGGCCTAGTGGTGTCGTTTGAAGGCAAGGATTGTCCGGTACAAGATACCTTTGATCGTGTCTTGGTAGCGGTGGGTCGTACGCCAAACGGTAAGCTAATTGATGCCGATAAAGCCGGTATTGCGGTCAATGATTGGGGCTTTATCGAAGTGGATGAACGTCAAAAAACCAATGTTGATCATATTTATGCCATCGGTGATATCGTCGGCCAACCTATGTTGGCGCATAAAGCGGTGCACGAAGGCAAAGTCGCGGCCGAAGTGATTTGTGGTTTACCAAGCGCGTTTACCCCAATGGGTATTCCAAGCGTGGCTTATACCGATCCGGAAGTGGCTTGGGCTGGCAAAACCGAAGAGCAGCTTAAAGCCGAAGGCATTGAGTATGAAAAAGGCGTATTCCCTTGGGCGGCTTCGGGTCGTAGCCTCAGTTTAGGTCGCGACGAAGGCATGAGTAAATCGTTATTCTGCGCCAAAACTCACCGTTTACTTGGTACAGGGATTGTCGGGCCGAATGCCGGTGAGTTGATTGCTGAAGCGATGTTGGCGATTGAAATGGGCGCAGATATGCAAGATATCGGCCTCACCATTCACCCGCATCCGACGTTGAGCGAAACCTTTGCGTTCGCGGCGGAAATGGCCGAAGGCACGATTACTGATTTAATCGCGCCGAAGAAGAAAAAATAGCCGCGTGCTTCGTGCGCTACCTTAAGCCCGCTTGATTGCGGGCTTTTTATTTTTAGCGCATAGATGAATTAGCAGGCCTGCAGGTTGTCCATAAGTGCGCTGTTTATTTTGCTAAATTTGATGAAGTTATTTCTATAACTTTTTGATAAATCAAGTTTTAGTTAATATCTGTCTAGGTTTGTAGCTCAGCCAAAACGATGGATAAAACACGCATCTGCAACAATCAACGACTTCATACCTCAAGCCGCGCTGAACAGGCTTCGGTCTGCGTGGTTCAAAATGACTGGTCAACAGACGCTAGATACAAGGTTGAAACCACGGCTGAAGGTTTAACGACTTTGCATGTTGTGTGCATCATTATATGCCGATGTTATTTAAAATATCTTTTATTTATCAATAGTTTGTGAGTGGTTTTTAACGGATGCTAAAACGTTAAAATGAGGCGGATATGCTGAAATCCATTTAAGCGTTTATCCGCAATCATGCTGGTTATTTGTGCGTTTTTCTTCGCTATTGTTAGGCAAGTTGTTTTAAAATAGCCTGAATTAAAATTGAGCGATGTTGAATGTATCGACCGTTTTTTCAGTTATCAGACCTGCCATTTAAATCAACGCCCGATTTGCACTTTTTTTATCAGGATGCTGAGCGCGAAGATATTGTTAATGCGTTGCTTTACACACTGGAGCGCGGCGACGGCATTATTAAGGTGGTGGGTGAGGTAGGCAGTGGCAAAACGACTTTGCTTAGACGTCTGAGTCAGCGCTTGCCTCAACACTATGTGTCGGTGTATATCAATTCACCGAACCTTTCGTCTCATGATATTTTGTTTTTTATTTGTGTTGAGTTTGGCTTGCAAGTCGAACGTGAAGAACAAAAGTTCTTTTTAACCAAAAAGCTCAATACCTTTTTGCTTGAGCAGCATGCCAGCGGTAAGCGCCCCTTGTTATTGATTGATGAAGCGCAAGCCATGTCGATTGATACGCTCGAAGAAATTCGTTTATTGACGAATCTTGAAACAGAGCAAGATAAATTATTGCAGATGGTGTTGTTCGGTCAGCCAGAGCTTGATACGAATTTATCTCAAGCACAAATTAGACAGTTCCAAACGCGCATTACCCATGCTATTTACTTGCAGCCTTTTTGTGTCAACGATATTCAATCCTACCTTAATTTTCGTATGCGAAAAGCCGGTTACGCTGGTGCGGATTTATTTACGCCAAAAATAGCCGCGTTAATCCATCAAATGAGCCGCGGTTTACTGCGGGAGGTTAATACGCTGGCTGATCGCGCTTTATTAGCGGCCTATTCCGAATCCAGTCGTGTGCTAAAACCCCATCATCTTGATCCGAGTTTAAAACCGCGTTTTGGCTGGCTAACAGGCCTGCTAATTGGGTTGTTATTTGTGCTAATGCTTTCTGCGGTTGGGTTTTATTTATACAAACAGGGGTATTTGGCGCAAAATATGCTAGATGATGAAGTCGTTAAGTCGTTGCCACAGCCAAGTGTATCGGTGTCTGAAGTGCCGACCACGCCAGCGTCTTCGCACGATTCGTTGCCAGTCGCACTTGAACCGGCGCCAGCGCAAAGCAAGGATTCGGCTGAGCTTGGGCCTTCGGTTGAAGTACCTGTGGCGGTAAGTGATGAGCTACCAGAACAAGTAGCTCAGCCTGTTTTACAGACGCGCGAGTCGAGTCGAGAACGGTTGTATCAGCACCTTCAAACACAGACGTTTTTATACACTGTGCAGTTAATCGTGGTGCCGATAGCAGAGTTTGATACGGTTTATCAGCGTATTTTAACGACAAAAATGATCGATCCGCATGAGGTGCAGTATTATGCGGATGAGGTGAATGGCGT
>Ga0172377_10006819_pt1 | contig 11776 bp, 11 predicted proteins | sample Pumphouse3metaG_FD_119749 | JGI IMG/M metagenome (GOLD analysis project Ga0172377, IMG submission 119749) | Leachate microbial communities from a municipal landfill in Southern Ontario, Canada - Pumphouse #3 metaG | ecosystem: Engineered > Solid waste > Landfill > Unclassified | place: Canada... | reverse complement strand
ATATCTGTGCTACATTATAAAACAAAGATAAATTTATTGAGGACACAAATGGCAAGAGTTAATGCAGTCAGTGGGGAAATATATAATGATATTAAAGCCCAAATATTGAGTGGCGAGCTGTCAAAAGATGATTGGCTTGTTGAAACTGCAATTGCAAAACAGAGAGGCATAAATAAGATACACGTATCATATGCTCTTCAGCAGTTAGCTGAAGAGGGATTCATTGAGTACAAAAAGAGAAGAGGATATTTTGTAAAAGGAATTGATGACAATGATTTTCTAGAGTTTGTCAAATTACGTGAGATAATGGAAACCCAGCTCATCAAGGAATTTCTCAAAAGAGCTACCGAGGAGCAGCTGCTTGATTCCATCAGAACAATCAAAAGAAAGCTTGCTTTTCTCAAGTCAAACTTATTGAATGACGCTGATGAAGAGACCGATAAATTTTTCAGTGAGATGCAGATAATTTCAAAGTATCAGCAGATACCTAAGCTTCTGAGTCAATATCAATCATACATAATGAGTGTTGTCAAAACAGATTTTAGAAAACGAGAGGACATAAAAAAGACAATTGAGACCAACATGGTCCTTCTTGAATGTCTTGAAAAACGAGACATAAATCTGGCTACCAAATGGACAAAGATACGATATGAGAATCTAATTGAGTCATGCTACAGAAATCTCATAATTAAAAAAGATAAAATAGACTGACAAGCACCTGATGTTTTCAATCAAGAGATGATAGCTCTATCTCTTTGAATTACTCTGAAACTTACCAGGAGAGATATCAGTGGCTATTTTGAACATTCTTATAAAAGAATCTGCATTGTTGAAACCAACTTTCAGAGCAACATCTTGTACCTTCCACCCTTGAATCAGAAGCTGCTTTGCTCTCTCAACTCTTATCGATGTTAGATATTCCTTAAAATTTATTCCCACAATCTTCTTGAATAGCTTTGACATGTAAACCATTGAAAAATGGAAGTGATCTGCAACATCTGTGAAAGAGATATCCTTATCATAATTGTCCTCTATAAAAGCTATTACCTCAGATGATAGATCTGCACTCTCCTCTGTTCTCTGTTCAATGAGCCTTGAAGAGAGGTCTAAAAAGTTGGTGACACATCGTGATTGAAATTCATCATCACTCACATCATCACCGAAAATAAAATATGATTCATAATCTTTCTCTATTTTGCTTTCCTGTATGACTCTCAATGAAGTTATGTAGAGAGCCTGTGCTATTCTAGACTTTGGTACATTTGATTTCAAATTCTGATTTATTATATGAATGGATAGAGCTTCAATTGCCTTGAAATCGCCTTCTTGAAGAACAAGCATGAGCTGTCTCTCTGTTTCAAGACTGTAGATGAGATCATTTACAGTACTTTCGTCTCTATCAATCATTATGTTGTATTTCTGATGATTTGAGTTGATTATATTTATCACTCTATCATAGGCCTCAGGAATTGTTTCATTCTCTTTCAATATGCATATTGCAAGCATTATCTCCTCTTCAATGCAGGACTCAATTTTATTCTTCAAACACCTAACAACTCTAGAGAGAACTCTCTCATCAACGATTGCGCTCATTATGCAAATTCTGTTCAAAGAGAAGAGCTGTATTGCACAATCCAACTGCTGGCAATCAAGTTTTTTGGAGTTCTTTTCAAGAAGCGAGTAAATCAACTCTGACTTCTTTGCAGTTTCAAACACACTTTGATCATCACTTTCAACTCTGTCTATTATTATGCTGCCATGACCTTTTAAAAGAGGAAGATTCAAGCTGCTTGATAGACCATCAATTTCATTGAGATTGCACAGTCCAAGAAGCAGGTCCTTTATTCTTTTCTTTCTGAGCAATTCAGAATTGCTGCTCTCTCTCTCCTGAAGTTCCTCAATGGTATCGTGCATATCACTTAAGGTGTTGGAGACCATCTCTATCTCATTACCATCACTTCTATCTCCTGAAATATCCAAACACGATGAGTACAGATGACGAATTGGACGATATAGGATTGTGAAAAGAAGCATTATGAGAGATGCAGTTATGAGAAGTATGAGGGTTGGCATGATGTATTTATAAAAAATACTGCTGTATATCAAAGAATCATCTCTCTGAGGATATGCAATTGTATATTCTATATCAAAATAGATAGATTCAATGGTTTTTATGTTCAACTTATCTTGCTTCAAGACATCAGCCAAACTCACATCTTCTTCATTTCCGAGATAAAAAAGCTGATTGCTGTTCTCAGAAATGAACAGAGAGCAGTCTTCAAAGTTGTACTTCGGTATCTTTATCTTAGATAGATTGAAGATGTATATCTCAATCAACTTGTTGTTCTGTGTTGAATTTGACCATGGTCTGAGGACCATCATGCGATTTGTATCACTTACAAGATATAATGGGTCGCTGCTGTATGTAATTGCAAGGATTTGATCCATCAATTTCAGATCAAAGTCATTTGCAAGAAATACATCCTCTGCACTCATTATTCCAATCGGTGTGTAAAATATTCCGCTATCTAGATCTAGAAAGGATATGGACAGACCTTCTTTTAAGAAATTGCTCTGAGTGTTATACAGATCATTTATCAAATTTAGCTTTGCTTGAGGGTTCTGATTCTTCTCAACAAAGAAGGATATTATCTCATCAAGATTGTTTTGAAAGAATTGATTCATAAGTGATGTTGCTGTGCCAAACATGTTCTCACTATCATTGATTGCTGACTCCAGTTCATTTTTCTGAAATATAGATTTTGATATGAGATTCTGCTTTGCATCTGAAAGATAGAAAGTCAATGAAGTCAGAGATATGGCTACACAGACCAATGCAAAGAAACAAATTATAAGTAATTATTGATAATGAAATACTACATGTTTCCTCTGCATCCTCCTAACTCTCCCTTTAGAATTGATTATTATTTAAAACTGTATTTATATTTATAAATTATAGCACACATTTTAAAATCCCCTATAGGAAAAAATTAACATCTTCCTCTCGATTATTAAAAAATGTCGATATATGGATGGTTAGATTAATAATTGTCAGTCAGAACATAAAAAGTAACGATTTACAGTCTCTACTTTGTCTCAAATACTTATGCTATGAATAAAAAGAGATTGATAAATAAAAAGACAATGCAGTTATTAAGAAATGATTATGATCTGTATCTTATGATAGTCCCTATAATCCTCTGTCTTGTATTCTTTACCTACAGACCAATGACAAGTCTGATCATAGCTTTCTAAGGGATCTTTCATATCAATGAACAACTACGTTGATCATGATTGGATGGAAGCCAGATGGATAACCTTCGATTACTTTCCAGGGCTCTACCAGAAGACAAAGATTGGAATCCTTGGCTGTGGAAGAATTGGTCAGACTGTAATTGAATATCTGAAACCATTTGATGTTCAAGTTCTTGTTTATGATCCATTTCTCAGTGATGAAGATGCCAAAAGGCTCAATGTAAAGAAGACAACTCTTGAGGATATATTCACAAACTGTCAGGTAATTTCCAACCACATTGCAAACAACAAAGAGACTGAGAACATACTCAACTACTCCCTATTCTCTCTCATGAGTGACACTGCATCCTTCATCAATACAGGACGTGGAGCACAGGTTGTTGAGAAAGACCTTACAAGAGCTCTGAGTGAAAAACCTCTGAGATTTGCAGCACTGGATGTCACAACCAACGAGCCATATCCTTTTGACGGAATGCTAAGAAAGTTGAAAAACGTGCTTCTATTTCCTCATATTGCAGGTTATGCACACTCAGAAGTACATTGTCTGAGCGACTGTGTGCTCAAGCAATTTGATAACTTCTTAGATGGCAAGGAAATTGAAAACACTGTCACATTGGATATGCTCAAGATAATGGCATAGATTGATAGAAGGAGATTGAAATTGAATTTATTTGATGTAAAAAAACAAGAAAGTCATGATAACTGGTGCATCTAGAGGTCTGGGTAGATCTATTGCAGAAGGTTTTTTAAAGGAGGGCTGCACTGTTGTGCTTCTCTCTCGATCTTCAAAAACAGAACAACAGATCTTAGAATACAGAGAGAAGAATTGGAAGGCATTTTACATAGAGTGCGATCTATCAGTGAGAGAGGATCGCTCTCGTGCTTTTGATGATGCAATAAAATTATTGGATGGAGAGATAGATGTTCTCATAAACTGTGCAGGTATTCAGATAAGACATCCTGCAGAGGAGTTTCCTATCTCAGACTTTGATGAAGTTCTCGAGCTCAACCTCACTGCAACATATGATCTGTGTCAGAGAGCTGCAAATGTGATGCTCAAAAAAGGTTATGGCAAGATCATAAACTTTGCTTCAATGAACAGCTTCTTTGGTGGATACACAATATCTGCCTATGCTGCAAGCAAGGGAGCAATTGCCCAGATTACAAAAGCCTTTTCAAATGAATGGGCTGGAAAAGGAATCAATGTCAATGCTATAGCTCCTGGCTACATGTCAACTGAGATGAACATCAATCTGATAAATGATGAATCTCGCTACAAAGAGATCAGTGATAGAATCCCAGCTCACAGATGGGGAACTGGAGAGGACTGCGTGGGTCCCTGCATATTTCTTGCATCAAGAGCATCTGATTATCTAGATGGAGCAATCATTCCTGTTGATGGTGGTTACCTCAACAAATAAAACACAGTAAAAAACAGGATGCCATCCATATCTCTTTGATACGATGGCATATTTATGCAAAAAAGAAATTAAAAAAACTTAGATCCATCAGCTTCTATTGCTGGGTTCTACAAGTTTCCAAGGCATCATCTTTCTCTCTATTATTTCAATAGATCTGTACAAGAAGATACCCAAAAGACTTATGAACACAATTCCTGTGTACATCTGAAGATAGTTGACCATTATCCAGCTGTTCATTATGTAGTAACCAATTCCATATTCTGTTGCAAAGTTCTCACTGAAGAATAGAACTGAAAGGCTGATGCCAACAGAAATTCTCAACGTTGAGAAAATACTTGGAAGTATGCTTGGAAATATTATATCAACAAGAACTTCCCTCTTTGTTAAATTATATGCCTTAGATAGCTCCACATAATGATAGTTTATCTCTGCAACACTGTCTTTGATCATCAGCACAGCAGGAAAGAAAATGACCATGGAAACAATCAGAATTTTGCTCAGATCACCAATTCCAAACAGCACAAGAAATATTGGAAGAAGTGCAATTTTTGGAACAGGTTGAAATAGATAGATTATTGGTGTGAACAGTTTGTTGGTTGAATCCTTCAGCCCCATAACAATACCAAGTGGAATTGCAAGAAGAAGAGCCAATAGGATTCCTGAAAGAACCCTATAGAGACTGTAGAAGACATGAATCAGGACCTCGCCACGCATCAGCTCCACAAATACTTCCTTGAGGACAAGATGTGGATAAGGAACAATTGGCATAGAAAAACTGAAGGCAATGATGTACCAAGGTATCAACAATATCAAAGCACCCTTTAAAAAATAACCTTTATTCATCACCTCTTCCTTTCAATTCAAGTCTCACTTCTCTTACGCTATTAAAATATTTTTCTGACAACCTGTCGTTTCCTTTGGTATCAATCTCTTTGAATTCATCACCAAACATGAACACTCTATCACCCATATAAACAGCTTCTTCTATGTGATGAGTTACAAGAATCAAGCTCATACCTAGCTCATTTGACACCTCAAGAATGCTATCTTGAAGGGATTCCTTGGTCAATTCATCCAGATTGGCAGTTGGCTCATCCAAAAGCAGAACCTTTGGTTGTCGAATTAAAACACGAGCTAGAGCAACTCTCTGTCTCTCTCCACCGCTCAACTGCGATGGATATTTATCTTCGTGCCCCTTGAGGCCAACCATATCTATGTACTTTTGGACAGGTAAATCCTTATCCAAGCCCAACAAGATATTTTTCTTTACGGTTTTCCAAGGCAGAAGTCTATCTTCCTGAAAAAGAATACCGATATCTTTTTGAGTTATTCCCTCTAGAATTATGGAACCCTCTGAAAGCTCCTTGAGACCCTTGATGCAGTAGAGAAGACTTGTTTTACCACAGCCACTGTGACCAACGATACTGATATTGTCCGTCTGCTCAATTTTTATGTTCAAATCTTTGAAAACATTTGTTGGACCATAATCAAAAGAAGCCCTCTCTATTTTTATCATTACTTTACAAACCTTCTATCTAGAATTTCATCTGGAGTGATTTCATATGTCTTACCAACCAAATTACCAGTCCAATCAATCAATTCATTGATGAAAGCATCTGAAGGCAAGGTTGCATCTTTATATTCAGGGAGAGTTATTTTATCTCTTACCTGTGGTGGTAATGTAGATATGCTCTCCATCAAAACATCTCTTGCTAAAGATGGATCTTTTTGAATATCTGCAACTGCGTTTTTATAAGCCTCTGTGAACAATTCAATTGAATCAGCTTTCTCAGAAATAGCTTTTCCTGTGAATGCCATGATGTCCAAACTCTCACCAGGAATTCCATCATAAACAACCTTAACCAAACCATTCATCTCACCAATTGATGCAACAGGTTCAGGAATCAGACCTCTCTCAACATCTCCAGTTGCGATGGCTTGCAATCGTGTAGGAATTGAATTTATATATACCTTCTCATAGTTATAATCATCACCAAGATATTGCTCTACAAGATAGTTAGAGACACTGATTTCCATCGTTCCAACTTTTATATCTTTATCATCTACATGCTTTGGATTGACAAGAAGTGGGAACATACCATCTGTTGAGAAAACACCTTTCAAGTCAAAACCTTCTGCATTATTTGTAATCAAAGCAACAATGTCAGTCATAGCACCATCAATAGAATTTGTCTGCAGTGCAGTCTGTCTGTTCTGAGCATCGGTATAAATCTGAATCTCAACATCCAAGCCTAACTCCTCAAAATAACCATTTTTTTCAGCTAATAGTATTGGAGCGATATCTACCGCAGGCATGAGACCTACCTTTAAAGACTTTGGCTGTTCTTTGACACCATTTGCAAACAGTGCTGCAGCACTTATCATGACCAATGCAATTGTAATTAACTTTTCCCTCATTTCTTTTCCTTATTAAATAAAGTTTTATCTAAAAATACACTAAAAAGCTGCATGGGTTCAAGTGAGAGATTGCCAAAAACACATTGTTATACAGATGTATCTCATAAGAAAACAATTCATCTAATTCTCTGCTGAAAAAGAGAATAATTGCAGTTCATACCAGTTTGGTAGGCTTGACCTAAACTAGATGCAATGATACAAACTTAATACCACTGACAGAATAAGAAGGACCTATAAAAATACATGAAAAACTTTAAATCACTGATTAAAAACTATTGGATAGCAATGAGAGTTTTCTCTCTCACATTGGCATTTGCAGCCACCACATACGGAATTATTGCAGCATATATCAATGGATATTTTGAAGGACGCAGTACATCTTATATGATCTTTCTTGTTATCATAGTCACAATTGCAGGTCTTGCATCTCAAGCTGGAGCAAACTTGATCAACGACTTCTTTGAAGGAAGCTTCAAATATCCACCTCAAGGAACCAAAACGATAACTTTCTTGAAGATGGAGAGAAGCTATTTTGATGTATTTGTTTTTCTTTCCGGAATTGGTGCTCTGATGTTGGCAAGTCTCATCGGACTTTATTTGATTTATATAACTGATATGTGGATGCTTGTCATTGGATTGATCGGAGTTTTTGGTTCCTATGCATACACAGGAGAGCCATTTGTTTACAAAAGAAGAGGACTTGGTGTACCACTGTCATTCATATTGATGGGACCTCTTATGAGTTTGGGCTCTTATTATGCAATAGCAGGATCTTTTTCCATAACTCCTATATTGCTCAGTCTACCAACATCTCTATTGGTTCCAGCACTCATGATAAGCAATGAGATGAGAGATTTCCTTAGAGACCAAAAATTTGCAATGGGAACCATGACAGTAAAGATTGGAGCTACTGCAAGCAAAATCCTTTTTGTATCATTGATGGTAGGAGTATATGTACTCACCATTGTTTATGTGATACTGGGATTATTTCCAGTTTATTCATTGATAAGTTTTATAACACTTCCTTATGCTGTCAGAGCTATTGAGAATGTTATGAATGCTAAAAACTTGGGAATAAGAAACACAACAAAAGTTCATATGTATTACAGCTCAATAATTTTCATCTGTTTCATCATATCTTTTCTTTAATACTTGAGATATGAAAGCAGATTAGATATAGAAATTGATACTATCAAATCATAACAAAAAATAAATGGTGGATTTAGGTGAGAAAAGCTCTTGCCCATCCACCTTTTTTATTGGTGAATAAACAACATATTTTCATCATGATTTTAAATGCTGTATCCATCTTTCAGGAGGCCTCCTCCATAACACAGAACAGAGATAAGAGAGCAATGAGAGGACTGCATAAAGGACAGCAAGAGAGCTTGAATTCAAAACAACCGACTTCACAACTTCTTAACAAATGATATGATGAAATACCAAACATACTCCTAATCTCCATCTTGAGTGAATTTCTTAAGACACTCTTCTTTAATAAATCAGAATCTATCTTGCATCTGCCGAGAAAATAATAGCACCATCATCTCCATCACCTCATAATCTCTTAGATGCAATTTATATTTCAATTGGAAAGCAATCTTTTGGATAAATTCAAAACAATTGATAATTAAAAAGGCCCTCACCCTTTTACAGATGAAGACCTTTATCTACGAACGAATTCGTTTGAAATTATTCTACAGTTACAACACCATTGTTGAATGCTTCAGCAACCAATTCATAGAAGCCACTTACGTGGATTGAAACACCTGCAATATCATCAGTGTGACCTTCGTCATCTTTGTATGTGACTGCATTGATATCTTGAGTGTCAACAAGATTCTGTTCTGCTAGAGCTGCTTGTTCATACCAATCAGCTTGAGCTCCGCCAAACTTAACCATGTTGTAGTTACCAGCTTTATCAAATTCTTGTTTATCTTCACCATCTGCATTGAGAGCTGACCAATAAACTTCAACAATGTTACCATTCTTTACGAACAATGAAACATAATCCTTCCAGCCGTTATCTTCAACGTCACTAGAAGCGTAGTAGCCACCATCTTTGTAAGGACCAACTGTTACAGGACCAGCTTTTAGAGCTGCATCTGCTAGATTCATCAAGCCACTTACGTGAACAGAAACACCTGCTATATCGTCAGTATGACCTTCTTCATCTTTGTATTCAATTTTTGTAGGATCTTGAACATCAAGAAGATATTGCTCTGCTTTTGCAGCCTGAACTGACCAATCAGCTTGAGCTCCACCAAATTCTACCATGTTGTATTTACCTGCAGCATCATAGAGTTTTTTATCTTCACCCATTTTGTTAACTGCAGACCAATCAGCAGAAACAATGTAACCGTTGATTACTGTTAGAGCTACATATTCTTTCCAACCTGTCTCTTGGAATTCAGAATCAGCCATGAAATAAACACCGTCTTCATACATTCCTCTACCAACAGGACCATCAGCCAATGCTTTCTGTGCTAGTTCAAAGAAATCTGAAACATGAATGCTCACTCCAGCAATATCATCAGTATGACCGTCTGCATCTTTATATGTGATTGCAGAAGGATCCTGTGTATCAATTAAATACTGCTCAGCTTTTTCAGCTTCTTCATGCCAGTATCCCTGTGATTTTGCAATGTTCTTCATGCCATAATTACCAGATTCAGAAACTAGTTTCTTTTCAGGTCCAGCAGTTACGTTTGCACCATTCCAATCAGCTTCTGTGATCTTGCCGTTTTTAACAACTAATGTCACAACTGTTTTCCAGCCATTTGAAGCATATGTATCTTCAGTAGCAAAGTAGATTCCATCTTCATAGGAAACATCAGCAGGTGTTACCTCTTTCTGTACTTCAGTCTTTGCTTCTGTTTTAGCTGCTGTTTCTGGTTCAGCATCTTTTTGACAACCTACCAACGGAACAATCATCAGGGCAACTAATAATGCCATATATAGAAAATTCTTTCTTTTCATTTTTAACTCCTTGTTATTGAATAGGATTAAAGTATATTGATAGAATGAGGGTTGTTCAATAGCTATGGATATCAAATTATCGAATAAATATCCTTTTGACAATAATTCTTTTAATTGATACCATTTATCTATGAAAAAAGTAACACCTGTGGATATAATTATATTCATCATCTTCCTCTCAATTTGTATAATAAGCTTCACTCTTTACACAAATGTATCAGGAAAGCCAGAGGTACATGTAACAATTGATGACAAAGAATGGGTATATGATCTCAGTGAGGATACAACAGCCTCCTTTACAGGTCCTATCGGAGACACAACTATAGAGATATCAAACAACAGAGTGCACGTGCATTCTTCAGACTGTAAAAATCAAATATGTGTGACATCTGGATGGATAGATGAGCCTGGAGAATGGATCTCCTGTCTTCCAAATGATGTGTTCATTTTAATAAAAGGGCAGCAGCAAATTGCCCAGAAGGAAGAAACTGATGACATCTCATTCTAAAGTCAGAATTGACCTTGTTGCCCTATTTGCGGCATGTACTCTTTTTCTTTCAACAATCGAATATATGATTCCAAAACCTGTTCCATTCATGCGTCTTGGACTGGCAAATCTTCCACTGATTCTCTCTTTGGGAATCTTTAAAAATAGAGAGTATTTTTTATTGCTTGTACTGAAAGTGCTGGGACAAGGATTGATAAGCGGAACCATCTTCAGCTATATAATACTGTTCTCACTTGCAGGAAGTCTATCCAGTGCAATATTGATGTTTTTGACATACAAACTTTTCAAGGATAAGGTCAGCAGAGTTGGTATCAGTCTGACCGGAGCGCTGGGAAGCACAATAACTCAGTTGATTGTGAGTCGTATCATTTTGTTTAAAGAAGCTACATATGTAATTGCTCCTTTATTTCTTATCTCAGGATTGATAACGAGCATAATCTTGGGACTATTTGCCAGTGAGTTCACAACCAAAAGTATTTGGTATGCACAACTGAAGGAGCAAGCAGTATGAAATATTCAACTCTGAGACTCATCAGCGGAGCATTCATTATAGTTGGGCTCATGCTATCGCAGTCTTTAGTTCTGCGATTTTGCATCACCATTTTCATAATTCTATTGGCATCGAAAAGCGGAAGAAAGTTTCGTATCCTTCCAAATATAATATTGCTTGTGACAATCTCCCTTGCTCACACACTATCACCAAATGGATTGGTGCTCTTCTCTATCGGATCTTATTCCATAACATTGGGTTCTCTTGAAATTGGAGCGAACAAAGCACTGCTTCTCATAAGTTTCATCTATGCATCTCACTACATGATGAGTGCAAGGCCACAGATTCCTGGTAAGTTGGGTGCAATAATATCTCTTCAATTTTATTATTTCGACAGATTGACTACAAAGTGGCACCAAATAGAGAACAAGAAACCTCTTATTGGAGCAATTGATCAGCTTCTTATGAATATTAATGAGAATGAAGATGGACAGAAGGAAATGCCAAAGCAGAGCAGATATGTTGAAAAGAAGGATGTTTTGGTCCATATTCTCCACATATCTGTAATATTCTCTCTTGTGCTACTTTTCACAGATCAAGCAAAAAGCATGATACCTTTTATTGCTCTATTACCTTAAAAGATTCGTCACTCAAATCAAGAGGGATTGAATTCTCTTCAAATCCTTTTGATGTGTAGATGTTCTT
>Ga0172377_10006818_pt1 | contig 11777 bp, 8 predicted proteins | sample Pumphouse3metaG_FD_119749 | JGI IMG/M metagenome (GOLD analysis project Ga0172377, IMG submission 119749) | Leachate microbial communities from a municipal landfill in Southern Ontario, Canada - Pumphouse #3 metaG | ecosystem: Engineered > Solid waste > Landfill > Unclassified | place: Canada... | reverse complement strand
GTATGATAAGTTGGTGATGGACGTCTTGCGTGAAAATGAAATCACGATAGAGATGATCAGAGAGGAGATAGAGAAGAATCTCATGTCTTATGCCAAGACTAAGGGTACGTTAGAGGCCTATGACGAGATTATCGGAGCTTGTCAGGGTTGCTCTTATCTGTCTGACGCCAAGGCGGTGAGAGAAGACCTCTTGTTTCAGCAGACATTGAAAAATGCCACCGTTCGTGATGTGGAGAAGTTCATCGCAGATTATCCTAATTCGCCAAAGAAGGCGCAGGCGGTGGCTCTCCGTGATTCGTTGGCTTACGTGGCTCTTCCTGCAACGTCCGACGCTTATACTAGCTATGTTTTCACCTATCCGGATTCCAAATGGGTGCCTGTGCTGAAGTCTAAGTTGGAAAAGATGGCATTTGAGGAGGCTGAACGGATGAATACGATTAATGCGTATGCTAAATATATCGCCAATTATCCGGAAAAGACTTCCAATGTCCGTGATTTTGAGGAGAAGATAGCTAAACTGCAGAAAAGCAGTTCGTGGATGGTTGCTCCCCGGTACCAGAACATTATTTTGGTTTCCGACTCGTCTCTGAAAAAGAATTATTATCTGGTTAATGATTTCGGTGTATGGGGTATACTCGGCGAAACGGGAGTACAGATTATCATGCCGGAATATGAGGCGTTTGGAAAAGAGATGTCCGAGGGCTATATCGCAGCCAAGAAGAATGGCAGATGGGGTGTTGTAGAGGTGGAGACGGGTAGGTCCATAGGAGCTTTCGAAATGTCGTCGCCTAATGATATCCGTCCGTTGTCAAGAAAATTCATCGCCTATAAGCTGGCGGGCAGTTGGGGCGTGATGGACCATAGTGCGGAGGTGGTGATTGCGCCTTTCCTCGCCGGAAATCTATCTCAGTTCAATCTGAAGATGATGGCAAACGGAGGTGTGGCAATGAACAGCAATGGTAGTCTGATTATTATAGATGCAGAAGGAAAGCAGCTGGTGAACCAACAATATGACGAGGTCTCTTGGCGGGCTTCCGCTGATATAGATAGCCGTTTCATCAAAACTCGTAAGGGAAAGAAATACGGAATCATCAATGACCAAGGTGCGGTTATGATGGATAATGAGTTGGACATGCTCCCTTATTTTGATTCGGATGGTGTGGCTAGTGTCAAGAATTTCACGAAGGAGGGTTGGATTGACACTACTGGCAATTATCTCTATTTCGGTCCTCTTTCTTACTTCAAGGATTGTGGCGGAACGGATAAGATGATGGCTTATGTGGTTGGCGGAAAGGTTGGCTTCATAGACAAGACAGGAAAGCAGAACATACCTTTGGAGTACGATGAGTTGGGTGATTGCTTTCTGAACAAATTGGCGAAGGTCAGAAAAGGAAGCAAATGGTGCTATATCAACACGAGAGGAGAAGAGATTGCCAGCATTCCTGCCAATACGGGGGCTAGAATGACATATTCTGGCAATATCATTGTGATAAAGAACGGTTCTCAAATCAGTCTTGTCTCTCCTCAAGGACAGAATGCCCAGCTGTTTGGTTATGACGATGTGGACGACGAGGCCTCTTGTGGCCTGCTCCGTGTCCGTAAGTCGGGCAAATGGGGAGCCGTTGATTATACCGGACGGGAGGTGGTTCCTGTATCTTATGATGAAATGACGAAGTTCTGCAACGGGTACTCTGTCGTTAAGAAGAACGGCAAGTATGGATTGCTTTATAATGGTTCTGTTGTCTTGAAGACGGAGTATGACCGGCTGGTGGATGGCGGCCATTTCTTTGACACCAACTGCAATACGTATAAGGATGGGAAAATATCTAATGTGTTCTATATTCAGGGATTCTTTGGCGCTGAGAATGAGAAGTTTGTCTTTTTGGACGGCAAGGTGCTGTTGACTACAAAAGATGAGGTCCGTCTGGACAAGCCTGCCAACAGATATACGATTGTGAAGTTTGCCGATATGGGCATCTTCTCCAACGCAACGGTGGGTCTGATAGATCCGCAGGGAAAAATCCTTGTGAAACCGATGTATCTGAATGTTGAGCAGATGCCGGGCAACGATAAGTATTTCGTTTATACGTCCAGAACAACCAAGAAGCAAGGCATCCTTAACTCGAAAGGGGAGGAGATGACTCCGGCTATTGCGGATAAAATTCTGTCTTTTGATGGAACGGTAGTCTATGTGGAGAATAATGGTGATAAAACTTGCTTTGATGAGAAAGGCAATTCTTTGCTTCCTGTCGGTTATGATGTGGATGGGAAGATATTGAAGAATAAGAAGAACGGCAAATTTGGTGTGATGGACGAGTCCGGAAGCATCAAGCTGTATCCTTCCTACAATAAGGTGGTCGGTGCAACGGCCAATACGGCTGTTGTTGATAGCGACGGCAAGTATGGCATAGTGAAGTATTGATTCTCCTTTCTGTATGTTATGGAAAAAGACGCATTTCTGAACGGGAATGCGTCTTTTTTTTGTGCGTAAACTTGGATTTGGGATGGATATTATATTTATCTTTGCGAGGAAGCAATGGCTATTGTTGCAATCTGAAAATGATTTGGTGCTGTTTTATTTCTGATGAAAAAACTTTTTTCAATTGATTGATAATATGAAAGATGACAATATGGGTTTGGGTATCTCTCACTATATGAAGGAGGGATACTCTCGTTTCAAAAAGCTGGCGAATATCTTTGGCGATACGGATTATGCAGGAACGGAAGAGCGGGTTACGGGTGGCATCGAGTTTCGTGGCACAAATGTATGGATTCTCATCTTTGCCTTTGTCGTGGCCTCCGTCGGACTGAATGTCAACTCTCCGGCGGTCATCATCGGTGCCATGTTGATTTCCCCATTAATGGGACCTATTATCGGTATGGGGTTGGCTGTCGGCATAAATGATAACCTGATGTTGAAACGTTCGTTGATGAATCTTTTTGTTATGATGGTTATCAGTCTGCTGGCTTCTTCCCTCTATTTCTTGATTTCTCCGCTGAGTGAGGCCCAATCGGAACTGCTGGCGCGCACCAATCCCACCATATATGATGTCTTCATCGCCTTTTTTGGCGGGTTGGCAGGAATAACGGCTCTATCTCGAAAGGAGGAAAAGGTCACGGTCATCTCCGGAGTGGCCATCGCCACGGCGTTGATGCCTCCTTTGTGTACTGCGGGTTATGGATTGGGTACGGGGCAGCTCCGTTTCTTTTGGGGTGCGTTGTATCTGTTCTTCATCAACACATTTTTTATAGCATTGGCTACCTTCCTGATCGTTCGTTTGTTGAAATTTCCGAAGAAGGCCTATATGGATTATAGAAAGGAAAAACGGGTCCGTATGTATATCTCCGTTTTCTCGTTTGTTGTGATAGTTCCAAGTGTCTTCATGGCGTTCGGAATGGTGAAGGAGAGTGCCTTCAATGCCAATGCTTCCCGTTATCTGCGCTATCTTCAGGAGTCTGTCATCCTGCACAACTCTTATATAGTGAATACGGACAAATCATATTCCAGAAAACAGTCTGTCATTACCTTGACGATTATGGGCGATACTCTGATGCCTGCTCAGAAAAAAGAGTTGGAAGAGAGGATGGATAAGTTTGGTTTGAAGAATGCCCGCCTACAGGTAAAGCAAATCTCTAACGAGAATGGCGACATATCCGTCTATCAGAAGGTGATTGCCGGCAATGAGAGTAGGCTCTTGCAGGCGGAGGAGAAGATGCGGGTTTATGAGGGTGAGGTGGAGCGTTATCGTAGTCAGATCTATCCTATCGGTCAGTTGGTGATGGAGTGTAAAATGCACTTTCCGGAGGTGGATACGCTTGCTGTGGCGAATGTCGTTTATGGAAATCCTGCCACATCGAAATTAGATACGATACCGACGGCTTTCCTTTCGTGGAACAAGCCGGTGACGGCGGAGGAAAAACGTAAGGCGGAGGAGTGGCTTAAAATCAGGCTTTCCCTTAAACGTCTACGAATGTATGAAAATTAAGCGATCGTCAGAAAATAAATTGTGCCGATTTTGATAGAATGCCGTAGGCATTGTCTCTTTGTGGAAAAGTGCAGATTAGTAAACCCTTCCCGTTTGTGGAAACGGGTGGTTTGATCGGCCTTTTCCTAGTCTATCTCCAACTCCAGTTGGTTGTATAGGTCGGCAAGATTTTGGTTTTGTTCCATCATGCTCTTTAGTCTGTCCTTAGGAGAAAGCATCTTCTTGTTTTCCGTCTCTTCCATGATGCGCGTATACATCTGTATCTTTCCGTTTTGTAACTTTTGGGAAAGAAAGGCAAGGATGGTTGGCCGTTCGTTGAGCAGGTCTTTTTCCTGCATCGGATTGTCTACCGATACCTCGATGAAGAAGTTTTCTTTGAGCGTAGGCTTGTAGCTTTGCATGGTGGTGACAAGTATCTTCTTGTCTGGAATGGTGTTGATGAATTCGTTCCAGCAGCGTAGGAGGTCGTTCTGCGTAAATGGATTTTCGCCTTTTACTTGTATTTGAGCACCATGGGATTCCTCCTTTGGTAGATTGTCTCCGTGGATTATCTTTTTGATGGAGACTCCCGGCATCTGAGACGATTTTATCCGTATGGTAGTTGGTTGTGTGGCCTGGTTTCCGTGGACGTTGGCGGCTTGGCCGTTCGTATTGTTGGATGTGATGCTGGCGGCAGGTGGTTCGACAGTGAAGAAGTTGTCCAGTTGGAAGAGGTTCTCCTCGTCCCAATCGTCTATGTTATTTTTTTTTTTCGTCCGAGAGTTGGCACAATCGGATAAGCGTCAATTCTACTAGCAGCCGTTTGTTTTTGCTGATTCTGTAGTTGAGGTCGCATTCGTTGGTCAGCCGTAGGGCTTTAAATAAGAATTGGTCGTTGCAGTTTTGGGCTTGCTTCCGGTAGTTCTCCTGAATGTTGGCGCCAACTTCCAATAAAGGAATAGTCTGGGGATCTTTGCAGACCAGCAGGTCGCGGAAGTGTCCGCTCAGTCCGTTTATGAAACTTTGGGCTTCGAAGCCTTTGCTTAATATTTCGTTGAATAGGAGGAGGCATTCCGTGACGTTTCCGCTCAGAAAGTTTTCTACCAGCTTGAAATAATAGTCGTAGTCCAGAACGTTCAAGTTTTGGATTACTTTCTTGTAAGTTATTTCGTTTCCGCAAAACGAGACTACCTGGTCGAAGATGGACAAGGCGTCGCGCATACCTCCGTCCGCCTTTTGGGCTATGATGCTCAAGGCTTCAGGTTCTGCCTGTATGCCCTCTTTTTGGGCTACGGTTTGCAGATGAGAGATGGTGTCGTTTACGCTGATGCGGTTGAAGTCGTAGATTTGGCAGCGGGAGAGTATGGTGGGCAGCACCTTGTGTTTCTCTGTCGTGGCCAAGATGAAGATGGCATGTGCGGGTGGCTCCTCCAGTGTTTTTAGGAAGGCGTTGAAGGCTGCAGCCGAAAGCATGTGCACCTCGTCGATGATGTAGACGCTATATTTTCCTATTTGTGGCGGTATCCGCACTTGCTCGATGAGCGAGCGTATGTCGTCCACTGAATTGTTGGAGGCTGCATCCAGCTCATGGATGTTGTAGGAGCGTTGTTCGTTGAACGCCTTGCATGATTCGCACTCGTTGCAGGCTTCGTGTTCTGCGGTGGGGTTCATGCAGTTGATTGTCTTGGCAAAGATACGCGCACAAGTGGTCTTTCCCACACCTCTTGGCCCACAGAAGAGATACGCGTGTGCGAGATGGTTGCTCACGATGGCATTCTTCAGCGTACTGGTGAGAGGACCTTGGCCCACCACCGAAAGGAAGGTGGACGGACGATATTTCCTTGCCGAAACAATAAAGTTCTCCATGTCTGCTTTTTTACGGATGCAAAGATAGGCTTTTCACCTCTATTCTGTAGCCTGATTCTTGTTTTATTATAAACATTATTTCAACATTTTGAGTGTTTTCCAAAATTTTGTCTTTGATTGATGCCAAGTAATGGATGCTTCCGCTACTTTTGTGTATGTCTTATTTTTAGGAGAAATTTATGGTTTTTAAAGAAGAAAGGGTGATTTTATGGTGTATGATTTTGATGAGATAATAGACAGAAGGGGAACCGACTCGGTGAAGGTGGATGGCGCCGCTAGAATGTGGAATCGTGACGATCTGATGCCCCTATGGGTGGCGGATATGGATTTCCGCACGCCGCCGTTTGTGATGGATGCCATCCGTTCCCGTTGCCGGCATGAGGTGTTGGGTTATTCCTTCCATCCGGAAGGATGGGCCGGCAGTGTCTCGGCTTGGTTGAACCGTCGCCATGGATGGAAGGCGGATGCTTCGTGGATAGGTTTCGTCCCTGGCGTCATTCCCGGGATGGCGATGGGGGTGCGATGTCTTACATCTCCGGGCGATAAGGTTATGGTGCAGTCTCCCGTCTATCCTCCGTTCTTTGATGTGGTGCGGCGGAACGACAGACAGTTGGTGGTCAGTCCTCTTGTGCGGGATGGTGGCGTTTTTAGAATGGATTTCGAGGCCATGAGGCGCGACATGAAGGGGTGCCGGTTGTTGCTGTTGTGTAATCCGCAGAATCCGGGCGGACGTGTATGGACCGAAGGGGAATTGCGTATGGTGTCTGATATTTGTGAGGAGAATGGTGTGCTGATTCTCTCGGACGAGATTCATGCTGATATGTATCTGCCGGGCTTCCGTCATCAGGTATTCGCTTCGGTCTCCGATTATGCTGCCGCCCATACCGTCACGTTCATGTCGGCTAGCAAGGCGTTTAATATGCCGGGGTTGAGCTCTGCCTATTTCGTCTCTTCGAACGAGTCGTTGCGGACACGTTTCTCTGATTTTGTGGAGTCTTTGCATTTGGATTATGGCAACATCTTCGCTTTCTTGGCCAATATGGCGGCTTATACCGATGATGGGGAAGATTGGTTGAACCAGATGCTGGCTTATGTGCAGCGCAATGTCGATTATTTGGAGAGCCGCGTCCGTGCTTCTTTTCCGGAAATAGAGGTGATGAGGCCGCAGTCGTCGTTCCTTGTCTTTTTGGATTGTCGAGGATTGCATCTCTCTCAGGAACAGTTGGTGAAGCTGTTTGTGGAGAAGGCTCATCTCGCTTTGAATGATGGGTCTACATTCGGATCTGGAGGGGAGGGTTTCATGCGGATGAATGTGGCGTCGCCTTCCTGCTATGTGGTTGAGGCGATGGATAGATTATCTGTCGCTTTGCGGTAGAAGATCGGCACATAATTTTGGAATAGCCTACATAAGTGTTATCTTTGTAGTCGAACGGAAACGACGGATTTTTATCGATGTTGAAGAGTAGTCGCAAATATTACAATCGGGAAGTGTTGCACTTTCATCGCTGGTCGAGGAAGGTGTATGCTCTTTTTGTTTGTGTCGGTAAAGAGGTCGTCATAGGTCAGTTGAAGAGTTGTGTGGCTGCAGGCAGTCTATGTAAGTCCCGTGCCAATTTGGTTCTGGAGTTGCGTTATTTGGCGCAGAAGTTTGGCTTTGCCGTAGACGTGCCGGACGGTAGTCCGGATGGGGAGGCGTTGGCTGATGCTCTGTTCCTTGTTTTGCCGGCCATTGTTGTGCCTTCTTCTGATTCTTGTGTGGCTTTTAAATGTTTGTTAAATAGTGTGGCTGTGGAGATGTTTTCTCCATGGCTTTTTTTTTCGGGAAACGGATGTCGGTATGGCATCCGTTTCCCGTTTTTGTTTAATTTTTGAGATATGGTAGATTCTTTGAAGAAGAAGGTGCTTTCTGGTGTCTCTCTGGAGATGGAGGAGGCCTTCGAATTGGGCGAGACTGCGGATTTCCGGTCGGTGTGTGATGCTGCGGCTGAGATCACCGAACGTATGGCTCCTCGCGGATATGACTTGTGCAGCATTATCAACGCCCGTTCTGGACGATGTTCGGAAGATTGCAAATGGTGTGCGCAGTCTGTGCGCCATCATTGCGATATTGCGGTCTATCCGCTGGTTGATGAGGAGTCTGCGTTGGAGGGGCTGAACCTCTCTTATAAACGTGGGGTTGCAAAATATTCGTTGGTGACGAGTGGCAAACGCTTGTCTGATGCTGACTTGGAGAAGGTATGCAGACTCTATGCCCGCTTGTCGGAAGAGAATAAATGTTCGCTTTGTGGCTCGTTGGGCCTGCTCTCCAAAGAGCAGTTGCTGGCTCTTAAGCAGGCAGGCATGAAGAGGTTCCATTGCAATTTGGAGGCGTCGCCTACCTTTTTCTGCAATCTATGCACTACTCATACGACGGAAGATAAAATGCGTTCCCTGCTTTGGGCTCGTGAGGTGGGGCTTGAAATCTGTTCGGGTGGCATCATTGGCATGGGTGAGAGCCGTCGGCAGCGCATCGAGCTGGCCTTTGCTTTGAGAGCATTGGAGGTACCTTCCATTCCAATAAATATTCTGGACCCGATAAAAGGGACGGAGTTGGAACATGTGCCTTTGATTTCGGATGAGGAGATTTTATTGACGGTCGCCTTGTTCCGCTTTGTCAATCCTACGGCTTATCTGCGTTTTGCGGGAGGAAAGGCCCGCTTGCCCGAAAGGACATTGGTTGAGGCTGTTCGTATTGGCGTGAATGCCGCCATTGTGGGCGATTTGCTGACAACCTCCGGCACTCAGGTGGAGGCCGACCGTAGCCGTTTTGTTCGTCAAAATAGGTGATTGCTTGATGTATTGGAATAATCGAAAAACAGAAAATATATGGATTTGAATTTTGATAGGGAGCATCTCTGGCACCCTTACACCTCGATGGTAGATCCGTTGCCGGTCTATCCGGTAGTGGGCGCGTCTGGTGTCTATCTGGAGCTGGAGGATGGACGGAAATTGGTAGACGGCATGTCGTCATGGTGGGCGGCGGTGCATGGATATAACCATCCTTATCTGAATGTGGCGATTGAACGCCAGTTGAAGAAGGTGAGCCATGTCATGTTTGGCGGAATCACCCATGAACCCGCCATTGAACTGGGCAAACGGTTGCTGCTGATGGTGCCGCAGGGGCTGACGAAGATCTTTTATGCGGATAGCGGATCGGTGTCGGTCGAGGTGGCCATGAAGATGGCTGTTCAGTATTGGTATTCGAAGGGTAAACCACAGAAGTCTAATTTTCTGACGATTCGGAAGGGTTATCATGGCGACACTTGGGATGCCATGTCTGTCAGTGATCCGGATACGGGAATGCACAGCCTTTTTGGTCCGGCTTTGCCGAAACGTTTTTTTGTGGAATCTCCTTCCATCGGCTTTTATGATGAATGGAAGGATGAGTCGTTTGAACCGATGCGGAAGGCTTTGGCCGAACATGGTGCCGATTTGGCTGCCGTGATTCTGGAACCTATCGTACAGGGTGCGGGAGGTATGCGTTTTTACCATCCCCGCTATTTGGCGGAGCTTCGTCGTTATTGTGACCGGTATGGAGTGTTGCTCGTCGCAGATGAAATTGCCACCGGCTTCGGCAGAACGGGCCGTCTGTTTGCCTGCGAATATGCGGACGTCTCTCCGGATATTATGTGCATAGGAAAGGCTTTGACGGGCGGTTGTATGACCTTTTCGGCTACTTTGACGACGGATGAGGTGGCTCTCTCCATCTCTTCCAAAGATCCGCGGGCGTTTATGCATGGTCCTACGTTCATGGGCAATCCTTTGGCTTGCTCGGTGGCGTTGGCTTCTCTTGATCTCCTGGAGAGTGGAGGCTGGAAGTCTCGCGTGTCTGCCATCGAGATGCAGTTGAAACGGGAGCTGGAGCCTGCCCGTTCGCTTGCTTGTGTGGCCGATGTCAGGGTGCTGGGTGCCATTGGTGTGGTAGAGACCAAGTCTCCTGTAGATATGGCTTTTTTACAAAAGGCCTTTGTGGAACGTGGTGTATGGATTCGCCCGTTCGCCCGTTTGGTATATGTGATGCCTCCCTATATTATCTCACAAGAGGAGTTGAGTAGATTGACTTCGGCTTTGGTCGATGTTCTTTCCTTGGTCTCCTGAATGGTTTCACTTTATTGTAGGTCTTATTATGCAGATGAAGGAAAAATTGCAAATGATAAGGGATGCGGGGGCTTACCGGAGTCTCTCTTCCATCTCCCATCAGGGAAAGTTTATTGAGGCAGACGGACGGACGATGTTGAATGTCTCTTCCAATGATTACCTCGGATTGTCCGGTTTGGAGTCGTTAAGGCAGGAGTTCGCCTCCGTCTGTGACCCGACTCAAGCGTTGTATTCCGCTTCGTCGGCGAGGTTGCTTACCGGAAATTTCCCCGTTTATGGAGAGTTGGAGTCATTGATTGCCTTACGTTATGGACGGGAGGCGGCATTGCTACTCAATAGTGGCTATCATGCCAATGTCGGTATCTTGCCGGCTATCACCTCTCCGTCGTCTCTTATCTTGGCAGATAAGTTGGTCCATGCCAGTATGATTGATGGCATACATCTCAGTAGGGCAAAAGCTATTCGCTATAGGCACAACGACTATGCGCAGTTGGAGCGTCTGTTGGATGATAACCAAGGTAGGTATGACTCGGTGGTGCTGGTTACGGAAAGTGTTTTTAGTATGGATGGCGATATCTGCGATTTACGTAAGATGGTTGAGCTGAAACGGCGATATCCGAATGTGATGCTGTATGTGGATGAGGCTCATGCGGTGGGTGTGTGTGGCCCTACGGGTTTGGGGCAGGCCGAGGCGCAGGGTGTCTTGCCGGATGTGGATCTTCTGGTGGAAACCTTTGGTAAGGCGTTGGCCTCTGTCGGAGCTTTTGTCGTGACTAATGAAGATATGAAACAGTTGTTGATTAATAGAATGCGTTCGTTTATCTTCACTACGGCTTTGCCTCCTGTCAATGTGATGTGGAGTAAGTTCGTTTTCGGGAAACTAGCCTCCTTTACGGAAGAAAGGAATCGTCTCCGCTCTTTGGAACGTATGTTGCAGGTTGCCTTCCCGGACCGTACGGTCTCCTCGCATATCTTCCCGTTCCTTGTGGGCGACAGCCACGAATCGGTTCGTTTTTCGGAATGTCTCAAACGTAAGGGCTTTTATGCCTTGCCTGTTCGTCCGCCAACGGTGCCGGAGGGAACGTCGCGTATCCGCTTCTCTCTGACGGCTCAGATGACGGAGGTGGAGATTGCCCGGATGATAGATGTGATAAAGGATATTTCGTCTGAATTTGTAAAGGAGAACAAAATATGAGACATTATTTTTTAAGGAAGAAGAACTCGCCTTGTTTGCTTCTTCTCTTCTCTGGTTGGGCTACTGACGAGCGTTTGTATGCCAACTTTCATCTTCCTGATGATTGTGATATATGTGTGGTGTCCGATTATGTGGATAGTTATCTTGATTTGGATGGGTTTCGAAGTTATCGGAGCATCCGGCTCCTTGCTTGGTCGTTGGGCGTCTTTATGGCCGATGCCGTGTTGCGTGACGAACGGTTGCCGTTGGTGTCGGCGGTGGCGTTGAATGGCACAATCTCTCCTGTCCATGATGAGATGGGAATACCCAAAGATATATATGAAGGCACTTCCGGTAATTTGAGCGAGGCTTCGCTTTCTAAGTTTTATAGGAGGATGTGTGGCGATGCTGATTCTCTGGATCTATTGCTCTCTTCCCGTCCTGACCTCTCGGTGGCGAGGCTTCGCTTGGCTCTTGATTTTGTGGAGAAATTGGCGGCGGAGTCTCCGTTCCTCTCTTCCGGGTCTGTTTTCAAAAAAGTGGTTGTTGGTACGAAAGACCGCATATTTCCTCCTTCCAATATGATACGGGCTTGGCAGGGCTTTTCGGAATTGCTGCTGATTGATGTGCCTCAT
>Ga0172377_10006816_pt1 | contig 11779 bp, 11 predicted proteins | sample Pumphouse3metaG_FD_119749 | JGI IMG/M metagenome (GOLD analysis project Ga0172377, IMG submission 119749) | Leachate microbial communities from a municipal landfill in Southern Ontario, Canada - Pumphouse #3 metaG | ecosystem: Engineered > Solid waste > Landfill > Unclassified | place: Canada... | reverse complement strand
CCATTCAACACTTCCTGTATTTTCTAAATTAACAAAAACAACTGGATCAAATTCCTGACCTTCTTCTAATAATGGAGGCGGTGGTACTCGCCTAATATTAATAGCAATTTTATTTGTTTCTGGTACATTTTGCGTTTCCCATTTAATAAGATAAACCATTCCTTCTTCTAAGATTTCTCCACCTATTGGAGAAATAAGAGTAATTGATGGCTGAACAGTTTGCGTAAATTGTAGATAAGCCTGATATCCAAAAAAAGAAACAAGGATTAAAGAGATAATTAAAATTAAATTTTTTTTCATTCCCCTTAAAGGATTAAGTAAATAAAACTTGCCTTTATTTTAAACTCAACAACTTTACTCAGTAGTCACTCCATCAAAATGATCATCTTTATCATTTAAAGCATCTTCTCTGGTTTCATGTATTATCTTATCCTTATGTTCTGGGGGTGAATAAACAGTGTAAAGCTTTAAAGGCTCTTCTCCAGAGGTATTTATAATATTATGATTGGCCCCAGCAGGAACAACAATGGCAAAATCATCTTTTACTTCATGCTCTACTCCATCTAGAATTGCTCTACCTTCTCCTTGTTCTATTCTTATAAATTGGTCTAGGTCATGAATTTCTTCACCTATCTCATCACCAGGTGCAATACTCATAACCACTAACTGACTGTTTTTTCCTGTATAAAGAACTTTCCTAAAATTATTATTCTCTTTTGTAGTTTCTTCAATATTAGTTATATATCCTTTCATATTTTTTATTAGTTAATATTTACCTTATTTTAACAATTTTTCCCTTTAATTGCAATTATCTTTTTTCTAAAAATCTTTTCCTTTCATTTAAATCAAATCTCTCTATTGAGTATCTTAAAGTTGTGCGTGGCATCTTTTTATAATTCTTTTCAATAAAATCTATTAAAGCTTTTTTATCTTTTTTTCCAGCCTCTCTTAACATCCAACCAACAGCCTTATGAATAAGATCATGCTCTTCTCCTAATAATATTCTTGCATACTTAAAGGTTGTTTTTATATCTCCCTTTTGAATAAATCCATAAGTTGAAACCATAGCAATTCTTTTTTCCCAAATACTATCTGAATAAAGAAGAGCTTCTAATTCTTTCTTATCTTTTTCAAAAAAGAAATCCCCTAAAATCTTATAAGCAGACAAATCAACTAAATCCCAATTATCAATATATTTAATATTTTTGAAATAAGATTTTACTGCTTTTTCTTTATCTTGTTTTTGATAATAATTAACTAGAAGAAAAAGAGCACACATTCTATGCTCATGAATCTTACTCGCTAATAATTTTTCTATATCAGATAAAGAAAGAGAATAATATTTTGAAACAATCTTACGCTGATCTGGAATAGAAATACCTAAAAAAATATCTCCTTCTGCATACTCTCCTTTACCAGTTTTAAAATATCTTTCACAATCCTTAGCTTTTTGCATATTTGCTAATTTCTTTAAATCTTTTTTTAAATTTTCTAAAGCCATATTTATTCAAGCAAGTATATCATAATATTTTAAAACACCCTTATTAAAAGAGTGTTTCAATTGCCTTAAAACCATTTCTAATTAATTGATCGATCTGAGCTAAAGCCTAAAAAACCCTTATATTAATCTTTTTTCTTTAAGGATCTTTTAGGAAAAGAGACTCCCAATCAGGAATTTCTGCCTATCCCTAATATCAGTTAAGGCTACTCTTCCTCTCTGCCAGCAGGATGACTGCGGTATGACTCCACAGGAAACCACTCGTTGTTCTCGTTCAACTTAAGAAAGATGCTCTTACTAATAGATGGTTGTGCTGTCATTGGTTCATCCTCGGCTCTTTCAGCATAATTAACTTCAATAACTCCACCACCTATCTCCTCTATTGTCTGAGGAGCTATCCTGTCTCCAATAAAATAAGCATTGGAGCCGATATAGCCGTCTTCGCTATTCACTGCAGCAACCACATAGTAAAAAGTTCCTGTTCCACCAGTCTGCTGGGTTATAAAAAAGACAATATCCTCTAATCCATCACCATTAAGATCAGCAACTAAATCATTTCCAAAATATACTGTCAATATCTTTGAGGCAGAATTTGGAATTGCCTCTTCTGCATAACCATCTTTTAATCTCACCTCACTGCCATTAATGATATAGGTAATACTTAATGGATTGCTCTTATCGTCTATCTCAATAATCTTCCCTTGATTACTTTGGATAGTAAAAAAGATAGTTACTCCTGCAATAGCAACCCCGATTAAAAGAACTGTATATAGAAGTTTCTTTTTCATTAATTTAATTTTAATTTAATTTACTCTCTTAGTTGATCTAAAACCTCCTTTTAAATATAAATTACTGTTTTTAGACGTGCCTTATCTATATGTCATTATTGCACTTACACTATGACAATTAAAGTTTGTCATCGTGGTATTCTAATTTTTTTGAGATTTTCTCCTAAATTTTTAGCAAAGGAAAGGGATTGGGGGAAAGGAATTTTTGCCCGTCCTCGTTTTTCCCGCCGCTGCCGAATTTTGTGCAAACGAAGTTTACACGCCGCAAATTTTTACTCATTCTCAACTATAAATCTTGCTCTTCCGAAAAGCTCATCATAAGTGATAATATCAATACCGTGTATTGATCTTCTAAATCTCTGAAACGTTTCTCGTCTATTTCTATCCATAAGTTGGGTTAATGAACCAATTACAATAATACCCTTCGGCTTAACTGTAAAAACCGATAATTCCTCTAATTTATCCCTATTCTCTGGCTGTTCTGCACCTTGTTTTTCCCAAGTTTGGATATTTGCTTGGATTTGCGAAAGAGCATCTGTGAGATTCTTTGATAAACTCCAAGCCCCATTTCTTATTTCTTGTGTCCCTTGCAGGAGTGGTGTCGCTGGAGTTTTAATTTCAACAAGTACTGTAAAATTTAGATTTCCAGTTGTGGACATTAAATTATCGCCACGTTGCCCACCTCGTCCATCAATTTTAACTCCACCATATACCGGCTGGGACTGTTGCTGCCTTAAAATTTCATAATTTAACCCATAGCCAAAAATCCACTTATTCCCTTCAAAAAAATCTTGCCACCAACTTTCATCTGACGAATGACTCGTTAATGATTGCTTAAATTCTGCCAACGTTCCCCTTCTTTTTAAAAGTGAATTTACATCCTTCTGTGTCAATAATATATCGGATGCTGTGGAAAGTTGTTTTATTATATTTATTACACTCTCAGAACCCCGCCCACGTAACGCTGAGACGATTTCACTTTCGTCTTGAGACACAAGAGAAAATTTTTCTTTTGGGAGTTCTATATTACGCAAAGATTGAAGAAAGGATATTAACTTCCAAAAATTATCATAGCAGTCTTCTAAGCTAACATTCGCTTTAATATTGGTCGGTGTAGTTTCTTGACTTTCAACCAACTTTTTCGTTTTATCGCGAACAGAAAAAGCTAACCTTGGTGTAAACTTATCACCTTTTTTTATCAAAGTTACTCTGCATATGTAATCAACTTGTTTTTTCTCATTAAGAACGAATTGTTTTATTAATCGTCTTTCTTTTTGGTGGAAAAAATAATAAAACTGCTCAACTGCTGGATTTGAACTTATTTGTAGATCTGAAAAGTTATCCTTACCAATGACAAAATTATCACTTTTTTGTGACCAACCTAACATATTAAGTATTTCTTTTGAGAATTTCATTTTTTACAACAAATCTTCAAATTTTTTCCAATTTTTATCTAAATTGCCTGGGGTATATTTATAATTTTCAGCGTCGCTATAATACCAAATCGCATTTTCTTTAATAACAATTCCACCAATGTATTTTTTACCAAGTTCTTTTAATCTTTGCACTAACGCTGGAGCGCGACCTTCGGTATCCGTTGCGGTTCTACCACTTTTTGTATCAAAAATACCAACCCGTCCATCTTTAAATTTCAAAATCCAGTCCGGATAAAATAGAGCATCTTTTTTATCTGCAGTATTAAAATATTTAACGGCAAAATATTCTTGACCAATTCCTTGTTTAAACCACCATTCAAGATATTTTTTCTTATTATCAAGGTAGTTTATAAATTTTGTTTCATTCGGCTTTCCGTCGTAATTATCTTTTCTTATATAAAAATCTTCTAAGACATAAAGGTCCATGGGCATTTTTGCATAATCTTCTGTATAACTATAACTTTCTTGAATAGTAAAAATCGGAGCTTCTCTTTCTTCGTTTCTTTTTGCTCTTTCGTTTAATATTTTTTCTAAAATCGGCCTATAATCTTTCAGAGATTGTGTAATTGCAGGACGAAAAACGCTACTTGCTCCTTTTTGGATATCTTTTATAAAAACACGATAGTAATAATCATTATTCTCGCCTAAAACATTTTTCAACCATACGCGGATTGCTGATTTTAAAGGACTCCACGAACGAGCCAGATTTGTAATTCGCGCCGTATCTTCTGTTTGTTCTTTTAATAGTTGCCAGCAAAGATAATTAAAAGTTTTTTCAACATCGTTTTGGGACATTTCCATTGAAACATCGTAACCTTTTCTCCGAAATTCAAAATTTATTCTGTCATAATCCTCAAATTGCGCATCAACAACTATTTGATTTTTTAGTGAAGCGTCTAAATCAATGCCTTTCTTCAAAATTTTCTTTTCAGTTTTTCCTAAAATGTCATCTTTATTATTAAGTCCAAAATAATTATTCATTGATTTAATAAAACTCATTTGAAATTTTGCGGAATTACTTAAATCCCCATAATCAACACGCGAAACATAAGCGGATTGAATTTTAATATTGTTTATTCCTTTCTTTCGTTTAGAAATATGAACAAAAGGCTTGTTTTGTGTTTTATCAACCCAATTTTCAGTAATATCTTTTCTGTTGTAGTTTGTGTATAAATAACCAACTCTTAAATTTGGATTGTTTTTGTAATCTTCTTTATTGTCTGGTTCCGGCATTCTTAAGATACGCCCTACCGTTTGAATATATCTTTGTTCAACGCGGACATTTCTAAACATCACCAATATATGCGCACGCGGACAATCCCAGCCGGTACCAGCTGCCAATTTGAAAATTAAAACATCGTAATCATCTTCATTATCTTCAATACCATCCGGTTTTGGAAAATTATCAAACCAACGAGCAATTTTATTTTCTTTTATACCTCTCTTTTTTAAATAGTCGCTTGTTATTTGTTCTTTTGTTTTCTCACCTCTTTGGATACGCTCGTTATCATCATTTGGTAATTGAATCAGAAGCAAAGGATTTATCTTTTTACCCAATGCTTCAAACTCGGATTTTAACTGCTCTCTTTTTTCCATTCCCAAATCAAGTAATGCCTCGTCTAAATCTTTCCCTTTTATCTTTTTCAAATCTTCTTCTGTTTGGGTTACAATTTTTTCTTTGATCAATCCTTCGGCAACAACTCGCCTCCTATCAACAACCACATAACTACTTAAATCGGCGGCTTTTGCAACGATTTCCGGCTTTGGGGTCGCACTGACATGAATAACGATTTTCGGATCAATATAATCAATAATTTGTTGCGCTAAATCAGGGGTTACATTTGTGTGTGCTTCATCAATTATTAAAATAATTGACCTGCTGTCCTTTTTCGTTCCATCAATAAAATCTTCAAAATATTTACCGCTTTCTTTTCTCATCAACTCATCATTTGGTCTTCGTAAAACTCTATTTTCTGCGGCACGCGAAACAACTTTTTGCCAATTCAAAAATAAAATATCATTCTTAAACATTTTGCCTCGGTTTATATCATTAACGGTCAACAAATTATTTTCCAAGGTGTTTTCAAAATATTCTTCAAACTTTTTCTTGCTTTGCACTGCTAAATCATCACTAAAAGTAATCCATACAAAAGCCTTGTCCACGTCCCAATTTGGCAATTTATTTAATCCTCTGACAAAATGTGCCAGCATAAAAGTTTTACCGCTTCCGGTTGGCGATTTGAAAACGAGGGGTAATTGACCACCATCTTTTTTCCATAAATCTGTAAGCGTGGTAAGCAATTTTTCTACTGTGTCTTGTTGAAATGATAAAGGATTAAACATAATTACTCGGTGCTAAGATTATAAATTTGTTTGTATATCTCTAAAATTGGTACAGGAATAGTTTTAACTTTCACTTGTTTTAGATCAGTGAAATCGTCACAAAATTCTTCATCACCCCAACTAAAAATATAAATCGTTGTTGGTTTTTTGAATTTTCTTACTATTTCTGAAAATTCATCAAATTTGTCTAATTCTTCACGGAAATACACGGCAGTATATTTTTGTTTTTCACTATTTTCAAATAATTGATAAAATTTGTTTTGTTTTGCCAATTCAAGTGTATTTTCAGCAATAGCCAACAGCTCTCCGGCATTATGAGCCAGTTCAATTTTATCTTGATCAGTGGCGTTTAGGATATTGTTTTTGCCAATAAATGAAGTTCTGTAAAATTTAACCCCGTTTTTTAAATTTTTGGAGATTTTCTTAATTCGCGGATAACAAACATCACTCATTATCTTATGCTTGGTTCCATTGACTACTTCGTCGTTATTGGTCACTAAAATAAATTGTCGCGATCCTTCATCGTCCTTGTTTAAATTTATTACAGCTTCTCCGGTCGTTCCCGAGCCAGCGAAAAAATCTAAAATTATTGAATTTTTATCAGATGATAATTTAAATATCCTTTTAATCAATGAAAGTGGTTTTTGTGTTGTAAATCCTATATATTCTTCGGATCCTCCCTGTAAAGCCTTAATTTCTTCATCGATCCATATATCAGACAACATTCGTCCCTCTGTTTCACTTAAATATTTTTTTAACCTATATTGTCCGTTTTTGGTTTTATAAATTCTGTTTTCTTGCCACCACTTTTCAAGCGTTTCTTTTTTATAAAGCCATTGCTCTACAACTCCATGAAAATCAAAAGATTTTCTTCTTTCACTTCTTTGGGTTCCTCCCGCAATTATTGCAACAGTTTGATAAGGTCCTCTACCATCATTATCGTCATAAGTAAATGATTTCTTGTATTTCTCGTCTACTCCCCCAACAAATTTATTAAGAGATAATTTTTCAATATTTTTTGCATAAACTAAAACAAATTCATGCTGATTTCCTAATTGATTCGCTTGTGCTTTTGGACTATTCGTCTTTTTCCAAACAATAATATTTACAAAATTTAACGGATTAAAAATCTCATCGCATAATAATTTTAATTGCGCAAATTCATTGTCATCAATACTTATAAAAATAGCGCCACTTTCTTTTAAAATATCTTTTGCCAATTCCAATCTTTTTGACATAAAAGAAAGCCAATAGCTATGCCTAAATGGATGGTCTTTCGGCACTTCCGTACCGTCGGGATATTTATCTAAAATTCTTTTGTCTTTATATTTAAAGCCATCTGAACCCGTATTATATGGCGGATCAATATAAATAACATCAATTTTCCCTTTGTGCGTATAATTAAGGCAACTTAATGCGTGATAATTATCGCCTTCAATTAAAATATGAGTTGGCTTTCCGTCACTATTTTTGATAGCTAATCTTGACACCTCTTTTAAAATCGGTAATTTATTTTCAACATCATCTTCAAATGCCTCTGGAACATCCATCCAAACTAAACCATAGCGTTGTTTTTTTACGGCTTTTCGTAATCTTTCAATTTCTTTTTTCAGTTTTAATATTTCTTCGCTCATATTTATGTAATTAAGTCTTCAATAGAAACACCAAGCGTCGTGGCAAATTTTTTGGACGGTATCAATGGTCGGGCTTTATAATACTAAATTTTAACTCAATTTTATATTAATCTATCAATGTATTTATAGTATATAGCAAATTCTTCTGAATAACAAAAAAACGCTTATTTTTTAGAAAAGTGTTTTTCTTTATAAAACAATCATCCAATTAATTAAAAAAGAAACAAAAATCTTTTAATTAAAATTTAAATTACCGATATTATGTTTGCTGTCTTTAAATATAAATCACATTGATCGCAGTTTTTGCACTGGATCTTTAAACGCTTTATGCATTTTAATAGCAGCATTAACCAAAAAATCTTTCATCTTTGGCCAATCGTTTTCATTAGTAATATTTACACCATCTAATTGGTATTGTATACGAGAAGTAACATTATTATCCATTCGCCTCCAAATAAGAGCATCTTCGACATCTTTTTCAATTTTGTCCTTCAAGTTGAAAAAGTAATCAAAGACTTTCTTATTTTCTTGTTTATCCCCTCTATTTATATATATTTCTGAACGCGCATAACTTTGTGACACTACGAGATTTAAGCTCACACCCGATATGCCTAATCCAATACCAATCCATGAATCCGTACTAGGACTAACATTTTGACATAAATTATTTTTTTCATTCATAACATTAATGACCTGTGACCAAAACTGCTGGCGAACAGCATGCCTTTGTGCATGCTCTTTCTTTTCTGCTCCAATTTTCTTTCGATCTTCAGTTGGCCCTTCTATTATAGTAAATAATGGGGCAACAGATTCCTGACCTTCTATTGTAATACCTTCTATTTGAATCAAATAAAAATACATATCATCGGGCGTAATTTCGTTTAGCCACTCAACAACTTGTTGATGTTCTTCTGATGGGTTTGTTGTTATCCATATTGCAGTATTTGCATCAAGATTAACTAAATATGTTAATATTTGACCAAGGTGCGCATGATCAGATTTTTCTAATTGATTTTCTATGATAACTTTGTTACCAGAACTATCTTCACCATAAATATCGACAGAATATGGCCCAACACTTCCCTCAACAGTTTGAACCGCAATATCCATATCCAAGATATCATTTAAATAATCAATATTTTCTGCAAGCCAAGGAGTAAAATCTTTGGATTCATGCTTCCATATCTGTCGTGGATTTATTTTTCTAACCCTACCAATGGATTGTTGATTATTAATTTCCATAAATTTAATTAATTCATTCATTAATTAATTACTCTCTCCAATACCCTAGTTACTTTTTATAGAACGGAAGAAATAAGAATTAATAAGGTATTTTCCTATCTCTAAGCTAGCCCTAATTGGCTGTCCCAATCGGCCTAAAACCTCTTTTGTGAGGGTAAATTAGGTAATTTTAGACATGTCTCCCATAGACGCACTGCAATTCTTTCATTTTTTTCTTTGCCATAAGTAATATTGATGTATAAAGGGGTTCTTTCTGGTGATTCTTCGTTGTAAATACCCGCAGCTATCATACTTGCATTCTCTTTTTCCCTTTTTAGTTTTTTCTTTATGGTAAATCCAATAATTTTTCCACCGAATTCAACAAAATCGTAAAAACCATGTTTTTCTAAATCAGTAAATTTTCTTAAAAATTCATTCCTTATATTATTTGCTTTGTTTTCCATAATTGGAGAATTTTTTTATGTTTTCGATTAAAGCTTCCATATAAATTTCAATAAACTCCTTATACGCAAGATCGCACTTTCCATAAAAATACTCATCATCGATCTTAAAACGAATGGAAAGAAAACACTTTCCATCTTCTTTTCTTTTAAAGATTCTACCCGTATAATTTCCTTCGTGTGTGTATTCACATCTTAGTTTGTATAAGATATCGGCAAAATTCAAATTGAGATTCTTTTTACTTATAAGGCTAGGTTTTATCCTGTGCTTTAAGCTTGATGCTACGGGACTAAAAAATTCCTTAACAAGCTTTATTCCTGTTTTTTCCTTGCCTAAACTTCGTGATGAAATCTCAGCATGAGATACTAAAATATAAATTTTTATAACATCGACATCTTCATGGTTACCCCTTTCTAACCCATCCAAGAAATCGCATATTTTTATGGCTTTATCTATTTTACTTAATAAATAACAAACTGCCTGCATCTTATCATAATCTATGCTCATAACGTGTTTATATAAATCTCTGACATCTAAATTAAATCGCCCAAAGAAAGAAGATATTTCATCCTCATTCTTTTTCCAATTTACCATCTGAGACTGTTCCCATTTTCGTCTTCCATAACTCATTTATTTATTATATTACTTAATTTAAATATACATCCTAAACTTTAGCTCAACTTTATGGTAATTTACCAATATATTTATAGTATATAGTAAATTACCTTGAATAACAAAAAATACCCTTTCAAAGGTATTTTCCTATCTTTGAGCTGGCTCTAATTGGCTGCGGGGCAGGGACTCGAACCCCGATCTTCTCCTCCAAAGGGAGACGTGCTACCTTTACACCACCCCGCAATCTTTATGCTTTTAAGTATTTATTCATTGCCCAAAAACCTGCAATCATTCCTAAACCAATACCAAATAAAGTCTGAATACCAAAAATAAACCAAAAATGTGACCAAAAATATGAACTAATGCTAATTTCTGAAACAAAAGTTTCTAATTTTGGACTTATCCATATTACCAAAGGCATGAAAATAACTATAGCTAAAACACTAGCAGTTAATCCATAAATTGCTCCTTCTAAAAGAAATGGCCCTCTGATAAACCAATTAGAAGCCCCAACTAATTTCATTATCTCTATCTCTCCTCTTAAAGAATAAATTGCCATTCTAATTGTATTAAAACTAATTAAAACACTCAAAATAGTAGCAATGATAATAATAAAGAAAGAACCAAATTTTATTCCTTTAGACAAAGCATTAATTCTTTCAATTACTCTCTGATTTTCCGCTAAACCCACAGTCATTAATTTATCTTTAAAAGAAGAATTATTAACTTCTTCAATAATTTCTGAATAATAAGATGTATCTTTAGCTTTAATACTTAAAAAAGCCACTAAAGGATTTTCTCCCAATTCTTCTAAAGCTTTCATAATGGTTTGATTCTGACTGCTTTTTTCTTCAAATCTTTTTAAAGCTTCCTCTTGAGAAACATATTCAATTTTAGCAATCTTATCATTACCAATAAGTTCATTTCTAATTTTTAAAATATCTTCTTCAGGCACTTCTCGATTAAAATAAATACTCACATCCATTTTCTCTTCTAAAACATCAATTAAATTATGGCTAACATTATTAAAGATTAAAATTGATCCTAAGATCATCAAGCTTATTGTCAACATTGAAATACAAGCAATAGAAAGCCAATTGTTTCTAATTAAACCTTGCCAGGCAGTGCGAAAAATTCTTTTTAAGATTACAAACATAATTAAAAAATTATTAAATTAGATATCTCCCTTCTTCTTCATCCCGAATGATTTTACCACTATCTATGCTAATCACTCTTTTATTTAAAGTATTGATGACTTCTTTATTGTGTGTAGCTAAAATGATTGCTGTGCCTAATTCATTTATCTTAGTGATAAGCTTTATTATCTCCCAGGTATTAATTGGGTCTAAATCTCCAGTTGGCTCATCAGCCAAAATCAATTCTGGTCTTTGAGCAAGAACCCGAGCAATAACCACTCTTTGTTTTTCTCCAGCAGAAAGCTGAAAAGGAAAATTATTAGCTCTGCTTTCTAGATTTACTAATTTTAATAATTCAGGCGCATCTTTTTTAATGAAAAGGATATTAATAAAATTAAGCCAACTGAGGTAACATTATTGCGTCGTAAGATAGGAATGGTTTTTCAGGATTTTAAGCTTCTAACTCAAAAAACAGCATATGAAAATGTGGCTTTTGCTATGGAAGTGGCTGGTTATCCTGAAAATATGATTAAAAAAGATGCGCCTGAATTATTAAAATTAGTAAATCTAGAAAGCAGAGCTAATAATTTTCCTTTTCAGCTTTCTGCTGGAGAAAAACAAAGAGTGGTTATTGCTCGGGTTCTTG
>Ga0172377_10006813_pt1 | contig 11782 bp, 12 predicted proteins | sample Pumphouse3metaG_FD_119749 | JGI IMG/M metagenome (GOLD analysis project Ga0172377, IMG submission 119749) | Leachate microbial communities from a municipal landfill in Southern Ontario, Canada - Pumphouse #3 metaG | ecosystem: Engineered > Solid waste > Landfill > Unclassified | place: Canada... | reverse complement strand
TTAGCATATTTTAAACGGTTAATTCTACGTAATAATTCTTCGCTTTTTCCTGCAAACATTGGCCCAGTAATAACTTCAATCCAACCAACATTATTTCTACGTTCTTGCATAAAATTTCCTCAATAATTATTAATCAATTAAAACTAGAATTATTATAACATTCTACAAATAAAAAACATCGCATTTTATCTACTAAATTTATACTATTTTGATACTAGAAAAATACAAGAAAACCCAACAGGATTCATTGCCTTTGGGTTTCTGAAGGAATATGGGATTCCTTTCGAGAATTAGCAAATTATTTGCTAATTTGTGTGTCCAATTCTGGACTGTGTAATCCATAAAGGATTACTATTAATTTTATTATTGTAAACTAAAATATGTTTGTCAATAAAAGTCAAATTTTTATAGTATATTTTGTATATCGATCATCAACAGGTGTTTTCGAAAAATCATTAAAACTGCTATTTTCGATAAATTCTTTAAGAGCAGTATCGGAATTATTTACTATAATAATTAAATTTTTATATTTTTTCCCACGCAAGATAATCAAAGAGAAAGCAAAGATGTCTTTCTTATAATCGTTGTTTGAAGTCGGAATGATACTCAATAAATAATTAACTTCCTTCTTTGTTGGATAGTAACAAAAAGCTCCTATAAAACCATTCACTTTAGTATCATAAAGAAAATAAGTTAATGATGGACCATGAATTTTATTTTTTTCTTCATGTATAAAATAATTGATAATTTTATCATGATCATCATAATTTTCAACTAACAAGACTTCATTTAAAAAAGTTGAATTTGGTTCAACTTTTTTCCACTCTTCAACTAAACTTTTATATAGTTTGTAATTATATAAATTTAATTTAATCAGCCTTAACATTTACATTTCCTTTTTGATGCTTAAACACAATTACTGACCCGCATAAAATAACGATAATTGTGACAATAAATCCGAAAGATACATCGGTTATATAATGCGCACCATAAACAATACGAGACAACGCGACCACTGTAGTCCAAATTAAGGCTAATGTAACAAAGATAATTCTAATACTTATTTTTTTCTTAAATTTATCATTAAAAGATGGCAAAAAGAAAATTAAAAAACTCGTCGCGGCATCCGCTGTATGACCAGATGGAAATGACTTAAATTGCTCGCTTGGTACTCCACTAAATACTTGGCTAGCTAATTTATCGCCAGGTTCCCACCATGATTGAAACAAATCAAAAACAGAATAAAAATCTGACCCTTCGTAAATTAATCTATAACGTGGACGATCCCATAAAATTTTAAGCCCATATATTAAAGCAATTTCTACCGCGACAACACCTAAAAACAGAATTAGTCCTCGCCATAGCAAGTTTCTATCTTCAGTTTTGATTAAAAGAAAACCAATTACTAAAAAAATTGTTTGAAGAATCACAGCTATAAAAATCATTACAACCGAATTTGTTAGTTCACTAAAACCATTCCAGGAACTAGATTCGCAATAATAAATCATAAAGGTGCTAAAAAGAACAAGTAAAATAGCAACAGAATTACAAATAATTTTTTTATATTGAACATCATAAGAAGAAGCAATCTTATAAAGCATCACTGCACCCATCGAAACCATAAACCAAGCAGGGAGTTCGCCAAAAGAAGCAAAAAGCATCCCAAAAATCGAATTTTTATCATATATGCTTTGCGAAAATTTTAAATCAAAAAATAAGCCAAAGACAAAACACCCTACGAGTAAAATAAAAAGTACAACTAAAAAAATAATTTCGTATATTTTCTTTTCAATTTTCATAACTACATTTTATTATGAAAATTATTAAAAATACATCTTTTTTTACTAAGTTCAAAAGCTTCATCTATGCTTTTGCCTTCTTTTATTAAAGAAATCATGTAAACTATTTTTTTACTTACTGCATAAATAAGTCCTATTTTAATATCTCCAATTTTTAAATATTCAATTTCTCCAAACCTTGCTTTATAAAGAGCAAGAGCTTTAACATCTTTATAAAATAAAGAACAAGAATCATCATTATCAATTTTTGATCCTTTATAGAAAACAAAATATCTCCACATTTGTGTTTCATCTAGGCTTCTTGCTGTAAATAATTTAGTTGTTTTAAAATCATAAAGAACACCATCAATATAAATATCTGCATCCGCTCCGTTTAAATATTTACTCGCGTCACCAAATTTAGGATTATAGACAATCACGCTATTTTCACGAACAATAGGACCCACAAATTCCTTTTCAAAAACAATTGATAGTTTTAATAGATCTTTGGTTATTTCTTTAGATTCGTTTTCGATATAATCAATAGTTTTTTCGTTTGGAATCCACTCTGTTCGTGCATTATGTTCAAGACGCGCAAAAAAGCAGGCCGCTTTAATCACTTCATTTATTCCTGCATTTTCTAAATAATTGACAAATTCTATTACTGTTTTAATTTCTTCGTCATATCGTTTGCAATAAATTTTTTGATGTTCGCTGTCAAAATACTTAATTCCTTCATAAGCTTTTAAGTCAAAAGTTACTTGATTTTTATATAGTTTGGCTTTCCTTGCGACTAAAAATCTAGCGAGATAATCGAATGCGCTACCAGATACGCTTGCAAAACTACGATCAGTAAAGTTGCTAGGCACTTTTAATTCGTAATCGCTCGAAAAAGGACGATGATGAGAAACAGTTTTGTAAAGACTTGTTTTAGGCCTAGTTCCAGACAGATAATTTCTAAATTCTTTATCTTCATTATTATTATTTGACATAATTTATGCCTCCATAATAATATTTCGTAAGGAATTTAAGAAAATTGGAATTTTTTTAGAAAACAATTTTATACTTATCTTTAATTACTAAATTAAGTGTTTTAATAGTAAAAAACCTAACAATTGTGAAAAAAAATAAACGATTATTTTTAGTAAAAACGATCCTTTTAATAGATAACTCAAAGCTTTGTAATCAATTAATACAACGCTGACAAAGATTTTTAACAGTGTTTGAAGTTCTAATTGTTAACTTTTCTGCTATGCCATTCGTAGCAGTTTTTTTCCACCAGTTGCATTTTTGATGTGCGTTTCTTTCAAAAGTCCAAAAAATAACATTTTCGAATATTTGTATTTTTTCGAGTCCCTCAGAAACTGGTCCAATCAAGTTTAAAAGAGTATTTGGTGCGTCATCCGTTAAAATCAGAATTAAATTGTCATATTTATTTTTATCATAGGTACCCCACCAAATAGGTGAAGCTTCAATAATCCGATTTAGTCTCTTTGACTCAATAACATAAACTGGAGAGGTAAAACCAAAATTGTTTACAATCATTTTCTCGATATCTTTCTTTAGGACTTTTATATCGTTTTCATAAGATGAAAACATGACATTACCACTATTTAAATATGTGGAAACATCACGATAGCCTAGTTTTTCAAATTCAATTCTTAAATCTGACATCGCTATTTTATTTTTTCCACTAATATTAATATTTCGTAGAAATACTATAAATTTAGTAAGCTCCATAATATCATTTTTCCCTTCTCGATTAAATTTAAATAGTTTCTAAATAATGTACAACATAACAATATCAATTTTAGCATGATTAGTTATTAATAACCCTATTTTAAATTTTAGTAATAATTTAAAAGAATTTCATATTTTTAAATTTGAAATATCATTTTTTGATATTCATATACACAAGAAAAATTTTAGTAATGATTTAATAATGTGAAAAAAATAGTTCAAAAGGTAAAAACTGTATGATTTGATTGCAATTTTTTAACGAATATTAACCTCAAATATATTAAAAAATAAGATTTTTATATCTTCAAAAACAGACGATTTTGGAATTTTATTAAAACTAAATGATGTTTCTAGCAAGCAAGGATATATAAAAAATTTCATAAGGAAAGATACAAAATATTATTGATGCTTTTGATACAATTTTGAGTTTCAATAAAATTAAAAAACATCGATTAAATCGATGTTTTATGTTATTTGGTACCCCGGATGGGATTCGAACCCATGAATGTTGCCTTGAGAGGGCAGTGAGTTAAGCCACTTCTCCACCGGGGCATGCTTAGGTATTATATAAGATTAATACCTAAATTTAAACTATTTATTTTAGTAACGAAATAATTTTATCAATACGCTCCACTATTTGTTCATCAGTTAAAATCTTCATTATACTAAAAAGGTTTGGGGTAACTTTACGTGTTGTTAACGCAATACGAATAAGTTCACAAGCATCGTTTATATTGCCACAATAAGCAGTTGGATTATCCTTAAAAAGTTTGTTGTCACTACAAAATCCGTATTTTGTTGCAATTTCTTTTACGCTATTAAACCAAGTTTGTTCATCAATTTGCACATTATAATGACTCTTATAGTCGTTTAAGAAAGAAACAATAATCTGTTTATCAATATTTGGATTAAATTCATTTTTCACATTATTGAGAAGTTTTTTGTATTCCTCATCATCAAAAAATTTAATAAGCGGATAAATATCGCTATATTTTGCATAATCTTTTCGCGGATTTTTCTTTTCACGTTCAATATTCATAATGTCTTTAAAACGAGTTTCATCTTTACTAATAAAATCAAAAAGTTCTTTTGAATATTCTTTTGCCCAAGCTTTTGCTTTCATCGATATTGTGTCTTTATTCATTTTACTTAAAATTTCTTTGCTATAAAAATTAAGTTTGTCGTTATCGAAAAGAGCTCCATCAAGAGACATTTTCTTTAAACTAAATTTGAAGTTATCAAGATTGTAGTCATGGGTTCTAACAATATAATCTTCGTAGTTACTATTTGCAATTGTCATAAGATAAACGAGTAAGGCGGAAGGTTCATATCCCTCACTAAAGAAATAATCAACGCTAGCTTCTGGGTCTTTTCGCTTCGAAAGTTTGCGGCGAGTTCCATTATCCATCTTCATAATAACAGGAAGATGGGCATATTTTGGTGCTTTCCAGCCTAACGCCTTAAAAAGTTGAATGTGAATTGGTAAAGATGGTAACCATTCCTCTCCTCGAGTAACAAGGTTTGTATGCATAAAATGATCATCGCACACGTGAGCAAAATGATATGTTGGTAACCCATCACTTTTTAAAATAATAATATCTTGATTATTTTCAGTAAGTTCAAGATCTCCTCGAATTTCATCATATACTTTAATCTTATTATTTACATCTCCTTGCGATTTAAAACGAATTACATATGGTTTTCCACTATTAATAAGTTCAATGGCTTTATCGGGTTCTAAATCACGATAAATGGAATATTTTCCATAGACACCAGTGATTTCTTTATTTTTGTCTTGTTCTTCACGAAGTTTGGCTAAATCATCCTCAGATAAAAAACAAGGATATGCGATTCCTTTGCTAAGCATTTCTTTAATAACGACCTCATAAATTTCTTTACGATTAGATTGTTTGTATGGTCCGTATTTTCCTTCTTCTTTACTGCCTAAATAGCCTTCACTTGGAATTATATTAAAACGGGCAAGTTGTTTAACTAGAAGCTCACCACTACCTTCGATTTCTCTTTTGGTATCAGTATCTTCTAAACGCGTATAGAAAACACCTTCTGTGTCTTTAGCAATTTTACTCGCAACAAGTGAGGTAAATAAACTACCAGTGTGTAAAAATCCAGTTGGTGAAGGCGCAAAACGCGTAACTTTTGCCCCTTCTTTTAAATTACGTTCTGGGTACTCGTTTTCCAAATCTAAGACAGTTTTCTTAATATTTGGAAAAATTAAATTGGCAAGGTTGTATTCGTTCATATTTTTCTCCTTGATTTTTCATCGTGACTCTATTAGAATAATTAAGCGTGCAGGTGTGATTCAATGGTAGAATACCACCTTGCCAAGGTGGGTACGCGGGTTCGATTCCCGTCACCTGCTCCAATCCTGCACAATAGAGTAAGTATAATGCTTGCTCTTTTTTTGTAGAATTAGAAATCGAACCAAAGCGTGCCCACCTTAGCATTAATTTTTTAGCAATCAAGACTTAAAAGTTGCTTATAATCATATCTATTCGTCTTTATGATCGTCGTTCTCCTTTGATGATTTCGTCTCATCATTATTTTTTATAGTATCATCGCTTGATGCATTACTATCATTCTTCTTGTTATCATTATTTGATAACTTAGATTTATCTTGATCTTTTTCAAGTTGAATATCATCATAAATTTTCTTAAAATCTGGTCTAGCACTCAATATATTATTAATTTGTTTTTTTTCATCTTCGCTTAATTCTTTATAGTGCATTTTTAAATTCTTCATTTCTTCTGTAAAACGATTGTTTAGAACCGAATTGTACATTGCGCCAAACTTATCAATCATCATTGCATATAGCGTAAAAAGTAATGGTGCAAATGGCAAAATAAACAAACAAGTTAAAACAATCGAGGTTAATAATAAAATAGAAAAAGAACTGGTCACATTTAAGAAATAAAGGAAAAAATATGAACCACTAAAAACAATTAGAATAACAATAATAAATATCCAAGAAATTGAATAATAATTAGAATAAAAGTATTTCTTGTTATTTTTTATCGCTTGTTTAAAGCAATAATTCGAAAAGCTATTTGGTATTTCTCCACGAGTAAATGGCACTAAAAAATAACGCATTGTTTTAATGCCAACTCGATGTAAAAAGAAATAAAAAGCTCCAAGCCCAGATATAAATTGAGAATAAATTAGTGGCGTACTTAGCATTTCACTATTATTCAACAAATAAGCATTTAAATCATTAACGTTTCCATTTAGGTAAAAATTATAAATTTCATTAAATAAAATTTTATATGATTCATTAGTTACACTTAAAACTTCATAGATGACCACTCCTGAAATTAAATTTACCGAAAGAAAAATAATTGCAGAATAAATTAAGGTTGTTGGAAGAGATAGAGATCGCATAATTTGTTTTTTTAAACCAATTCTAAGAGTTCTAAAATACCCAGTCATTCTCACATCGTCTTTACTTTGGCTATTGAGCAAAACAGTCATTGCAAAATAGCTATAATAAAATGGTTCTAAAATGTAAGTAACTAAAATTAGGAAAATAATTGCAAGAGCAATTTCCATGATTGAATAACTTGTCGAAAGAATTGACGACAAAAATAATGCACAAAATACATATAAAATTAAAAGAATAAAAGAAATAATGGCACTAAATCTTAGTGTCATTACAAGATTTGCTTTTGTGTTTTTAAATACCTTTTTCCTTACGAAATTATTCGACTTCATCATTAACAACCTTTCCTTTAAGTTCAGCAATCTCTAAAACAGCTTTTTCCAAACCTTTTTGATCAATATCTGGAATATCTTTGCTTTCAATCGTCTTTATAAGTTTTTTAAATCGTGATTTTGGAATTATAAACGAAATTGCCGTATTTAAACTTTTTAAATCTTTTACAATTGCATTATCATTAATTAAAACAATCGAAACAAAATATTCTTTATCAAAATGAGTAATACTTGCAAGTTTTTCAATTCGTTTTTCATTAATCTTCATTGGATTTTCAAACTCTTGCTTGATTCCTTTTTGTCCGTAAAAGAACCATACATTATCATCATAAACTCCACTGATACCACCGCGATAATAACGATCTTTTATCACATAAATATATTTATGAGCAAAAAGAATATGATCAATTGTACATATTAAACCACTATGGTCTTTCAAGACTAAATTATTAATTAAAAGATAATCATTATCTAGAGCAACTCGATTAATTTTTTTATAGTAAATATCTCTAAAATGGGTAATTTCGTACTTACGTTTAACAAAAGGAAATAAAATGAGAGAAATCAAAAGAAGTCCTAAAATTACACAAAGGACAATCAAAATAATTCTTAATAATACTCTCATATCCATAAATTAATCCTAATCGGCCATTGTCAAGCCGAGTTTAAACATATTGGTCAACGCAGTTTGTCTTTCTTCTTGAGTTAAATCCTTTTCATCTTTTCCAATAAGTGAATCGCTAACAGTTAAAATACACAAAGCTTTTTTATGAAGAATCATGGCATTAATAAATAAGGCGTATGATTCCATTTCAACACCTAAAATACCAAGTTTACTAAATCGTTCGTTGCTTTCTTTATCTTCATCATAGAAAATATCACTTGAAAATATAGGGCCAACATGAACTTTTAAACCAAGTTTATTTGCATTGTTATAAGCTTTCAAAAGTAAACTGAAATCACTACAAGGAGCCATATGAGCACCTTTAACACTAATTTGGCTTCCATAATTGCTACTACTTGACGCACTAGTTGCTAAAATAACATCACCAACATGACAATCTGCTTGATAACTTCCAGCAGTACCAATTCGAATAATATTTTCAACTCCATAACAATTATATAATTCATAACTATATATACCAATTGATGGACAACCCATACCACTCGCCATGACACTAATTTCTTTGCCATCTGGAGTATGACCAGTATAGCCTAAAATTCCACGAACGCTAGTTACAAGTTCGTAATCTTTAAAGAAATTTTCGGCGATGTATTTGGCTCTCAATGGATCACCAGGCATTAAAACGGTTTTTGCAAAATAAGCTTTGTTATCAATATGATTTGACATAAATTTTCCTCCTTATATTAAAAATTTAATCAAAAATAATTTTATTATTGTAGGCAGCATCTAAGACTTTCTCTATCTCATCATCCGTAACTTTTTTTGATAAAGGTGGAAGTTTTTTGATATCGAAGAAATTAACATCGTCCGTTTCATAAGTATGATCTGCTAATTCTCCATCTAAATCTGCTCTAAAAATAATCATGTATTCTGGAACACTTTTGGTAAGTGGAGTTCCAGCAGGAAAAATTTTAAAAGGTGTGCGATTTAAAATACCAATTAATCTCAAATTCTTAATCTTAGCACCAGCTTCTTGTTCACATTCATTTTTTGCTGCTTCACTAGGAGCATCATAGAGATCGCACCATCCTCCAGGTAAACTATACCTTTCTTCTGGATGTTCTCTAACCATCAAAATTTCACCTTTCGCATTAAACACGCAGGTTCTAACTGAAACATTTGGTGTCGGATAAATTTCGCGACTGAACAAATCAGGACGATCAAATTTAAGATGCTCAAAGTTTTCAAGTTCTTTCATTGATAGTTCTTCAAGTTGATGGTAATTATCAACAGCGTATGGATCTTTACTAAAAACCAGACCCACTTTTGCTATACTCAATACTTTAATAATAAAATCGTAAAATTGAGCAAACTTTTCGTTTTCTAGTTCCTCTTTAGTTTTCTTTTCGCTCATGCTATTCACTTCTTTCTTCCGTCTCATCATTTGTTTCAGTTTCGCTCATAATGTTTCCAAATGCTTTATAAAAGTTATCAGGATTATAACTTTCAAGTTCACCATTATATGCAATTGAAATACGACCAGTTTCCTCGCTAACAACTACCGTGACTGCATCACAAATTTCACTAATTCCAATTGCCGCACGATGACGAGACCCATATTTACCAATTAATGGTTTTGTAGTTGGAGTATAATAAACACTCGCAGCAATCACTGTATCGTCACGAATAACAACGGCTCCATCATGTAAACGTGTTCCTGGATAAAAAATAGTAATCAATAATTCGTAAGTCACAGGAGCATTTAAAATGCTTCCGTTTTTAAGCAAATTATCAAGATTATCTTTTCGTTCAAATGTAATAATTGCCCCGATTTTATGTTTCGAAAGATATAAAACTGCTTCATTGATCGTTTTATATAGAGCATCTTTATCGTAACTTTTTTCAATTATATTTTCTTTTGTAACTGCATTCCTGATTTTTTTAGGGGAAATAAATCTATTTGCAATAATGCTTCGAGTTTCTGCCATGTTAGCAATAAGATAAAGAACGCTTGTAACAATAAGACAAAACGACAAGGCAGCTTCTAAAAAGTTAAGCTTTAAAATACAAGCAAGAAGCATCGCGACACTGAACCCGACAGTAGTATAAAGAGGAAATCTTCGTTTTACGAAATAAATTACAAAAACATTAAATGCACCTAATACAAGAAACGTTAATATAAAATCTATCAATCCATTTGGGTTAAAAGAACCATTCTCTAAAGTAAAAACTGTTTCCATAATTTTAACCTACCTTCTTAGCAATATCACGGGCAACAAAAACTCCATTTGCTCCAGCTTGAGCTAAACCACGAGTAATTCCCGCTCCATCGCCACCTATATATAAATTGTTTATTGCAGTTTCGAAATTGTTTTTACATTCGATTTTATCGCTATAAAACTTCGCCTCAACACCATAAAAAAGCGTATGAACATTAGCAATTCCTGGGGTAACATGATCAAGGGCTTTAACCATTTCGATTAAAGATTGCATTGTTTTATATGGAAGAATAAGTGACAAATCACCAGGAACAGCCTCTTTTAAGGTTGGAGTAACAAAACCTTCGCTAATACGTTTAGTTGTTGAACGACGACCAAGAAGAATATCACCAAAACGCTGAACAATAACCCTTCCACCACTAAGTTTATTAGCTAAACCAGCGATTTCTCGCGCATATTCATTACTATCTTTAAATGGTTCGCTAAATTCATGCGAAACAAGCAAAGCAAAATTAGTGTTATTGCTCCCTAATTTACTATCGTTATAAGCATGACCATTAACTGTTACGACATTTCCATCATTTTCCAAAACGACATGTCCCGAAGGATTTGAGCAGAAAGTCCTAACCGTCGTGCCAACCGAAGTGTTATAAATGAACTTGCCTTCATATAAATACTTATTTATGTCTTCCATAACAATATTATTTGTTTCTACACGAACACCTATATCAACACGATTATTAGTCACATTAATTTTATGTGTCTTCAGTGTTTTGCTTAACCAAGCCGCACCTGGACGACCAACCGAAAGAAGGACATACTTAGCATTAAATGTTTCCTTTTTATTGGTTATAACACCAGTTATTGTGTTGGTTTTTTCATCAACTAAAATGTCTTCAATTTCAGTTGAGAATTTCATATCAATTTTATTTTTAAGTTCTTCAAAAATACTTGCAAGAACTTTTAAATTAACTTCAGTTCCTAAATGGCGAACTTCACTACGAAGAAGTTTTAAGCCAACTGCATAGCCTTTACGTTCAATTTCTTCAACATCTTTTGTGTTTGGATTTGTTAATTCTTTTGGGGCACCATGTTCGACATTAATCTTATCAACATAGCGAATCAAGTCTAAAGTTTCTTCATCACTTAGATAGTTAGTTAACCATCCACCGAACTCGCTTGTAATGTTAAATTTTCCATCACTATAAGCACCGCATCCACCAAAACCACTAGTCATTGAACAGGCTGGGAAACAGCCTGAGTTACCATAAATATCTTGTGGACACTGTTTAATCTTACCTTTTAAAACTGGACAAGAACGCTGATAAATATCATATCCTTTATCAATTAAAAGAACCTTAAGATCTTTATTAAGTTTAACTAATTCATAAGCTGCAAAGTATCCACAAGGTCCCGCACCAACTATAATTACATCGTAATTTTTTTCCATTTTTAACACACCTAATTAATATTATACATAATATTAATATTTCTTTAAGCAATTAAGTAAGAAAAAATCATTTAATTTTTGTTTTTATAAGTCCAAATATGAGACGAAAATATTGTTGTTTTTTGTGTAAATATGAGCGTTTAAACCAGTAATAAATGGCATACTTGGATCGAAATGACCTAAATCTGCATCAATAACATAAGGAACCTTTAAATCTTGAATGCTATTTTTAATTGCTTTGTA
>Ga0172377_10006812_pt1 | contig 11783 bp, 8 predicted proteins | sample Pumphouse3metaG_FD_119749 | JGI IMG/M metagenome (GOLD analysis project Ga0172377, IMG submission 119749) | Leachate microbial communities from a municipal landfill in Southern Ontario, Canada - Pumphouse #3 metaG | ecosystem: Engineered > Solid waste > Landfill > Unclassified | place: Canada... | reverse complement strand
TTTTTTATTAATTTTTCTTTATAATCAAGTTCTATATACTTGCTTCTCCCTCACCAAAGAATTTCTGCTCTACGTGGTTCGAATCATAAATATGCGGTTATGAATACCATGGATTGAAATATTTGGTCGGATCAATGACTACAGGAAGCCATGTTTATCGGGAGCAAGCAGGCGTAGACGCCATTCCAAATCACAATATTGAATCCGTTTTTCAAACGGTTTGCAGGTTTCCTGAATCAGCAGCTCGGCAAAACAGTCGATGGTCATCGTCTGGCTGGGGTCGTCGCGAACAAATTCAGGGTGGCTGACCTGATGCAGGCTGTAGCCGTCATTACTGAAGATGTCTTCGCGCTCCAGCCAAAACGGACTGTTTCTCCCGTTAATGCGGGTCCATTCGCCGTCAAGCCGGTCAGTACGGTAGGCAAGCATAAAACGGTTGAGATAATCAGCCCAGGAACTGCGGCTTCGTATACCCTCAACGAGCATAAACCAGCACTGCCGGTCGGCCAAGTAATAGACATGACCGGCTTCGTGCAGTTCCCAACTTTCTGCTCCATATTGTTCCTGAATTACCCGTCGACCGTCACTCCAACCATAGGGGAAGTCCGTAACCGAAGCGCTAAACATGCGTATTCCGCCGCATTGGTCAGCATAAAACAAGCGGAAGCACTTGGAGAGAAAATCGTAGATTACCCAAAAATCAATAGCCGTGTACGGATGATTGTCACCGAAGGTTACCTCATCACACATTGATTCAGGCTTGCTCCAGGAAGCAATGTCATTGAGGCGCCGAGTACGTGAAAAAACCGGTAGACTGCTGATTTTTCTGTTGACGACTCGACGCTGACCAACAAGATACCAAAAGCCATCGAACTCATTGAAAAATACCTGTGGAGCAACCAGCGCCTGTTCGCCGGAACCATGCCATACTGTTTCTAAATCGACTGGCGATGCAGTTCCAAGCCCTTTCAGGCTTGCTGCCGAGCGTACCACTGTCGTGTAGCTTGATGCGCCTCGTGCCGTATAAAAGAGCCAATATTTATCGTTATACCGAAACACTGACGGGTCCTTGACTGCAACGTTTTCGAACGACCTGCCGCCACCTGTCGCGATAATTCCTTTATCATGCCACATTATGAAAATCTTCCTTAGTAATTACAGTAATGACTAATATCAAATAGAACCAACGCATTTTTCATCTCATCGAAGAATTTACCTCTCGGCCGAACTTATTTCGTGATTTTAAGGAACCAAGTTTTCGGACCTTTGCTTTTCACCGTAAATCTCGACGCGTCATGAGCAACGACTTCGCCGGTAAAGAGGTCTTTCGCCTCCCGGCACTTTGCAGGGAGGAAGATGTAATATCCACCGGCCTCCCCGACATGGATCATCAAATACTTGTCATTGGCGCGAATCAGGATTCCTGGCTCAGTATAGCTGTGGTCACCGGCATCATCAAGAATGCTTCCCCACAATACCGGATTATTGATCGGGACACCCGAAAATATGGCTTTCGCGCCGGATGGAAGAACTTTTTTTACGAACGCGGGCGCCTTGTTATCGTTATAACATCCCCAGACAATTGCGGAAGCGTCTGTGCATGAAACGCGCTGGAATTCGGTACGGTTCTTCAAACCAGCCATACGTCCATCTTCAAGCGTCATTATGAGAGGGAGCTTCTGTCCACGCGCGGCCTTAAGCTTTATCCCGGTCAGTTCCTCCATGGCGGCATCGCTGAATCCCTTATCAGTTACAAGCCCCGGTGCGTATAACCACACTGCGGTAACGCCTTTCTCATGCGTTTTTTCTGCGAGTTGCTTGCGCCGCTCATCCGAGAGATAGAACTGATTTAGGAAAACAACTGTTTTGTATTTATGCTTCGACAGCAGGAAATCCTCTATTGTGATGAAATCGAAAACATGCCCTGACAACATCAGGCTTTCAACAGATTTTGTGCCGAGTGCCATGAGCAGTTCCTGATTCGCGCTCATTTCTGGATAGCCATGATAAAGCGACTGTTTTGAGTCGTAAACCACTGCAGTATCGCATCCCCACAACTTAGGCGGATTTTTGAACACCTCTTTCCATAATTTGATACTACGATGCATAGCTTTGTATACTTCAACATAGTTAAAGCTGTCCCGGTCATCCTTCTTGACGGAGAACTGGTTGAACTGGATACCCTGCCCGTTGAAAAAGAACATGTTGGCGAAATCACGTTTGATAACCGCATCATATTCCTCCTCATTTTTCATGGTAAGATGTGGAGTGCTGCCGCGTTTAAGTTCATGTGGAGCCCGGATATCAGCTTCAAGGAACGCCAGTTTTCCGGTACGTTTAAAACGCGACAATAGTTGTTCATGCAGTCCGGGATCGCCGGCACGGCGCGCTCCGACATCGTAACCATACGGCATCGAAAGGAAATCGATGTATTTCGAAGCAAGGAGTTTGTCTCCCCAGACATGCTGTCCTTCCGGTGAATAACGACAGAGATCATAGCAGTCCCATGCGCCGACTATAACGTCAGGCAGTTCTTCTTTAAGCGCTTTGGCCAGTGCGATCAGCAGATCGCTCATGACCTCCTGACTGTTGATGTAATAATCCCACGTCTGTCGATCGGTAGAATCCGGGTTGCGGAGAAAATGCTTGTTACCCCAGCGTTCTTTGTAGCCAGGTACCGCGGCAGTATCGAATGTAACTTTCGGATCATGCCATGCCTCCTGCAAAGCTTTGTCGGTTTTATATTTTTTTCGCAGAAAAGCACGAAAAGCTTCAGTCATAGGACGACTGTGGTCAGGCATACCGCAATATGAGCCGTACGTTATCCATTCTCCGAACCAACCATATATTATACGGAATCCGATAACACGCTTCCCCCACGGCGTCGCTTTTATCTGACGGCAAAGATCTTTTAGTTCAGCAATGTAGGCTTCGCGAAAGAGTTTGGAGGCGGCCGAAGGTTGGTTGGGAGTAAAACCGCGATAATTCATTTCGGAAGGAACCGCTTTGCGATAATAGGAGATCATTTCCTCCGGATGTGCCTTGGCCCACTCTTCAATTCTTGCGAATTGAACTGGGAAAATAATATAACCGTCGGGGGCAAAATGAAGTATTGTCCGCATAACGCTGTCAACACTGGCGGGATCGTATTTCCCTATCGGAGAATCCGCAAGAGAGTACGTGCCTTCGAATATGCGGCAACCGGATTTGTCGAATTTGATGATTGAATCACGATCCGATACTCCATCAGGTAGTTTCGAGAGTCCAAGCCTGATTATCGGCGGATAAATTTTTCCGTTGATATCAATCCCGGCCATGTCACCATTGTATTTTATCGAAACCTTCGGAAACGACTCCTGCTCAATTGATTTCGGTATGGGGGCCGAATTTATTTTTTTCATAATAGCCTTGTATTCGGCGTTTTCCTCAGGAGTGCCAAAATGTTCCAGAATATCACCCCGAACGCACCAATTTGTAGTATAAGCGTCGCCTTGGACAACAGCCGGTTTCCAAGTCGAATCGTCGTAATCCGCCTTCAGCCAGCCGGCAGATGCTTTCGGACTTACCTTGAATTCAGGGGTACTGAATATCCGCACTTTTTTTCCGGATTTAAGCTCTATTTCGCCGCGCAAAATCATGTCGCCGCTGTGAGAAGGAATAGCTTTGATTTCCATGCAGAACAGATTTTTCCCCGGTTTCAGTTCAGAAGTAAAATCGTAGCGCAACGGCATCAGAGCACGCGTCCTTTGCGGGAACTTTTTGCCTTTGATTTCTCTGGCGTTTACGTAGAATTTTCCAAAATGTTCCATTATGCAGTTCGCCCATGCTTTCACAACCGGCTCGTCGAGTTTCAATTTGTACCTGTAATAACATACTCCGCCTTGGTATTCTCTTGTGCGAAACCAAATCCATTTAGCTTGAGTAGATGTAGGTACACTGGCTTTAGCCTCAGGAAGTATTTCAGGAGTTGGCGCTTTCCATTCATCTTCCGCCGCAAAACCGGCAGCAGATAAAATGAATGCTGCCGCCACGGCAATAACCGATTGTAAATTCATAAACATATAAATATCTCCCTATGTCTTTTGCAAATAATAGTAGTTTATCAGTTAATAACAAAAATTCTCCGACATGTCGAAAACCGTTTCAAATACGAGCAGCAATATTATTTTTCGAGGGCTTTCTCAATGTTTTTTTTGAGGCTGGCGTCATACCCCCACGGCGCTTTAACCGCTTCCGCCTTATCGATGTATTCTTTTGCTTTGGCCGGGTCGTTCAGGAATTTAAACAATACCATTGCGGCATAGTTGTATGCTTCAGCTTTGTATGGAGCAACCGCGGTTGAAGCGGCCAATTTAAGATTGGCCTTTACGCACTCTTCATATTTTTTCTCGTCAAGAAGGAGGCGGCAACGGAACCTCTCAGCCGTGTCCCGCATGTATGCATTGGTATCTTTCAGTGTTTTGAATTTCGCGATATATTTATAAGCCTGTTCTTTTTTACCACCATAAAAAGCTGCTTTTGCAAGCATAATCCACATATCCATCTTATTTTGGGCTTTTCCCGGCCCGGCAACTTTTTCCAGCAGCATTTTTTCCGCCTTCGCGTAATCTTTGGCGTCCATGGCCTTCCTGATTGCATCCATGTTAGTTTTTGCCTGATTTTTCAGCAACGCTCTTTCAATATTCTTCTTAAGTCCGGCATCATATCCCCACGGCGCTTTGAGCGATTCCGCCTTGTCAATGTATTCTTTCGCTTTGGCCGGATCATTCAGAAATTTAAAAAGCACCATGGCGGCACGATTGTATGCCTCGGCCTTAAACATCGGAATCATGGTTGAGGCAGCCAATTTGAGGCTAGTGTCCACGCATTGCTGGTATTTTTTTTCTTCCAGCAGGAAACTGCAGCGAACCCGTTCAGCCTCATCATGAACATAACCGGCGGCATTCTCCAGTGATTCGTATTCGTCAAGGTATTTGTAGGCCTGCTCTTTTTTCCCGCCGTAAAAGGCCGCTCGCGCAAGCATTTTCCAAGAGTTAACCATTTCAGTGGAATTCAACCGGCCGGGAATCCTGACTGCTTTCAGCATAAGCTGTTCAGTCAGGGCATAGTTTTTGTCAGCATAACACTCGTGAGCTTTTTCCAGCAACACCCTACGCTCTGAACCGGCGTATTCGACAGTTTTGTCGAGGTATTTCGATAATTTCTTCGTATCACCTTTTGCCTCGTACAATTTAGCAAGTCCGAGATATATTTTGAAATAATGCTCAGGACGTGCCATGTCGTTCATATCAAGCAGCCGCCTGAAACATTTTTCTGCTGCTGCATATTCCTTTAATGCGGTATGACAACGCCCTTCACCAGTGGAAGTATCGCAAATATTATTGCTGCCGCGTGCTTTCTTTGCCGCTTTTTCATACAGCGTAAGCGCCTTGCGATAGCTCCCCTGCTTTTCGAGTTTGACTGCTTGTGCGGTCAATCCGGCACAGTCATCGAACGCCGACAATGACAGTAGAACAGACATTGCGACAACTGCAAAAATAATTTTCTTCATTCCAAGGTATTTCCTTTTTATTTTTTCCTATAAAAACAGTTGAAATAACTGCTAACCATATACCAGTTTCTGTTTTAAATCACATGCCGTAAATTCTGTTGGTTATAATATTACCATACAAATCTGACTATTCTAAAAATTTGTTTTTTTTACTTCTGTCAGGGTGTATATATACCTTCTGTAAATACTGATTTGAAGCCTTCCAGGAACAACTTCGTACTCAATGCTACACCATTTGAAGCTAAGAACTCTTGACGCATGATACTGCCGCCGTGCCCGTCGAGATAAGCGGCATTCAAGCTGTGTCCGTACGGATAGAATTTGCTCTCGTAAATTCCATCCCAGCGAGAATTCCCGGCTCCACGGTGACGAAGCGCAAAGCCAATAGATTGAGGCTTCGCGAAAGAACATCTGTAACTTCCCGCGGCGGCGCCATCCGTCAAAAGTATAGCAATGCTTGGTTTGTCTATTGTTGAAAGTTTCTTGCAGCCGTGACTCGGATACGCTGTCGTATCAGCGAAACCAATTATATCTCCCGTCAGCAGGGTGTTTACGCCGTAGTGCCCATATACATATGACGAAGCCACGGATGGGCCAACCGGCCATGCTTCACTCGGACAAACAAACAATTTGTACTTGTTTATACCATCCTTGCCGATCTGGCTGGCGCTTGTCTTACCCATGTATTCAGTAGCGATGCGGGTGGCCCAATTGTCTGCCGCCGCGCCACCGCTAAGGCAGCCAGGACGTATCCAGCCGTCATTGTCGTCACTATAGAAATTATACATAGACTGGAGCTGTTTCTGGTTAGAAAGGCACGAAATCTCCTTCGCTTTCTCACGTGCCGAACTTAAGGCTGGAAGTAACATAGCGGCAAGGATTGCTATGATCGCGATCACAACGAGGAGCTCTATGAGTGTGAACTTGTTAGCAGCCAAACCATTGTGACTTTTTTGATCTCCCATTTTATATAGCGTAAACATACTGGCCTCCTTTGAGTCAATTACAAGATTTCTGACTCTGTTTGCTGGTTAATAATAATTTGCCTTAAAAAGAATTTTCTGATTCCATTTTTTAAGTTTTTAAATAATACCGGGGACAAGCAGTAATTACTTGTCATAAAGCCATTGTATTTAACACAAACGCCAAATTGTTTCCACGTGTCAACATATATTATAATTCTTTTTTTTGTGTATGTCAAGTAGCAGCCTTGTTTTTTTATGGAATTTAATCAATTATTTTGTGTAAAACGCCTTTTTGAATATCGTTGCGAAATCAGTTTAGTTCTACATTCCGTTGCTGTATCACTTGAAATTTTGGATTTCGCACTTTACGGTATTTATAAAATAAATATAGAATAAAAACATAGCCAACAGGAGAAAGATTAATGGGTATGGTAACTATGAGTTTTATTGCCCAGAAGGCTGGTCTTTCACGTTATACCGTATCCAGAGCTCTGAGCGGCAACCCTAAAGTTCTGCCTGAAACCCGCCGTAAAATTCTTGAAATTTGTGAAAAATATGGTTATATCCCCAATTGTAACGCTGTGGGACTGGTCAAGGGACAAACCAATCTGATTGGTGTGGTAATGCCCTATATTACGGATGATTTTTATAGTGAATTTATCGAATTGCTTGATTACGCCGCCAAAGAACGCAACTATCATTTGATTTACCGGTCTTCTTATAATGACAGCGCCACCGAAACGGAAGTTATTAAAAACTTTCTCTCATTAAAAGTCTGTGCAATGATCGTTGCGCCGGTTGTCGTCAATCTGAATGAGCGCATTCATGAACTGGCCGGCAAAAACATCCCGATCGTATATTTTGACCGTCCATGGCGAAGAGACCGTTATCATGTCCTGAATGACAATCGCCAGGGACTATTTGAGATGACCTCGGCATTAATTAAAGCCGGGCGTCGTCCGGCATATTTAGGGAGTTTCTACCATGAAACCAATATAACCGCCTGCGAACGCGAACAGGGATACTGCGAAGCGATGCGAACGGCGAATTTGCCGCCCCGTGTGCTTGACTGTTCGCACAGCGCCGAAAAACAGGATAATGAGCAGTTCGGTTACGAAAACGCCTGCTGGATAATCTCTAATCAGGAAGTACCGGACTCCTTGATCTGTGTAACTGATGCGGTGGCGCTCGGCGCAATGCGGGCGTTAAATAACGCCGGCGTAATTCCCGGAAAAGATGTTCTGGTAACGGGACATGATAATTTGCGTTTCAGTGCCTTCGTGAGCCCTTCTTTAACTACCGTGCGCCAGCGCAAGGATTTATTTGCTAAAACCTGTATTGAAATTATAGATGCTTGTCTGGCTGGTAAAAAGCCTGAAAAGAAAAGTTATGTATTTGCTCCCAAAATAATTCGCCGTGAATCCGCCTGAAATTCAAACGCTTTATCTTCTGATTTTATATATTTCCTTAAAAAAATCACTTTTTACCCCCCAATTTCAAAGTTTTTGCGTTTTTTCTGTTGACTCGTGGCAAATAAGGGAGTATAATAACTTTGTTTACACGTGCCAACAAAAAAATAAATACGGAGCTGTTTATGAACAAGTCATTATGTTTAGGTTTTATGCCGACCAGACGCAAATTCTTTTCCCGGGAAGATTCGATCAGATATAAGGAACTGACTCTGAAGAAAATTAAAGAGCTGGCTCCTCAATTGAAAATTATTGATCAGGAGTGGCTGAACGAGGAAGGCTTACTGCTGGATATTGAGGGAAGCCGACGGGTTGCCAAACATTTTATCGAAAAAGAAGTCGATGCGGTATTTTGTCCCCACTGCAACTATGGGACGGAAGACGCGGTTACTTTAGCGGCAAAGAAAATCGGGAAGCCGGTATTGCTCTGGGGACCCCGGGATGAAGCGCCGGCTTCTAACGGCGAACGCTTACGCGATTCCCAGTGCGGGTTATTCGCCACTTCGAAAGTAATGCAACGCTTTGGGGTGAAATTTTCTTACATTATAAATTCCCGGCTCGACACCGGGGTTTTTGCTAACGGTTTCCTGAATTTCCTGCGCGCCGCCAATGCCGTTAAACACTTCAAAGGGGCGCGCATCGGACAGGTTTCCACCCGGCCGCGCGATTTCTATTCAGTCGTGGTTAACGAGGGGGAACTAATGGAAAAATTCGGAGTCCAGATCGTTCCGACGGATCTGGGCAAAATCATTGCCGAAGTAAAATCGTCACTGGCATCGCCGTCCGGACAGCTCAAGGATACGGCTTCTACCATGAGTAAAACCGTTGACTTTTCCGGTATGAGCAAAGAATTGCCTTTGAAACTTGCCGCACTTAAGCTGGCGATCAAAAAGTGGAGCGACGCGGAAAATTTGGGGGCTGTGGCGTTTCAATGCTGGGACGCGTTGCAGGAAGAGTTAAACATCTGTTCCTGTTTTGTCCATGCCGAACTCACCGAAACCGGACTGCCGGTAGTCTGCGAAACAGATATTAACGGGGCACTGACTTCCCTGTTGCTGCAAGCCTGTGCCCACTTCGAGCAACCGACCTTTTTTGCCGACCTGACCATCCGTCATCCGGAAAATGACAATGCCGAACTGCTCTGGCACTGCGGCCCGTTCCCGGCATCGCTGGCCGACGGTAAATGCAGGATCAATAAGCATTTCGTATTGCCGAGCCATGCCGAAGGCGTATGCAACTGGAAACTCGGGGACGGCGCGGTAACGATCAGCCGTTTTGACGGAGTTAACGGCAGATACTCGCTTTTCTGCGGCGAGGGAGAGACTGTTCCCGGCCCGTTCAATCAAGGGACGTATCTTTACCTGGAAGTCGATGACTGGCCGTTATGGGAAGAAAAACTCATTTACGGTCCCTATATCCATCATGTAGCCGGGGCTTATGGCCGGTTTGCGCCCGCGCTTTATGAGGCCGCACGGCACATCGATTATCTGGAATTCGATCCCGCTACCCCCGATCTGGACGAGATCAGACGCAAGCTGCGCGAAGGACGAGGTTGACAATCATGTCCATTATCACGACCCGCAAAGAAGCTCTTGAAACAGTCGGCAAGGTTATCGAACATCAGAGTTCCATGGCGATTTTTTGTACCGCCAGTCATTGGAATACCGAAGCAATCCTGCTGGCGGCAAAAAAATTCTGTGACAAGTATCAGCTTGAAACTGTTCCCCTGGCTGTTGCGATTACTTTCAACTACCCCTATATGCCACAGGCACAGCGCATAACCCGCTGCGGAAACGCCAAATTAGGTTTTCAAAGCATCATGGAGCATCTCTATTTATTGAGTAACAGTCATGATTCCCCATACCGGCATATTAGCGTATTGCCGCATCTCGATCACGCCGATCCCGAACGTGACGGGTGGGCGCTTACCGAAGGCGCCAAATATTTAGCCTCAGTTATGTTCGATGCTCAGCGTTATCCTACTGCAGCCAATATCGCCATGACCCGCGATTATGTTAAGGAATACGGAAGCGATATCCTGATAGAGGGCATCATGGAAGAATTGACGGTGGCCGACAAACATGTCAAAGCCGATACCGTCGGTATGGATGCTTACCCGGAAAAGGCCGCCGCCTATGTCAAATCGACCGGCGTCGATTTTCTGGTTGCCGATCTCGGAACTGAACAACAAGCGGCAAACAGCGGCAAAGTCCAATATTTGCAAAACCGTGCCCGGGAGCTGACCGGAATCCTCGGCCGTAAGATGCTGGTATTGCATGGAACCTCTTCGTTAAACCGGGAACAGATGTCGAGTTTGGCTGGTGACGGGGTGGTCAGGGTGAACATGTGGACTAAAATCGCTCGTGAAGCCGGCCGATATGCCGCCAGTAATTTATTCAAACGCGCGGAAGCATTGTTCGGCAACGATTTCGAAGCGGTGGAGTCGAACCGTTATCTGATGGATTCAATCGATAAGGCATCGAATCTGATGCTGGAGATTATGGAAACCTTGAATTATCAGAATTTTGCCGGGAAATAATGAAATGAATCTGATGGGCATAGATATCGGAACTACCGGCTGTAAAGCCGTGGTATTCGACAATAGCGGAAATGCGTTAACGTCCGCTTACTGCGAATATGATATTATTCGCGATATGCCAGGTCAAGCGGAATTGAACTCTCAAGAAGTATGGAACAAAATTTGCCGGGTGATAACTACCTGCGCCACCCAAACCGACAGCGCTCATATTACGGCGCTGTCGGTGACTTCGATGGGTGAGGCTATGGTGCCGGTCGACCATCGGGGAAACATCTGCGGTCGCTCAGTTCTCGGCGCCGATAACCGGGGAATGAAGTATCTTGAGCGTCTGACGAAAGTAATTCCGGCAGATGAAATTTACCGCCTTACCGGACAGCCGTTCGGCCCCGGTTATGCCTTGCCCAGTCTCTGCCGGATTAAAAATGAAGAACCGGAACTTTATCACCGGACGTTTAAATTTTTACCGTGGGCCGATTTTGCGACTTATATGCTGACCGGTAAAATACAGACCAACTATTCTCTGGCAAGCAGAACCCTGTTATTCGACCACAAGGACTGCCGTTGGTCACAGAGTATTGCCGCGGCAGTGGATTTTGACCTGAAAAAGCTCCCGCCGTTACTGGCGTCAGGATGTCCGCTCGGACAGATATCTCCTGGTATGAGCCGGAAACTTGGCCTGTCATCGGCTGTACAAGTCGTGAGCGGTTCACACGATCAGTGTGCCGCCGCTATTGGTTCCGGATTATCCGAGCCGGGTACGGCAATGCTTGGTTTGGGAACTTAGGCCTGCATGGTCATAACTAACGAAAAAACCGCTCCTGATTCGCCGTTAGCTGACTTACGGCTGAATATTGAACCGCACGCAATCCCGGCGCAATATGTAAGTTTCATCTATCACGGTTCCGGCGGCGCGTTACTCAAATGGCTGCGAGATGAAATGTTTCGGGACATAGAAGGCGACGACGTTTATTCGCGCATGCTGGCAGAAATAAGCCGGTCGGGGAAAATTCCGGTAATACTTCCTTATTTCGCAGAAACCGGCCCTTTGGATTACGCTCCTGGCGGCTCCGGTGTTATTGCCGGCCTGTCATTGTCTCATTCCCGTGCTGACATTTTGAAAGCCGCACTGGAGGGAATAATTTTCTATTTCAGAGAAGCAATGGAACAACTGCATACCCGTGGAAATCCGGTTTGCAAACTTCATGTCTCCGGCGGCGGATCGGAATCGGCGGTATGGCGACAGATTATCGCTGATATTC
>Ga0172377_10006809_pt1 | contig 11789 bp, 9 predicted proteins | sample Pumphouse3metaG_FD_119749 | JGI IMG/M metagenome (GOLD analysis project Ga0172377, IMG submission 119749) | Leachate microbial communities from a municipal landfill in Southern Ontario, Canada - Pumphouse #3 metaG | ecosystem: Engineered > Solid waste > Landfill > Unclassified | place: Canada... | reverse complement strand
TCCAATTTGAATACGAAATTTGGGAAAACGGTATATTACTTATTACTTTTTGCTGTGCCACTCTTTATTATATTTACTTTCTTTGTTATGTAAAAATCAAGAGTGACATTGCCAGCCTCCACGCCTGAACATGTTTAATGCCTTTATTTTATGGTAGTGCTAAGTCATCAAGCGATACCACTATTCCATTGAAGTGAATTTATCTTTCATAGTCGAAAATATTTTACACATTTTGTCAAGGTCCCTTTTATTTAGGAAATAAAGTCATATTTCTTACTTAAATAAAAGGAAAGGTGTGATTCAAGAATTTATTACATTAACTAAAAAAGTAGTATAACATCAGGAGACTATCTCTGCAAAATCTTCCAGATTCTCATCCACATATTGGGCAACAATTAATGTTTCTTCTTCTTCGATATAGAAAAATTTCTCTTCGAGCTCATCAAACTGCTCAAACTCTACATACATGGCCATGAACTCCTCTTCGGTGGTTTCGCGCTCCAGCTCTTCGCGGTGGGCATCGTAGATCTCTTTGGCTTTGTAGATCAGTTTGGATAGCCCTTTGGCTCCCATGAGTCGGAGCGACTTGGCAGTGGGGTTGTCAAATATGTAGCCGCCATAGCCGTTTTGTATGAGTTGAACAAAGCCGCCTATATTGATCTCTTCAACAAAAAAGCGCAGGGCAAGTAGGGTGTGCTGATAGCCGTTGAGCTTGTCGATATTGTCGTTGGTGATGTCTCCGCCAAGCTCTTCGAGATATGCATCTGTAAATACTTTAAGGAATTCGTCCATCCCCTTTTCGGCGGCTTCAATGATTTTTGATTCTGCAATTTGTATCATAAGGCTTTGTTGTTCTATTGTAGGGTTTGTTTTTATATGTGGAACAAATGTAACAGTTTATTCAGATAATAATCACTATATTTGTGAAAATAACTTGTTGAATATTTAAACTTATAATTATATCTATAGTATGAAAGTAAAACCTTTCAGGGGGGTGCGTCCGCCCAAAGCTCTTGTTAAGGATGTTGCATCGCGTCCTTATGATGTTCTCAATTCCGAAGAGGCCCGCAAAGAGGCTGAGGGTAACGAGAAGTCGTTGTATCACATCATTAAGCCGGAGATAGATTTCCCGGTGGGGAAGGATGAGCATGATGATGATGTTTATGAAAAGGCTGTAGAGAATTTTGGTAAGTTCGTTGATAAAGGATGGTTGGTTCAGGATGATAAGGAGATGTATTATGTTTATGCTCAGACTATGAAGGGCAAAACGCAGTATGGACTTGTGCTTGGCGCCTCTGTGGATGACTATATGACGGGTAAGATAAAAAAGCATGAGCTAACACGCCGTGATAAGGAGGAGGACCGTATGAAGCATGTGAGGGTTACGGATGCTAACGTGGAGCCGGTGTTTTTCTCATATCCTGATAATGAGGAGATCAACGCTATTGTTGATAAGGTGATTTCGGGAAGGCCTGAGTATGACTTTGTGTCGGTTGACGGGGTGGGGCACCACTTCTGGCTGGTAGAGGATAACAGGGATATTGAACGGATTACTGAGATATTTGCTGAAATCCCTGCTCTTTATATTGCTGACGGGCATCACAGATCGGCTGCTGCAGCGCTTGTGGGTGCTGAGAAGGCTAAGAATAATCCTGATCACAAGGGTGATGAGGAGTATAATTATTTTATGGCGGTGTGTTTTCCGGATAGTCAGCTGACTATTATCGACTATAACCGTGTTGTTAAGGACCTTAACGGGTTGACTCCTGATGAGTTTTTAAAGAAACTGGAGGTGAATTTTGTTGTTGAGCCTACGGGTTCTGAAATTCAGAGACCTAAAAATCTTCATAACTTCTCTGTTTATCTTGATGGAAGATCGTTTAGTGTTACAGTTAAGCCGGGTATTATTGATGATAATGATCCTATTGAGCAGCTTGATGTCACTATTACCTCTAATCTTATACTTGATGATATATTGGGTATTAAGGATTTGAGGAGTGATAAGAGGGTGGATTTTGTTGGGGGCATACGGGGACTGAATGAACTAAAAGAGAGGGTTGACAGCGGAGACATGTCTCTGGCGCTTGCTCTGTATCCTGTGTCTATGAAGCAGCTGATGGAGATCGCTGATACGGGAAATATAATGCCTCCCAAAACTACCTGGTTCGAGCCTAAGTTGCGTTCGGGACTGGTGATTCATTTATTGGAGGATTGACTTTTGTTCTCATGTTTTTAAATCTTGTCGCTGGTGATTGAGTTAATCACCGGCGACTGTTTTTTTATGCTTAAAAACTATTGGAATAATAAACTTTTGTTTTAATTTTGTAGAGAATAGCCCTTTTTTGTAACAATTTAAAAGTAAACTTATGGCGCACCATGATTTAGACGAACTGGATGAGAAGATTCTTAAGATGATAGTAGATAATGCACGTATTCCATTTTTGGAAGTGGCACGTGCGTGTAATGTTTCAGGTGCAGCCATTCACCAGAGGGTTCAGAAGCTTACCAACCTGGGCGTTATTAAAGGCTCTGAGTATCTTATTGATGCTGAGAAGCTGGGATTTGAGACTTGTGCTTTTGTAGGCATATTTTTAACCTCTCCTTCAACTTTCGATTTCGTGGTTGAAGAGCTTATGAAAATACCTGAAGTGGTTGAGTGCTATTATACCACTGGTCAGTATGACTTACTGATAAAGGTTTACGCGAAGAATAACAAGGATCTGTTGCGGATTATTCATAAAGAACTGCAGCCGCTGGGGTTGTCGAGAACTGAGACGCTGATAAGTTTTAAAGATGCTTTCAGGAAAAAATTCCCAATCAAGATTGTCGAAAGGAATGATTGAATTTACCTGACATTGGGCTTGATGTTTTAACATATCAAATCATGAAAAATACAACTTTTACTTTAGCGATTATACTTCTCTCAATTTTTTCAATAGAGAATATTCACGGCAGATCTTATAACGATCCGGTGGATTATGTTAATATACTAATGGGTACTCAGTCAGAGTTTGAGCTCTCAAACGGTAATACGTACCCTGCAATTGCACGGCCATGGGGGATGAACTTCTGGACGCCACAGACAAGGAAGATGGGTAATGGTTGGCAGTATGCTTATACTGATAATAAGCTTAATGGTTTTAAGCAGACACATCAGCCGAGTCCATGGATGAATGACTATGGGCAGTTCTCGATTATGCCGGTTGTGGGGAAAACTGTGTTTAACGAAAATGAACGCGCCAGCTGGTTTTCACACAAGGCTGAAGTAGCCAAACCGTACTACTACAGTGTCTACCTGGCAGATCACGATGTGACGACCGAGATTACTCCTACTGAACGTGCGGCCATTTTCCGTTTTACCTATCCTGAAACCGACAAGGCAAACCTGATAATCGATGCATTCGATAAGGGTTCTTCTGTGGAGGTCCTGCCGGAAAAGAATGCGGTTATCGGTTATACGACCCGTAACAGCGGAGGTGTTCCCGATAATTTCAAAAACTATTTCGTGATTGTCTTCGATAAACCGTTCCGGACATATTTCGACGTGCGAGATGCTGTAGTCGGGAAAAGAAAAGCGGAAAAATCGCAAAGCAATCATTCGGGAGCTATCGTGCAATTCAACACAGCGCGTGGTGAACAGGTTACAGCGCGTGTTGCCTCTTCTTTCATCAGTTACGAACAGGCATGGCAAAACTTGAAAGAGGTTGAGGGCAAGGATTTCGAGACTGTTAAAAAGGAGGGTCGAGACTCGTGGAACGATGTTCTGGGAAAAATTGAGGTTGAGGGTGGGAGTCTTGACCAGAAACGTACTTTCTATTCTACTTTATATCGATCTACACTATTTCCACGCAAGTTTTATGAAATTGATGCTTTTGGTGATGTTGTTCATTATAGTCCGTATAACGGAAAAGTACTGCCGGGCTTTATGTACACTGACACCGGCTTCTGGGATACTTTCCGTGCACTGTTCCCGTTGCTTAATCTTGTGTATCCGTCTGTAAATAAAGAGATACAGGAGGGGCTTGTAAATACCTACAAAGAGAGCGGTTTTCTGCCTGAATGGGCAAGTCCGGGACACAGGGGGATCATGATAGGCAACAATTCTGCGTCAGTTGTTGCGGATGCTTATCTTAAAGGATTGCGGGGTTATGATATTGAAACTCTTTATGAGGCAATGCTTCATGGTACTGAAAACGTGCATCCCAAGGTTTCTTCAACGGGAAGACTCGGTCATGAATATTATAACACCTTGGGTTATGTGCCTTATGATGTAGGGATTAATGAGAATGCTGCAAGAACTTTGGAATATGCTTATGACGACTGGACTATTTATAAGCTTGCTAAAGAGCTTGGTCGCCCGCAGAATGAGATAGATCTGTTTGCTAAACGGAGTCAGAATTACAGGAATCTTTACTCTCCTGAATATAAATTGATGAGGGGGAAAAATGAAGATGATTCTTTCCAGTCACCTTTCAGTCCTACTAAATGGGGTGATGCCTTCACAGAAGGTAACAGCTGGCATTATACCTGGTCGGTTTTTCACGACACTCAAGGATTAATTGATCTGATGGGTGGTAATAGGGAGTTTGTTAAGATGCTGGACTCGGTATTTGTTATGCCGCCTGTTTTTGATGACAGCTATTATGGCGGTGTGATTCACGAGATTCGTGAGATGCAGATAATGAATATGGGTCAGTATGCACATGGTAATCAGCCGATTCAGCATGCTATATATCTATATAATTATGCAGGGGAGCCCTGGAAAGCGCAATATCGTGTACGAGAAGTGATGGACAAATTATATAGTCCTGCACCTGACGGTTATTGCGGTGATGAGGATAACGGGCAGACTTCAGCATGGTATGTTTTCTCAGCTATGGGATTTTATCCTGTTTGTCCGGGTAGTGATGAGTATGTTGTCGGTTCACCACTGTTCGAAAAAATCACTATACATCTTGAGAACGGAAACGAGATTAAAATAAATGCTCCGGGTAATAGGCATGAAACCAGGTTTATTGAAAATATAAAACTGGATGGAAATGATTACTCTAAGAATTATTTCAACCACTCTTATCTAATGAATGGTGCAAACATTGATATTTTGATGTCTGAAGAGCCTAACAAGGCAAGAGGTACAAAAAAATCTGAAGCGCCATACTCTTTTTCTAACGAGAATTGATGGTTGAAAAGATAGATATAAAAAAAGACCGACTCAATTGAGACGGTCTTTTCGATAGTTGCGGAGGCAGGATTCGAACCCACGACCTTTGGGTTATGAGCCCAACGAGCTACCACTGCTCCACTCCGCGATATAATGTTTGTTCCTTAATGGGAGTGCAAAGATATATAAATATTTTAGAAATACAAAATAAATAAGAATCTTTTTTAATTAGACTGGATTTTACGTTATAAAACAGTACTTTTGATATAAAATTAAAGAAGAATGTCCGATAGTTTAGTAATTATACCTACTTATAACGAGAAAGAGAACATCGAAAGTATTATTCGAACCGTTTTTGAACTTGAAAAAGGTTTTGATATCCTTGTAATTGATGACAATTCGCCTGATGGAACAGCGGGAATTGTGCACCGACTGATCTCCGAAGAGTTTTCTGATAAACTCTTTATAGAAGAGAGGCAAGGAAAATTGGGATTGGGGACGGCCTACATTCACGGTTTTATATGGGCATTAGCCAGAGACTATGAATATATATTTGAGATGGATGCTGACTTTTCGCATAATCCTAAAGATCTTCCCAGATTATATTCGGCATGCCGTGATGATGGGTATGATGTTTCTGTCGGATCGCGCTATTCTACCGGGGTGAACGTTGTGAACTGGCCAATTGGCAGGGTGCTGATGTCCTATTTTGCATCTAAGTATGTAAAGTTTATAACTGGACTGAAGGTGCATGATACTACTGCGGGATTTGTTTGTTACAAGAGAAAAGTGCTTGAAACTATTGATCTTGATAATATTAAATTCAAAGGTTATGCATTTCAGATTGAGATGAAATATACTGCTTCTTTCCTTGGGTTTAAGATTAAGGAGGTGTCTGTGATCTTTGTAAACAGGCGACTCGGGACATCTAAAATGAATACCAGTATTTTTGGAGAAGCATTTTTTGGTGTTATTAATTTGAGATGGCGAAGTCTGACAGGTAAGATAAAACCTAAAGTTAAATTAGTAAGTGATAAGTGAAAACTGACAAGTGATGTTGTTAATTAATAAGGCTACTATAATCAATGAGGGTGAGTCCTTTACCGGGTCAGTAATGATTGAAGGTGAAAGGATTTCTAAAGTTTTCAGGGAAGAGGTGCCTGAAAGAGTTCTGAATGCCTCTAAAAGGGTTATAGATGCTCGCGGGTTGTATCTCATTCCCGGTGTTATTGATGATCAGGTGCATTTCAGGGAACCGGGACTTACGCACAAAGGTGATATTTACTCTGAAAGTAGGGCTGCTGTTGCAGGCGGGGTTACTTCATATATGGAGATGCCTAATACAAACCCACAGACTGTAACAAATGATGCACTAATGAGAAAGCTGGAGATGGCTTATGAAAAGTCAGCTGCTAATTTCTCATTTTACTTGGGGGCTACAAACGATAATATCGCTGAATTAAAGAAAGTGGACAAGAGGTGTGTGTGCGGTGTGAAGGTGTTTATGGGTGCTTCTACGGGTAATATGCTGGTGAATAATGAGAGAGCATTACAGCAAATTTTCGCTGAAGTTGATTCTCTTATAGCAACACATTGCGAAAAGGAGGAGATTATTCGTGATAACGTTGATCTCTATAAAAAAAAGTTCGGAGAAAATGTGCCTATAGACTGTCACCCATTAATAAGGAGTGCCGAAGCTTGTTATCAGTCGTCTGCACAAGCAATTGAGCTTGCTGATAAATATGGTTCGAGGCTGCATGTGTTGCATTTATCCACTGCACGCGAAATGAGTCTGTTTAGTAATGCGCCTCTGGAAGATAAAAAAATAACGGGTGAGGTTTGTGTGCACCATCTCTGGTTTACCGACCGGGATTATGAGCGACTGGGAGCTATGATTAAATGGAACCCGGCGATAAAGAGTGTTGAGGACAGGGATGCTTTGCGTGAGGCTTTGACGGCAGGGAAGCTTGATGTGATTGCTACGGATCATGCTCCTCATTTGCTGAGTGAAAAGGAGGGCGGATGCTTGCAGGCTGCTTCCGGTGGACCATTGGTTCAGCATTCTCTGCAGGTGATGCTGGAGCTTGCTAAAGACGGATTGTATTCGAGGGAGTTTGTGGTTGACAAGATGTGTCATGCTCCGGCAAAACTATTCGGTGTTAAAGATCGCGGCTTTATCCGTGAGGGCTATTTTGCTGATCTGGTTTTGATAAATCCTGCCGAATCGTATAAGGTAAGTACGGAAAATATATTATATAAATGTGGATGGTCTCCTTTTGAAGGCGAGACATTCCATAATACAATAAGTAAAACTTTTGTAAACGGAGAGATTGCTTTTGAAGATGGCATTGTTTCTGAAAAGCTATCCGGAAAAGCACTTGAATTTGAAAATAACTAAAACCTTTTTTAAGTGAAATTTTTGTTTACTGTTCAAGGTGAGGGCAGGGGCCATTATACACAGGCATTGTCGCTCTCATCTATTCTCAGAAAGCATGGACATGAAGTTGTAGCTGTTCTGGTAGGCACAAGTGAGACCAGGCAGATACCCTCTTTTTTCAGAGATAAGATTCAGGCTCCTCTGTATGAGTACAGCAGTCCTAATTTTACTTCTTTCTATAAAGATAGAAAGCCTAGTATTTTTCTTAGTGTAATGAACAACATCTCTCGTCCCTTTATTTACAGGAAAAGTATTCATCTGGTAAGGGATACTATAAGAGAGATCAAGCCTGATGTTGTGATTAACTTTTATGAGATGATAACCGGGATGGTTTATCAGATATACAAGCTGGATAAGAAGTTGGGTGTACCTATGATTTGCCTTGCACATCAGTATGTTTTGCTTAATTCTAACTTTAAAACTTCAACTGAGCAGGATGTAAAATATTCTCTGATAAGGATGCTTTCGATGATAACATCCCGCAGAGCTTCTAAAATTCTGGCACTATCTTTTCGTGATATGCCGGGTTCAGGTAAGATTGTGACTGTGCCGCCGCTTTTACGCAGGGAGGTTTTTGAAATTGAGCCTTCCGAAGGTGATTATATTCATGGATATATGCTGAATACCGGTTTTTATGCAGAAATTTTGAATTGGCATAAAAAGCATCCTGAGATACCTTTACGGTTCTTTTGGGATAAGAAAGATGCTGAAGAGGTGACTAAGATTGATGATAATCTGATACTATATACTCTGAACGACGAAAAGTTTTTACATAGCATGGCCGGTAGCAAGGCTTACGCTACAACTTCAGGATTTGAGTCGGTCTGCGAAGCACTATACTTCAGAAAACCTATTCTGATGATTCCTGTACATGTTGAACAGGAATTTAATGCTTATGATGCGGGACTATCAGGTGCAGGAATTACAGGAAAGAAGTTTAACCTGGGTAAACTGATTAAATTCATACCGGAGTATTCGCCGGATGAGAAATTCCATGATTGGGTGAATCAGGCTGAGGGGATTTTTATTAAAGAGATTACCGGCGAATAGTTGTAGTCCCTGATAATAGTTATAATCCCTAAGAATAGTTATATTCCCAGAGAATCTTTATAACCCCACAGAATCTCTGTAGAAATCTAAAGCTTCGAAAAACATCTCTTTATCAGTAGTTTGATCTATCTGTACACTTCCTGTGTCGGAGAGGAGTGTGAAGTTGATTATACCTCCCTGATTCTTTTTATCATGTCCGGTTATTTCAAACAGCTCTTCATAATGATCACAAGTAATCGCGAATGCCCCATAATTTTGTTGAATAAAGCGAACTGTTTTAAGCAGTTTTTCCTTAGGGAAACCACATAGTCTGTGAGATAAATAGAGTTCAACAATAATTCCCCATGCTACTGCATAACCATGTGGGATTGGTTTGTTTTTGACCATGGCAAAGCTTTCGAATGCATGTGCTGTGGTATGTCCCAGATTAAGTGCTTTGCGGATATTTTTTTCGAAAGGATCCTTTTTTACAATCTCTCTCTTGATTTCTACTGAACGGTAAACAAGATCATTTAATTGCGTGTAGTCGATATCCTCAAGTGAGAAATTAAGTATCTTTTCCCATTCATCATCAGATTCTATAAGTGCATGTTTAATCATTTCTGCGTAACCTGATAAGATGCCGGTGTGTCCTAATGTGTGAAAAAAGTCAGATGAAATAATGACCTGTTCAGATGGGTAGAATGAGCCTATCTCATTTTTATAACCTTCAAAATTGATGCCTGTCTTTCCGCCTACGGAAGCATCAACGGCTCCTAGAAGGGTTGTAGGGACATTTATATATTTTATGCCTCGCTTGAAAGTAGCGGCAGCAAATCCCCCGAGATCGGTCACCATTCCGCCTCCAAGGTTTATGAGCAATGAGTGACGGGTAGCACCTTTTTCAGTAAGGACCTTCCATACCTTGCTAAGGTTTTCAATAGTTTTGTTATTGTCATCTGCCGGAATAACAATTAGGGTTGATTGCTGAATACCTTGACTGTCTTCGATTAGCGGGTAGCACTTTGAAAGTGTATTTTCGTCTGTAAGCACAAAAAGTTTATCATGACTGATATTCTTAATTGCTTTTCCCAAATCATCTGTCAGGTTATCACTCTTTATTATTTGTTGCATAGTGTTGAAATTGCTCTAATTTAAACTACTGTCCAGGGCTTTATACAGTTCTTCCTGTATTCTTTCTCTGATTTCAAGAGAAGAGAGTCTGTTGGGTGATCTTGACGGATTAACCCTGTTGGAAAGAAATATATAAATCATATTGTTGGTGGGGTCTACCCAAAAGGATGTTCCTGTGTAACCCACATGTCCAAATACTTCTAATGGTGTGCCCGGACTAACGGGGTTTGATCTTGAGTTTCTGGGGTCAGGTTTATCGAAACCCAGACCTCTGCGACTGATGCTGCTTTTGGTTGTGGTAAACAGTTGAACAGTTTCCTTACTTAAAAAACGCTCACCACCATATTCTCCGTCATTTAACCACATTTGATAAAGTTTGGCAAGATCATTGGCATTTGAAAACAGACCTGCATTACCTGAAATGCCTCCAAAGAGTGCTGCACCCTCATCATGAACATAGCCACGCAGATGTTGTTTGCGGAAAAAAGGGTCGTTTTCTGTTGGAGATATTTTTTCTGCCGGCATATATTTGAGTGGTTGAAAAGTTGTAGTAGTAGATCCCAGTTTTTCAAATATATTAGTTTGAACAAAACTGTTGAGGTCGACTCCTGAAATATTTTCAATAGCTTCTTTTAATAACATAAAATTCAGACAGCTGTATCTGTAGCGACCAGATCCTTGTATAGGGGTGTCTATTACTGCCTTAAGTAAAGCGGAATGCATTTCATCACTTGCATACATGTTTTTGGCTACCGGCATATAAAACTCTTCTGATGCGTTTGAAGATATCATATTTGGATGGAACTTGTAATCTGTGCGACCCCAAGCTCCTGCATAACGTGCGTGAAAAGTGTGTGAGCGTGATCCGAAAAGGGAGCCTGAATAGCTGTTCTCATTTATTGCTGTGACGTAATAGGGTATGAATGATACAATGCCCGATTCATGCAAAAGAAGTGAGCGAATACGGATATTCTCCTTGTTAGTGCCTTTGGTCTCTTTTACAAACTTGCCAATATTATCCTGTAGTCTTATTTTTTTATCATCATATAGTTTCATTACTGCGGGAAGTGTAGCTGATGCTTTAGTAACAGAAGCCAGATCATATACCGTTTCATTTGTGACTTCAGGACTTTCTCCGTAATCTAATTTGCCAAAAGATCTTTCGTAAATTACAACACCATCTTTAGCTACAAGAATCTGGCATCCGGGGTATGCTCTCTGCCGAACGCCCTCTAATGCTATATTTTCGATATTATCTAATTGTGAAGTATTAATACCCACCTCTTCCGGTAAAGAGTAGCTCAAGCGGGTTTTTTCGGTATCAATACCTGTTCCTTCTTTAAATTTTTCGGAGGATACAGGCAATTTCCCGGACATACCTATTCCCCCAAATATTCCTTGGGCTGCACTTATTTGTGCAAACTCTGTATTGTCATAAGCAACAACCACAGCTTGTGAGGTGCCGGTAGTCATACTGAATTTGTTGAGTGTGTAAGGGGATGAGAACAGTACGAATATTGTTGTTTTTTCTGAGGCAAGCTTTTGAAGTGATGCTATATCACTTAGCTTGTCTGTGTGAACAGAAACAATTATAAGATCATGATTATTCAAATCACTTATCTGTGATACTCCCGCAGTTGTCTGTGATTGATAAGCAGATACGTTGGCATATTTTCTCAGATACTTCTGGAATGTGTTTGAGGCAGGTGCACCAATTGCAACGGATGCTATATTTTTATTATCTAATCCTTTTAATGGTATAAGATTACTGTCGTTTTTAATAAGTGTGACTGCTCCGTCATAAATTTTCCTTTGTATTAATTCAGCTGACGGTGAGTTTACTCTATTGTGAACGTTGGTTGTGTTTATGGTTTTGAAATTGTGTGCGCCCAGAATGTATTTGTATGTGAGGATCTTGCGGACTTTCTCTTCGAGGAGGGAAGCAGAAATCCTACCTTCTGCAACTGCTTTTTTTACCGATTCAAACTCCTTGCTCTGATTTACTACGCCTAGAATAATATCATTACC
>Ga0172377_10006807_pt1 | contig 11789 bp, 13 predicted proteins | sample Pumphouse3metaG_FD_119749 | JGI IMG/M metagenome (GOLD analysis project Ga0172377, IMG submission 119749) | Leachate microbial communities from a municipal landfill in Southern Ontario, Canada - Pumphouse #3 metaG | ecosystem: Engineered > Solid waste > Landfill > Unclassified | place: Canada... | reverse complement strand
GATGTTGTATAAATATAATGTTATTATATTCTTTGTTAAAAAATAAATTAAATTAACCAAGGAAGAAAAATGAAAAATATATTATCGCCTTTAAAAATAAAAAATATAGAAATAAAAAATAGAGTTGTTTTGCCACCTTTAGTTAGATTTTCAATGATTGGAACTAATGGGAAAGTTACGGAAAAACTTTTAAATTGGTATGAGGAAATAGCTCAAGATGGAATTGGAATGATTATAGTAGAAGCAACTTGTGTAGATAAAAATGGTAAACTTAGAGATAATCAACTTGGTTTATGGGACGATTCCTTTATTGAGGGATTAAAAGAAATATCTGCTATTGGTAAAAAATATAATGTCCCCATGTTAATACAAATTCATCATGCAGGTTTTAAAAAGAATTTCAATTTAGTTGAAGAAGAAGTGCTAGATAATATTTTAGATATGTTTGTTCTTGCTTTTGAAAGGGCAAAAAAAGCTGGTTTTGATGGAATAGAAATTCATGGAGCTCACACATACCTATTAAGTCAACTAAACTCTAAACTTCACAATACTAGAGTTGATAAATACGGTGGAAGTTTTGAAAAAAGAATGTATTTTAACAAAACTTTAATTCAAAGAACAAAAAATTTATTTGATGATAATTTTATATTGGGATATAGAATGGGTGGAAATGAACCTAGTCTTGAAGATGGAATCAAAATAGCAAAACATCTTGAAGAGTTAGGCATTGATCTACTTCATGTTTCCACAGGAATTCCAGATGATAGTTTTAGACAAAAGGTTAAAATAAATGACTTCCCTGAAGATTTTCCACTAGATTGGGTAATTTACATGGGAATTAAAATAAGAGAAAATTTAAATATCCCAGTTATAGGTGTTAGAAATATAAAAAAAGAAACACAAGTAAGTTATTTAATAGAGAATAATCTACTAGATTTAGTTGCTGTGGGAAGAGCTATGATATTTACAAAAAGATGGATGCATAAAGCTATCCTTTCCTATAAAAAAAGAAATAATACAAATGAGGTGTAAATATGATTCCTAAAACTATTGATATATTTTGTGAGGTTATTGATAACTATGGGGATATAGGAGTTATTTATAGACTAGCTAAGGAATTGAAAAGAGTCTATGGGAAAGTTCGAATAAGAATAATTTTAAATAAATTAGAGGAATTATTAAAAATAAATCCTAAAGCTAAAGACTTAGATTATCAAGAGATAGATAATATTATATATATAAAAAAATATTTTTTAAAAAAAGATTTAAAAAAACTTGGAGTTTCTGATATAATAATAGAGGCCTTCGGTTGTAATATATTTAAAGATTATATAGATATAGCTAAAGAAAAGTCTAAGCTTTGGATAAACTTAGAATATCTTTCAGGGGAAAAATGGATTGAAGATTTTCATTTAAAAGAATCATTAATAGATTCTAAAAATTTAAAAAAGATTTTTTATATGCCAGGTTTTACTAATAAAAGTGGAGGAATTATAGTAGATGAAACTTTTATAAAAAGAATCAATTATAGTAAAGAACATAAATATAAAGTATTAGGTAAATATTTTCCAAATCTATCTTTTAAAGATAAAATAGTTGGCACAATTTTTTCCTATGAAAAGAATTTCGAAAATTTATTAGTAGAATTAAATAAAATGGATAAAAATACAGTTTTACTTCTTATGGGAGATAAAACTCAAAAAAGTATTTCAAAAATTTTAAAAAATAATCTTATTGAAAATTATGAAAACTTTATCAAATATGATAAAGTTTTCATAAAAAATATGGATTTTTTATCTCAAGAAAATTATGAAGAATTAATTTCTGCCTCAGATTTTAATTTTACTAGAGGTGAAGATTCTATTGTTAGAGCTTTAGTTTTGGGAAAACCTTTTTTATGGCACATATATTTACAAGAAAATAAGGTTCACATGGAGAAATTAAACGCTTTCATAGATAGATTTGAAGAAAGTATTGACCTTTCTAACACTGAAAAGGATATTTTTAAAAAATATAAAAAACTTTTAAGAAATTATAATGATAGAGATGAAAATTCTCTAGAACTTGGAAATGAAAATTATTCAGTTTTATTTGATAATTTTTCTGTAATAGAAAATATTTGTAAGAAATACAGTATTTTTTTAAATGAAAAATGTAACTTGGTTGAAAAATTAAAAACGTACATAAAAGGATTTTAAAGGGGGATATAAATGAAAGTAGCACAAGAATTAAGACAAGGATCTACTATAAGAATAGGGGATGTTCCATTTATCGTAATGAAGGCTGAATTTAATAAATCAGGAAGAAATTCTGCAGTAATGAAATTAAAAATGAAAAATTTATTAGCTGGAAATATAGTTGATACTGTTCTTAAAGCTGATGATAAAGTAGACGATATAAGATTAGAAAGAGTCACTGCTGTTTACTCTTATTCTGATGGAGATAATTATATTTTTTCAAATCCAGAAACTTGGGATCAAATTGAATTAACTGAAGAAGATTTAGGGAACTCAATCAATTATTTAGAAGAAGAAATGACAGTTGAAATTCAATATTACGAAGAAACTCCAGTTAGTGTAGAATTACCTACATTTGTTGAAAGAGAAATAGAATATACAGAACCAGGACTAAGAGGAGATACTACAGGAAAAGCTCTTAAACCAGCAAAATTAATAACAGGATTTGAAATCCAAGTACCTTTATTTGTAGAACAAGGGGAATGGATTAAAATAGATACAAGAAATAATACATATGTTGAAAGAATAAAAAAATAATAATAATAGTAAAAAAAGAAGAGAATATCTCTTCTTTTTTTACATCCATTTAATAGAACTTTCTTTTCTAGGTGCAGTTCTCAAATACTTAACATCTGGATACCCAATAATCATACAATTTATAATTTTTGAATTTTCTTCTAAATTTAAAAATTCTCTTATTCTATCGCTATTTTGACTAGCCAATATAAAAAAGCCACTATATAAAGCTCCAAGTCCAAGTGCATTACACATAAGCTCCATGTTAGATGAAGCAAGTCCAGCATTTAATTCATTTGGTGAAGTTATTATTATTATATTTTTTGAGAAAAAGAAAAGACTATCTTGTTTATTTGGATTTTTCTTGAAAACTTTATACATCATTTTCCAAAGTCTAGCATATTTCAATTCTTTTTCATTAATTGACTTCTTCATTGCTTTTTCAGCTAAATCATTTAAGGATTCTAGCACTAGTTCCCTTAATTCATTAATTTTTTCACGAACTACTACATAGGAAACATTTTGGACATTAGCAGCTGTTGGAGTATACCTTCCTGCTTGGATAATTTTTAAAAGCTTTTCTTCTTCTATTTCTTTATCTTTAAATTTTCTAATAGTTCTCCTAAATTTTATAAAATTTAATAAGTTTTCACTTTTAACGTCAAAAGTCTCTTTGCTATACTCTATAACTTCATCCATACTGTATTCATCTGTGGAAACAGCATTAACAGGACATATAGCAATACAGTGTCCACATTTTATACAATCTTTATTTTTTATAAAAGCCTTATTATTAATAAAAGAAATATCTTTTACAAAACAATCTTCTATACAAAGACCACATCCAATACATTTTTCATTATTCACTCTAAACATTTATTCCTCCTAAATTAAACCAATTTTTATATATTTTAATAAAATAACATTTTACAATTTGAAAAATTTATATAAATTTCTTTTCCATTTTTATTTTTAAGTACAATTATTTCATTAAATTTATCTAATTTAAATATTTCAAATTCATCGTATAATTTAATTTCATTATCCCTTAAAAAATTAAGTAAATTTATATTATCTATAACTCTTTTTAAAATAAATTTATCTCCTTCTTTCAACTGAATTATTGATTTTTTTGAAATATTTGCCATTTCACCGTTTTCATTAGGTATTGGGCTTCCATGACAACAAAATTTAGGCTTTCCTAAAAAATTATATAATTTATTAGTAACTATATCACTACTAACATGTTGCAATTTTTCAGCTTCTGTATGAACTTGTGTCCAGTCAAGATTTAAAAATTCTGATAAAAAAACTTCCCAAACATGATGAACTCTAACTAATCTAATAGCTTGTTCTCTACCTTCCTCACTTAACTTTACTCCTTTATAAGGAATATATTCTACAAGAAAATTATCAGCTAATTTCTTTATCATTTCCAAAACACTTTGAACAGTATATTTCATTTTAAGAGCTATATCACTAGTTTTTATATATTCTTTTTTATTTTCATTAGATAATTCATATATTATTTTAAGATAATTTTCTTCTGTAATATTCATTCATCCCCCTTGCAAATAAAGCTAATAAAAATAACCCAATATTTATACTAGATACTACTCCTGATATTGCTATATCATATTTAAAAGCTACTATATACCCTAACAAACTATTGAAAATTCCAATTATTATCGACAAATATATTGTTTTTTTTAAATCCTTTGTAAATAATAAACTTGTAATACTAGGACCAATTATTAAACTTATTACTAAAATAACCCCAACAACATTAAACGAAGCTACTGCAGTTACTGAAATTAAACTTAAAAATAGATAGTGCACTATTAAAACTGATACTCCTGAAGTTTTTGCAAAAATTTTATCAAAAGAAATAAGTTTTAGTTCCTTATAAAAAAATATTATAAATACTGTTGTAATAATGGCTATAATTAAAGCTATACATAGTGCTAGAGGCCCTAAATCAAAATCATTTATTTTAAACCTTTCAAAAATTATAAACTCTAATTTTCCAAATAAAGCTGAATTTACACTTATTTGTGAATTTTTTAATTCTCTATCCATTATTAATACACCTATACTAAAAAATAATGGGAATATTAACCCTATTGCAGCTCCTTTTTCTATATTTAGATTTGATAAAATTTCTATTAAATAAACAGTTAGTACACAAATAATAGATGCCCCTATAATGAGAAAGGGAGAATTTATATCCTTTGCAATTAAATAAACTAGTACAACTCCTAATAAAACTGTATGACTTATTGCATCCATAAGCATTGCCATTTTCCTAAGAGAAATGAAAACGCCTATTAAAGAACAAGTAAATGATGTTAATATTAGTATACTTAAAATTTCTAAATTCATTTTATTTCACCTTCTTAAATATTATAGATGCCACTGCAATTAAACTTGATATAACAACTATAATTGGCCCTATTGATAAATCTGGATTATTTAGACTTATAAGTGTACCTAGCAAACCAGATATTCCACCAAAAAAACCAGATAAAATTAAATTATTATAAAAGAAATTACTCCATTGCCTTGCAGCAATACTAGGAGCAATTAGCACTGATGTCATTAATATTACTCCAACAAATCTAATTCCTATCATTATTACAACAATAACTAATATTGTTATTAAACTATCTAAAAATTTAGAAGAATATCCTAAACTTTTAAAAAATTCCTCATCAAATATAAATAGTTTTATTTCTTTCCTTAATAATATTATTATACAAATAACTATAATTGAAATAATTGAAATAATTTCTATATCTGAAAATAAAATTGTAGCAACCTCTCCAAATATAAAATTTTCTAACCCTGATTGATCTGGATTACCTGTATTTTGAACTATTGATAGCAAAACTTGACCCAAACCAAAAAAACCAGATAAAATCAAAGCTAAGGACGAATCATATTTTATTTTAGAATATTTTTTTATTTTTTTTATAATAAATAATGAAATAGCAGAAAAACAACCTGCTCCAAATAATAATAATTCCATGTTTTTATTTTTCATAATCATAAAAGAAAGAATCACTCCTGGAAAACTAGCATGGGCTAAGGCATTTCCAACTAATGCTTCTTTTTTTAAAGTTATTATTGTTCCTAATATCCCTGAAACACAACCTATTAAAGTAGTCCCTATTGTAACTATAATTAATATATAATTATTAGCAATTAAAGTTTCCATATTTTCCCCTGTTAATAATTTCTATAAAAAGTTTTATTAATATTTTTTTCTATAAAAATATCATTTGTTTCTCCTATAGCAACTATTTCTCTATTTATCATAATTAAATAGTCAAAATAATCCTTAACTTTTTCTAGATTATGATGAACTACCAAAACAGTCTTTCCTTTTTCTTTTAATTTTTTCAATATTTCAATAATTTCTTTTTCTGTTTTTACATCTACTCCTTGAAAAGGCTCATCCATAAAATATATTTCAGCTTTTTGCATAAGAGCTCTAGCTATAAAAACCCTTTGTTTTTCTCCCCCTGATAATTGAGAAATTTGTCTATCAAAATATTTCTCAATGTTTAGTTTTTTTAAATTTTTAATTGCCTCTTCTTTTTCTTTTTCACCAGGACTTTTAAATAAACCTAACCTGCCATAAGATCCCATAATAACAACATCTAAAACAGTTGTTGGAAAATCCCAATCCACAGTATCCCTTTGAGGTATATAGGCTATTTTTTTAAAATATTTTCTATAATCTTTTCCTTGAAATTTTACAATCCCAGATTTTTTTTTAATTATATTTAAAATCCCTTTGATAAATGTGGATTTCCCTCCTCCATTAGGCCCTATTATCCCTATTAGTTTTCCTTTAGGTATATTCATATCAATATTGGATAATATTTTTTTATTCTCATATGAAACTGTTAAATTTTTTATAGATATGGCTATTTCCATATTTCACTCCTTATTTTAATCCCTGAACAATTGTATCTATATTTTTTTTGTAGTATTTTATATAAGTATCTGCACCGCTTTCCTTATCACCAAGAGATCCTACATATAATTTCCCACCTATTTTTACATCCCAATTTTGTCTTGCACTAGTTTGAACAATTGTATTTAATATACTTTCTGGAGCTGAATTTTCTAAAAATATTGCTTTTACCCTTTTATCTTTTAAATAATTTACTAAGTTATTAATTGTATTTATTCCAATCTCTCTTTCAGAAGAAATGCCCTTAACGTAATTAGTTTCAAATGAGTATTCCCTTGCAAAATAATTAAAAGCTCTATGGGAAGTTACTAATATTCTTTTATCTTTGTCTATTTTATTTAACTGTTCTCTTGTATATTTATCTAATTTATCTAACTTTTTTATATACTCATCCTCTGATTTTCTATAATAATCTTGATTATTTACATCCATTTTTATTAATCTTTTTTCTAGTATTTCAGCTGCGTCCTTCCACAATTCTAAACTTAAGAATATATGAGGATCATATTCTCCACTTTCCATTAAAATAAGTTTATTTTTATTCAATTCATCTCCAATAACAAGAAGTTTATTTTCATCTATATTTTTTAAGCACTCTTCCATTTTGCCTTCTAAATATAGGCCGTTAACAACTAATAGATCTCCCTTCATTATATTCTCTGTGTCACTTAATTTAGGTTGATAAGAATGTGGACTAACACCATTATTCATAAGAACTGTTACTTTAACCTTTTCCCCTCCAATTTCTTTGACTAAATCACCTAGCATAGTTGTAGTAGCTATAATATTTAATTTCCCATTCACTTTTTGGTTAACTTTATTTTGTCTTCCACAACCTAAAAGAAAAATCATTAAAACTAACATTTCTATTTTTTTTATAATCTTCATCATTATTCTCCTCTCCATTTTAAGGTTACCATTAAAATATTTTTAATACAAATATGTTACATTCATTAGTATATCCCTTAAATAAATAAAAATCAAGGTTTTTTTAGCTATCTTCGAACATAAAATTATATTTAATTTTATTGTTAAAGACGATAAATTCATATAGTAACTAACTAAATAAGGAACAATTTTTTTTTTTTATTGTTACCTTTCAATTTCTCTAAAAAAATGATATTATATGCGGATAAACTTAAATAAATATTAATAATGAAAGGAAGTAATTATGAACATTAAATTAAGAAAAGTTGTTATTATTGGAGCAGGACACGTTGGATCTCATGTTGGTTTTTCCTTTGTAACTCAGGGAGTCTGTGACGAGTTAGTATATATTGATACTAACACTGATAAAGCTATTGCACAAGCTGAAGATACTGAGGATGCTGTTTTATATTTACCTCATAATGTAAATGTTAAAGCTGGTAATTATTCAGATATAGATGATGCTGAAATAATCGTTATCTCAGCTGGACCTCTTCCAAATATGAACCAAACTAGAATGGATACTTTAAAAGATACTATAGAATGTATAAAACCAATTGTTAAAGGAATTAAAGAATCCAAATTCAGCGGAATTATAATAAATATTTCAAATCCTGCAGATGTTATCACACATTATTTACAAAAAAATATAGGCTATCCTTCTGAGAGAATACTATCAACAAGTACTACTCTTGATTCTTCTAGATTAAGAAAAGTCTTATCCCGTGAATTAAATATAGATCAAAAATCTATATATGCATATGTAATGGGAGAACATGGAGAAAGCCAAATGGTCCCTTGGTCTTGTGCTTCTATTTTTGGAAAAAATTTATGTGATTTAATGAAAGAATATCCAGAAACTTATGGACATCTTGATTTACAAAAAATAGCTAATGATGCAAGACTTGGAGGATGGGTAGTTTTAAAGGGTAAAGGCTCTACAGAATTTGGTATTGGAACTTCTTGTGTTGAAATAGCTAAAACAATTTTATCTAATGAAAGAAAAGTATGTATGGTTTCAACTTTATTAAAGGGGCAATATGGACAAGAAAATGTTTATGCTAGTGTTCCTTCAATAGTTGGTAAAGATGGGGTTGTTGACATTATTGAATTACCTTTGAATAATAATGAATTAAAAGAATTCTCTAATTCTTGTGAAATAATGAGAAAAAATTTCAATTTAAGTCTTACATATTAAATATTTAATAAAAAATCTCATTAACTTAATAGTTAATGAGATTTTTTTAGATTATTATTTTTTTATTTGTTTTATAACATCCATAACTGTTCCATCTCTATATTCTACAACTCCAACTATTGTATCAGAATACTGAGTTTTTTCAGGTTTACCTGTTAATTTTTCAACTTCTTCTCTTAATTTTTCTATTGTTTTTGTTTCTATTCCTGCATTATCCAAAGCTTCTTGAATATCTTTTCTTCTCGGATTTACACAAATTCCTCTTTCTGTAACTAATACATCCACTGTTTCCCCTGGAGTAACTACAGTTGTTACTTTATCTGTAACTATTGGAATTCTTTTTCTCATTGTTGGTGCAACAACAACTGTAAGTTTTGCCCCTGCTGCTGTATCAGGTGCTCCACCTTGAGCTCCCATGATCATCCCTGTTGATCCAGTTAATGAATTAATATTAAAGTCTGTATCTATTTCTGTTGCTGATAATATCATCATATCCAATTGGTGAGCAACACATCCTTTATTGTGAGGATTAGCATACATTGATGATGACATTTCTATATGATTTGCATTTTTACCTAAAGATTTTATAACTGATGTATCAAAACTTTGAGTATCAAATAATGCATCAAAATATCCTTCTTCTAAAAATTCAACTAAATATCCTGTTGCCCCACCTGAAGCAAAAGATCCTTTTATTTCATTTTCTCTCATATATTCCTTTAAAAATCTACATACAGCAAGAGATGATCCTCCTGATCCTGCTTGAAAAGAAAAACCATTTTTAATAACTCCAGAAGCTATTAAAACTTCTGATGCTTTTTCTGCTATTAATAATTCTTGAGGATTTTTAGTTATTCTTGTTGCACCTGTAGCTATTTTTTCTGGATCACCAATTTCTTCAACTTCAACTATATAATCTACATCTGTCATTTCTATTGATATATTTTTTAATGGAAATGGAACTAAGTTATCTGTTATTGCTACAACTTTATTAGCAAATTTAACATCAACCATAGGATATCCCATAGCTCCAAAAGCTGATTTTCCTTCGTGACCATTCATATTTCCAAGAGTATCACAAGTAGGAGCTGCTACAAAGGCTATATCTATTTTTATTTCCCCTGATTCAATAGCTCTTGCTCTTCCACCATGAGTTCTAAAAATAACTGGTTTTCCTAAAATATTATTTTTTGAAATTTCCTTAGCTATTGTTCCTCTTAATCCTGAAGTATTAATTCCTGTTATAACGCCAGATTTTATATGTTCTAAGATTGGTTCATGAGCTTTAGTTAATGACGAAGCTACTAAGTTTATATTTTTTATTCCCATTTTTGCTATTTCATCCATAACCATGTTTAAAACATAGTCACCATTTCTTAAATGATGATGAAAAGAAATTGTCATGCCATCTTTTAAACCACATTTTTCTATTGCTTCTTTTATTGTTTCAACTAATTTTTTATCTCCTGGTTTAGAAAAGCCTTTAGTTGGAGCATATTTTTTCCCTTCTGGTTTTGTAGCAAAGGGTCCTGCATAAGCTTTTACTTCTCCGTAACCTTCTATATATTCTGGTAATTCTCTATTAACTTTATTTCTTATAATTTTCAATTTATTCATCTCCCTTACTTAATAACTCCTGCTGCTTTTGCAAGATTTACAACTTTTTGAGCTTTTGAAATAATTGGTATATCAATCATTTTACCATTCACTTGAATTACTCCACCATTTTCTATATCAGCCTCTTCAGCAGCCTTTACAATTATTAATGATTTTTCAATTTCTTTTTTACTAGGGGTAAAAATACTATGAATTTCTTTTATTTGTGATGGATGTACACATGATTTACCGGCAAATCCCATATTTACTGAATCTTGAATTTCTTTTTTGAATCCTTCAATATCATCAAGGAAAGCCCAAACAGTATCAATGGCATCTATACCAGCTCTTGCTGCAGCCATTACTACCATACTTTTAGCTACAAATATTTCTTTTCCTTCTTTTGTTCTTTCAGCTCCCAATGTTCTTGTAAAATCTTCAGCTCCAAAGGACATTGTTACTACTCTATCTGAAGCTGTTGCTATTTCATAGGCATTATTTACTGCTGTAGGAGTTTCTAAAGATGCTTGTATTTTACAAGAACCTATTTCTATCCCATGTTCTTTTTCAACCTCTGTTAACAAGGCATCTAATTCTTTTATTTGTTCAGGAGTATCTGTCATAGCTAATCTCATGTATCTAAGACCTGCTGGAACTAAAACTCTCACATCTTTTTCTCCAAATTCTGTGTAAAGTGGGTTTAAACGAGCATATATTTCTGTATCCCCATAATCTATAGTTTTTAAAGCTTCTGCAAATAAATCTCTTGCTGCATCTTTTTCTGCATACTTTATTGCATCTTCTAAATCAAATATTACACAATCAGATCCATAAAGATGAGCCATAGCTAACATTTTAGGATTATTAGCTGGAGAAAATAACATTGTTCTTCTTGATTTTTTTGGCGCTCTAGTAGCTTTACCCATTATTTATCATCTCCTTGTTGTGCTCTATGCAAAGCTGTTCTTGTTCTTCCCTTTATTACAAAATCTAAAGCTCCAAAATCTTGTACTTTAACCTTTGCATTTTCTACTTTTTCTTCTTCTAAAACTTCTCTAACTGCTTTTTCCATTAACTTTCCAAACATTTTTTTTAGTTTAGATTCTACTTCAACTTCAATACCGTTATAATTTAAATCTACAGTAACTAAAGCATCAGAATTTTTTTCATTTCCACAAATTCCAATCATATCCTATCTCCTTTAATTTTAATTATTTAATAATATTTTATCCAAATATATTTAATAATACCCCTGCTGCAACTGCTGAACCTATTACTCCTGCAACATTTGGTCCCATTGCATGCATTAATAAGAAATTTGAAGGGTTTTCTT
>Ga0172377_10006806_pt1 | contig 11790 bp, 11 predicted proteins | sample Pumphouse3metaG_FD_119749 | JGI IMG/M metagenome (GOLD analysis project Ga0172377, IMG submission 119749) | Leachate microbial communities from a municipal landfill in Southern Ontario, Canada - Pumphouse #3 metaG | ecosystem: Engineered > Solid waste > Landfill > Unclassified | place: Canada... | reverse complement strand
GTCAGAAACCACGGAAACTGCCCGATTCCCATATAGATGCCGGTCATGTTTTTCGGTGCAATTTCAGCCACCCACTGTAGAAAACGAGGTTGCCACATAGCCTCGCCGATCGTCATGATGATTAAATAACCAAACACCGAATATAAATTTGGTCCGGTTGCTAATAGAAAGGTTGGTAATGCCATGACGGTCGTACCGAGAATCATCATTTTATAGGTGTCTTTTTTAGCCGTCAGAGCCGCCACCATCGGAGCCAGGATGAAAATCAGAATCGGATTGAAATTCACGAAGAATTCAAAATTACTGGAGACAACTCCCGTGAACGCCCGCGCGAAATACATCGGTAAAGTCAACCAATTATGCGCAAAAAGGGTCTGAACCGGAATCAACATGAAAATAAAAAACATAAACCGACCATCTCTGATCGGGAAATTCTTCAGATAATAAATTAGCTTTTCCTTGGTGGTTTGGGATTCATTTGAGTCCGACTTCTCTTCCTCAATCTTCTCCCGCCCTTCTCTGGCATTTGCTACTGCCATAGCAATGGTTTTTTTCGATAATATGAATGCCACGACCAAAATCCCAGCCACTGTTAATGCCACATAAACCCAGTAAACTCCAACAATTCCGTAAGATCTCCGCACCGGCGGAGAAATCAATCCGGGTAAAAATCCGCCCAGGTTCATGATTGCATACAACATGGCATATCCCATAGCCGAAGTTTTTTTATTCGTGAATTGTTTGACTGCGGCATAGCAGGCCGGCTGGTAAATTCCATATCCCAGAACAATCCCTAAAATCCCCAGCATGGCGATGATATGCGCGCTTCGCCAAAGGCCAGGAGCGCCGGATTGAGGCGCAAGTGTCAGAAAAATTCTTCCAACAAGCATTGCTGAAAGCGAAACCAACAGAGCCTTGCGGACGCCAACCCAATCGACCGTGGCGCCCAGAAGTAACATTGCTAAAGTTATCCCAGCTGTCTGAATTCCGACCATTCGTCCGGCATCGATATCATTCAGCCCGAGTCTGTTAAAATACATCGCCAAAAGACCCAGCACGCCAAAATAGGTCAGGCCTTCCAGTAAATATGAGAGATTAATGCCCCAGAGCGCCCGCGGGGCTTTGAACAGATTAATGAACGGATCTACGATTTCCCGTAAGGGGTTCTGAACCGGTTGATTCTCTTCCATCTCAGCTTCCTTATTTTTTATCTACTGTAACTCAATGATTGAATCTAAAAAATGTTCGCTAATCATACCAATAAAAAAATAGTTAATTGGATATCAATGAACCTCAAACTGATTGTATCCACGTTGGAAATAGCTTATAATACACCTGTCATGTAGAAAACTAACATATATACGGGAATCAAGATTAAATGAAAAATAAAAACATAGAAGAGCCCGATATAGAGATTATGCTTCAAACCCTGCGCTATGCCGCCCGGCAAATTGTGTCTGATCTGGATCCGGAAATCCTGGCCTATCACGCGCTCGAAATGGTTGCCGATTTCAGCCATAGCAACTACCTCTCATTAATCTTGATCAATGAAAACACCAATTCCATATACATTACCGCTAATCTAAAAAACGGTGAATTCTCGGCTCCTAAGACCGATGTCACCTGGATACCGATCTTAAAAAAGGTCTATGATTCGAAGAAAATCTGCACTCGCGAAGTTGACCGCGATGAATATTGCCTTTTCCTCGATATGGAAATTCCCTATAATAAAGCACAAATTTATTGTCTGCCTCTGATCGGGACGAATAATAAAGTGGGCGGTTTTATCGTACTGCTCGTCCAAAATCAGATTCCCTTGACACGCATCCAGGAAGAGATTCTGGCGGTTTTAACGACTATGATCGCTACTACGATCGAAAATGTTAATCTTTTCCAGATGGCAACTACAGACAGTCTGACCGGTCTGTATGTAAGGCGTTATTTCGATATTCGTTTGCAGGAGGAAATTGCCCGTCTCAGCCGAACGGAAAGCAGTCTGGCACTGGTGATGACAGATATCGATCATTTTAAGAAAATTAACGATAATTACGGTCATCAGCAGGGTGACGTGATCTTGCAGGAATTAGCAAAAATCTTCCGCAATATCATTCGTAAAGACCTGGATATTCCCTGCCGCTATGGCGGCGAGGAATTTGTCGTCATTCTGCCTTCAACCAAACTCGAAGGTGCTATCGTATTTGCCGAACGACTCAGGATCCAATGCGAAAATTATTTATTTCCGTATGAAAAGAATCCCCTGCATGTCACTCTCAGCGGCGGTGTGGTCTCCATCGATAGCGGTTCTAATTTAACCAAAGATGATTTGGTAAAAGCCGTCGATCAAAAACTTTACGAAGCCAAGGCGAGCGGGCGGAATTGCATCAAATATTGACGGGATAATGCGACGATCAATTCGCAGTTCTAAAAATTGAACAGCAAATCAGCCTGCACTATTTGTTCGGTTTTGGTCGTACCGTGCAGGTTGCTACCGTGGTAGTAATTCAATCCGAATGTAACATTTTTCCTCAGACCATACTGGAAGGCTAATTTACTGCCTTTGATATCCGTCTGACCGCTATAGGTATCGGAATCAGGCAGAAAGTCCAGCCAGGCGTCTTTCTCCAGGCGGCGATACAGATATTTCACTTGCCACTGACCTTTTTCCCTGACATTTTTCGTGCCGAATGTCAAACCTAATACCACACCGTTGTTGACTGTATCAGATTCAGCCTGTACATTTTGATTCAATTCAAAACAGAAGCCTATGTAAGGAAATATTTTTTCGTAAACGCCAACTTCAGCGGACAGGCTGACATTGTTATAGCCAACCGTCAGGTAATTCACACCGCCAACAGTATAATGGGAATTCGTCCACTCAGCATGGTCAAAACTCATGTCTTTAGTCTGATTAAAATGATAATAGGTAGCGGCAATCTTCAGATGATACTGGTTTTCTTTATGCAGGCTTAGTCCGGGTTGAATCAGTACCAGATATGGATTATCATCGATAATATTTTTAACTGCGCCTTTTTCATCTAGAACATAAAGACCGGTATTCAGAAATAAATTCTGATGATTAAACATTGCGGCGAGTCCTTCAACTGTGATATCAGTATCCCACATATAATCGGTCGGTTTCCAGAATCCGAGATTGCTGTAAAATTTTCCCATAAAAAGCTTCGCGTATTTTGGGAATGCATAACTTCCATAGGCATGATTCAGCATGATCGTTTTGGTATCGAAAGAATTTTCCAGGGTTTGGTTGGCGCCGCGCGGGTCATCTGTGCCGGTAGCCAAACCGAAGCCGACGTTAACTCCCGGAGCTATGGAAGTTTCCGCATTTAAACGCAAGCGAATCCGCTGGCGCACTCGGGCAACGTTATCGGAGTCAAATTTTTTCCAATCATTGCGATAGCGGAAATCACCTTTGATCTTCAGGTTTTGTTTCCATTGGGGCTGGTCGCCTGTTTCCTTCTCATTCAATACGACATTATCGGCATTTAGTGCGATGATAAAGACACTACACAATGTCAATAATATCTTGATTTTCAAGTTTATTACCTTCATTCTTTTCTCCATATAATATTCAGTTTAAATATTTCAATATGACGAGGCGGAATTTATGTAAAAATCGTTAAAATGAATGAATAATTATCTTTAAGGTCGGACTGTGTCGTCCTGAAATAGGTTAACAATAAATGACCACCGACGACTTTAAATGAGCAATTGTAGATTGCAGGTTGTAGGTCGCTATTATCAAATTTTATATTGAATCAATATCTGCAACCAAGTTATTCTCGTATGACACTGCGACAGCCGCCAATGACCATTAATTGTAATCAAACCTTGATCGATCGACTACAGCTTAACCAAATATTTTCCAAAACCAGCGGATTGCATCACTTGTCCGTCTGAGCAGATCCAGAGGACTTCGCAACCTGGAAATTTCTCCAATGCTTTCCGACCTTCAGCGGTTCCCAGTACAAACAGACCGGTAGCCATAGCGTCTGCCTGTTCCGCGCTGGGTGCGATCACCGTGACGGACTGGCACAGCTCAGCCGGTTGACCGGTACGCGGATTGAGCAAGTGGTGAACGCGCTTGTCATTATACATAAAAAACTTCTGATAATCGCCGGAGGTTACAACTGCTCCGCTGTCGACTTCGATAACATACAAGATATTTTCGGTTTGGCGCGGATCCTGAATGCCAACTCGCCATTTGCGGCCGTCCTGCCTTGATAAAACCCGCAAATCGCCACCGGCGTTGACCAGCGCCCCGGCAATGTTGTGCTTGGCTATGGCTTCGACGGCTTTATCGACGCCATAGCCTTTGGCAACCGCTCCCAGTCCGATCATCGTTTGGCGCTGTTGTGCAAAGAGCTGTTCTTTTTTCCAATCGATTTTCAAGGTCCGGTAATCGATGAATGATAATAGAGTTTTCAGCCGGGCATTATCCGGTGGTCTCAGCGAATCGCCTTTAAATTTATAGAGCGGAAGAATCGTTCCGATCGTAATGTCGAATGCGCTACTGAGTTTTTCAGAATAATTTATACTACGTGCAATTAACTCCAGAATTTCAGGTGACATGGCAACCGCATCGACTGTTCGATGGTTAAATGCGTAGATCGGACCTTGTGGATTGCCTTCCCAGAACTGATCGGAAATCCGATTTATCTCGGCAAATCCGGCTTCGAGAGCCGCGTTGGCCTCCGCCTCGGTCGTATCCAAAACCGTAATTTCGATCACCGTCCCCATAGCGAAACGAGTCGATTGCGCCTTGATTAACTCATCTATAGGTTGACAAGCTGACAGTAGGAAAATGCAAAATGAAAAATGCAAAATGAAAAATTTAAAACCGAATCTCATTCCCATTCGTGCCTATTTATTTTCTCGTTGAATTTAGAATCTCACGCAAACGAAAGACATAGAATCCCCTTTTAGCCTTACGTTTGCTCCAGAAATAAATCCCAAATCCGCTTAGAATAACTACCAGAATGCCACAAAACATTTGGATAATTTCAACCGGAACTCCCAGAATGCTATCTTTGATAAAACGCCCGGTTAACAGTACTCCAGCCAGAAAACCAATCAGCGGTAAACCATATTGAATCAAAGTCAATTTCAGCTGATTTGCGCCGATTTGTTCAATCAATACCTGATCGCCGATATTGGCGTTGATCGTGTTCGATATTCTCAGGATTCGTTTGCCACTACCGTTCGGACGGCAGAGCATCTTTGCACCACAATTATGACAGGCGCCCTTTTCATCTAACTCGACGACTGCCCAATTTTCCTGAAGATCAACGACAGTTGCCGTTTCACAATCATTCTTGAAATATTGATCGCTATTTTTCATCCTTCGTACCAATGACTACGATAGCTTTAGTCGGGCATTTTTCAGTTGGCAGAACCAGTTCCTTGGTATAGACCGCGTGATCCACACTGGCTAAATTATCACTGACTTTAAAACCCTGACCGTTGACGGCTTTCTCGCATAACAGACAGCCGATGCAGGCGTGTTTACAAACCGAGCGGGCTACTTTGCCGGAATCGCGATTCTTACAGAGCACAAAAACATGGTGGCTGATCGGATGCAGTTCAATGACGCCGCGCGGACAAGCCGTGACGCAATTGCCGCAACCGGTGCATTTGGCGCGGTCAACGACCGGCAGATTCTTTTCATTCATATGAATAGCATCGAACGGACAGGCCGCAACACAATCTCCCAGCCCGATACAACCATAACTGCAGGCGCGTTCGCCACCACCAACCAGATTAGCCGCGAAACAGGTTTTAATTCCACTATATTCGGCCTTTTTAGTTGCTATCCCATCGCCACCCTGACAAAAAACCACCGCAACCCGGCGCTCGCCGGTTTCGACATTGACTCCCAGAATCCGGGCAATCTCTTCACGGGCAGATGGACTGCATACCGGACAACCGGAAACCTGCGATTTGCCACCAGCTAATGCTTCGGCAAAGTTATTACAGCCGGCATAGCCGCAACTGCCGCAATTGGCGCCCGGCAGGCACTCTGCGATCAATCCGATTTTTGGATCCTCTTCAACATGCAGTTTCTTATTGGCGAGCGCAATCAAAAGCGCAAAGAATAAACCAATCCCGCCCATGCTCAGCAGACTGTATAAAAACGAGGTAGAATTCATTTGCAATACCTATCTGAAATTAAATTAATCCGGAAAATCCCATAAATGCCAGCGCCAGACAGCCGGCGACGATCAATGTAATCGGCGCTCCTCTGAAAGGTTGAGGCACTTCCGCCAGTTCCAGTTCTTCCCTTATACCAGCCATAATGACCAGCGCCAGCGTAAAACCAACGCCGGAAGCAAAACCAAACACAATGCTTTCGGTAAAATTATATTGCTTCATTACCAGGAAGAGCGCCAGCCCCAGAATAGCGCAGTTAGTCGTGATAAGCGGCAGGAAAATACCCAGCGTATCATAAAGCGGACGGCTGACCTTTTTTATAAACATCTCGACTAATTGCACCAGCGAAGCGATCACTAATATGAATGAGACAATTTGTAAAAATTCAAGATGCAATCCGACTAAAATATACTTATTGAGAAGCCAGGCTACCGCCGCCGTGATCGTCATTACAAAGGTCGTCGCCATTCCCATGCTGACCGCCGAACCTAATTTTTTCGAAACCCCGATAAAAGGGCAAATTCCCAGAAATGATACCAGCACATAATTGTTGATAATCGCGGCTGAAATAAATATCAATATAAGATTCATATCTTCTTCCCTTTTGCATTAATCCAATTGGCCAGACCGATCAGAAAGCCGAGTGTCAGGAAGGCGCCCGGTTGCAGGGCAATTGCCATCCACGGCGTAAATGACAACGGCATAATCTGCCGGGCAAACACGGTGCCGTTACCGATCAATTCGCGGAACGAACCCATCACCAGCAGAACTAAGGTAAAACCAAAACTCATGCCGAGCGCATCAATAACCGCGCGACCGACCGGATTTTTCGAGGCAAAGGCTTCCTGGCGCGCCAATACAATGCAATTCACAACGATCAATGGAATGAACGGACCCAAGGCTTTGCTGATCTCAGGATAAAAAGCCGCAATCGTTCGATCCGCCACGGTCACGAAAGTCGCAATCACAACAATAAAAGTCGCAATCCGGACTTCGTTGGGAATAATTTTTCGCACCAGTGAAATAATCAGGCTCGACATCACCAATGTAAAAATTACCGCCAGCCCCATTGACAGACCATTGATTGCCGAAGTGGTTACAGCGAGTGTTGGACAAAGGCCCAAGACCATGCGCAGGATCGGATTCTCCTTCCAGAGCCCCTTGAGAAATTCGCTGGTGAGGGTCACATTTGACTTTGCCATTTTATTTCACCTTTTTCAAATAAATCGCCCGGTTCTTTTCGATCGCGGTGTTAATAATATCAGCCACCGCTTTCGATGTTATCGTCGCTCCGGTGATTGCCTGAATCTGCAATTTGCTTTTATCGGCTTCTTTCCCTTTTACAACCGTGATCGCCGCTCCGACCGGCAAATCGCTGAATTGTTTATGAAACCATAAAGCGTCAGTTTTATTGGTTGGATCGGTTTCAATTTTCGTTCCGAGTCCGGGAGTCTCTGCCTGTGCGAGGATTTTTATATTGATAATTTTAGTTAAATCCGGATCCATACCGACCAGAATGCGCAGACGGCTCTGGAATCCATCACCTTCCGCGACAAAAGCCACTCCGATAACCTGACCTTTATCATCTTTGCCGATATAAAAAGTTACGTCGTTAATAACCTTGACATCGCAGGTTTTTTTGGCGGGCATGACATAGCTGACGGCTTCCGAAAGCACTTTGTTGGCATTCAACTCAATGCGCGGCGCCGTATAGATATTTAAAGCGGCTAAGATTAATCCCGACAACAGAGCAGTTCCGGTTAGAACTACGACTAATTTTAATGACTTATTCACTTCTTTACCTCTCCAAAATATTGCGGGCGGGTGTACCGATTTATCAGTGGCACCAAACCGTTCATTAACAGAATCGAATACATTACGCCTTCCGGTAGACCGCCGAATTGGCGAATTATTACAAGTAAAATGCCGGCTCCAATTCCAAAAATCCAGGCGCCGACGTTCGTGACCGGTGAAGTGACCATATCGGTCGCCATGAAAAAAGCACCGAGCATTAAACCGCCTGAAAACAGATGAAAGATCGGATCAGGATACTGAGCCGGATCAATGAGCCACAGAATCCCGCTGAAAATTACAACCGTTCCCAGATAACTGAGTGGGATACGCCAGTTGATGATACGCATTAGCGCCAGAATCAATCCTCCAATCAGGAGCGCCAGCGCGCTCGTTTCGCCGATACAACCGCCGACTTTACCAATGAAAAGCTCGATATATGGAGTCAATATTTTCTCGAATTTGAACGAGCCCAGCGGTGTGGCGGTCGTAATGGCATCGATCGTACGCGGAATCGTCCAGGTCGTCATCGCAATCGGGAAACTGGTTTGTAGGAATGCACGCCCGAGTAAAGCCGGATTAAAAATGTTGTACCCAAGTCCACCGAAAATCTGCTTGCCGACAATGATAGCAAAAGCCGCCCCGATAACAACCATGCTGAGCGGCAGGCTGGGCGGCAAGGTCAATGCCAGTAATAAACCAGTTAAAGCCGCGCTACCGTCTCCGATCGTCATTTTGCGATGTCTGATCAGATTGACAAATTCCTCGGCGACCATGGCGCTAAGTATCGCTGTCACGATCACTATCAATGGTCGTACACCAAAATTGTAAACACTGAAACCAACCGTCGGTAACAGGGTCGTTATCACCAACCACATAATCAGCGGAACCCGCGCGGGTGTTTTAACGTGCGGCGAAGAAGTCAGAATAAAGTGTCGCTTCTCCGCCTCTTTTGCAACGGGCGCCGGAGTTGGTTTTTCGGGTGTGCTTTTCGGCGATTCTACGGCTCCGCTATTCTGTTCATTCTCCATTCTTTAATTTTCCTATATTAGTTCTGTACCTTTTCAGGTTACAAATCAACTCTAAATTAGTTATGGGTATCAGTTTGTTTACGACGCACTTCGGCTACTCTGATTTTGCCGACTCGAATGTGATGCACCAGAGGTATTGCGGCCGGACAGACGAAGGCGCACGAGCCGCATTCGATACAATTGGCAATCCCATATTGATTGGCTTCATCCCATTTTTCAAATTGCGACAGGCGTGCCAATTTGGTTGGGATCAAATTCATCGGGCAGGCGCGAATGCAGGCGCCGCATTTGATGCAGGGATATTCCTGCACTTTTGAGATCATTTTTTCTGTCAGGCAGACGATTCCACTGGTGGCTTTTACCACCGGCACAGACAAAGTGGTCTGCGCCACGCCCATCATTGGACCGCCCATTAAAACTTTGACAGCATCATCGGTCAGACCGCCACAGAACTCGATCAAATTTTGAAAAGGCGTCCCGATGCGCGCCAGCACGTTTTTGGGTTCGCGGATTCCCGGCCCGGTGACAGTCACGACGCGCTCGATCAGCGGTTTGCGTTTGGTGATGGCTTCGGCGACTGCAAAGGCGGTTCCGACATTGTTGACCACGACTCCGATATCCATCGGCAAACCACCGGCTGGGACTTTGCGTTTAAGCACCGCGTCGATCAGCATTTTCTCAGCTCCTTGCGGATATTTCACTTCCAGAGGTTGTACTATAATGCCCCAGTATTTTTCAGTGGCTTTGGTCATTAACGCTATCGCGTCCGGTTTATTGGACTCGATGCCGATAACCGCGCGGTTGACGCCCAACGCTTTCATCAGAATCCTTACACCAAGTACAACCCCTTCGGTATGTTCGACCATCAGGCGATGATCCGCAGTCAGATACGGTTCACATTCACATCCATTCAGGATAAATGTATCAATCGTCTTATTCTTCGGTGGACTTAATTTGACTTGAGTCGGAAAAGCCGCTCCGCCCATACCGACTATGCCGGCATTTAGTACTATTTCATTAATTTGGGCGGCGGATAAGTTTTCCCAGTCAGGAATTGAATTCAGAGAATTTTCGCATTCATCACGACCGTCGCCGACGATCTGGATCATGAGAGTATTAATTCCCAACGGATGCGGCATTTTCTCGATTGCTTTAATTTTACCGGTGATCGAGGCATGGACGGTGCTGGACACAAATCCACCACTCTTGCCGATCAGTTGACCGGTCTTGACTTCCATGCCTTTTTCAACTATCGGGACACAAGCCGCACCGATATGTTGCTGTAACGGGATATAAACTTCGCCCGGTAAGGGCAGTTGTTCAATGATTTTATTTTCACTTAATTGTTTATACTCAGCCGGATGAACGCCCTTCTTGAACGTCTTCAATTTCATTGCTCTTTTGCTCCTAATCTATCCTGCATCCAAACGTCAAAAATTTTGTGGAATTTAAGAATATTAACCTATAAATACCGCGATAATTTTCCATAATTATACTGGAGCGCGATTTGTTTATGCGAATGTTTTTGTGTAATTTTGGACGTTCTTTGACGGGGGCGAATGGATTCGACGGGATTGAAGATCTGCCGAATAGCGTGCCGTGGTTTTCAGGAGGGCCACGTTAATAAACCTGAAAACCTGAAATGCCAATTCGTTTGGCACTGTCGCTTACGCTTAAGTAAGTGACCGTTCTGCATCGGTCTCGCCTGCGGGCTGGTGCAGGGCGTCGATAAGGCGGGCTCGTTTCGTTTATCGGTTTGTGTAAACGGAATTAAAAACAGCAAACTGGCTTTTGCCAAGTTTGTTCGCTGGCGCGGTAAAAGTAAGATCCATCAACGGACTACGCACGTAGCGATTCTGCGGTTCTCTTTTTCGGACGAGGGTTCAATTCCCTCCGCCTCCACTCTCTCAATCATTGAAAATTGATTTGAGATGACTTTCCCAGAGATTATCCCAGTTATTTTTTTCAATAATTTTCTTAAATAAAACATCACTGCGCGGTTGAGTTTCAGTCAGGAGTTTTATGACACGGTTGGCATTGTATGCCGGACTTTCGTCCAGGGGTAAATACAAAACTCCGTCCTGAGCAACTTCCCAGAAAACCGGAATCTGACTCAATGCCAGCGGTGTGCGCGCGATTCCCGCTTCCAGAATCGGCAAACCAAATCCTTCGTCGGTGCTGAGATACATCACCAAATTACTGATGAAATAGAGATCCCTGACAACCTCACGATTCTTTTCAGGTGCAATCCCCAGACGCTCGAAAAGATCACTTAAAAATAGCAGATTTCCGGATAGATCATTTTCCTGAATGAGATTATAGAGGCTGGCGGAGTATTCGGTCAACGCACCATTTTCCTTTTCAGGCGCGCCGGTAATGATTCCGAGCAGGTTCGGCCAGGTGTTTCGCAGAGTGGCGATTACCCGGATACTGCGTTCGACATTCTTACGCTTAATAATTCGCGCCGGAATTAATATTATCGGATATCGTTTAAAAATTTTAATATCTTCGGTAATCGTCGTAGTCGCCGGTTCGAATTTGAAAAAATCCTGATATTTTATCGTGTTGGGCACAACGAGGATCTTACGACGCGGAATATTAAATAATTCGGCCATCTGCCGTTTGCGAAATTCGGAAATAGCAATATATGTGACATTCGGCAGGGCTGTTTTTAGCAATGACCAGGGACGACGGTCGAACAAATTAGGTTTGTGTTCATCCATCAACCAGGCCAGGTCATGAGTCCAGATATAATAATTTTTATCCGGGTATTTTATGATATAATTCCAGAAAGCTTCAGTAG
>Ga0172377_10006800_pt1 | contig 11794 bp, 7 predicted proteins | sample Pumphouse3metaG_FD_119749 | JGI IMG/M metagenome (GOLD analysis project Ga0172377, IMG submission 119749) | Leachate microbial communities from a municipal landfill in Southern Ontario, Canada - Pumphouse #3 metaG | ecosystem: Engineered > Solid waste > Landfill > Unclassified | place: Canada... | reverse complement strand
TATGTTTATATTCAGCTTTTCCAAGGAATCGACGATTTCTTCAACTTGCTTTCCACCGCCTCGGGCAGATCCCAAGATGGTACCACCTTTCTCCTGGATATCGTCTACGACATCTGGATCAAGAGGAATCAACGGCCAAGGACTGTTCTCCAACAACCCCTGATACCCAAACTGTACACCACTGATCCGCCTCACCCCATACCGATACCAAAAACAACGGACGACTGAACGTATCACATTGTTCAAGCCTGGGCAGATGCCACCACACGTACAGATGGCAGCGTGCACATGAGCAGGATTGAAATAGATTTTTGCACGAGGACCGGCTACTTCAACCGTCTCTTCATGGCGAGGCACAGGATGACCTTTTTCATCGATATCCGTATCGATGCTGAAAAGGATATGATCATCATCGGCAACATAATCGGCCTGACCATCATCATGCTTCGTGCTCATGAGAATCGGAGAGGCAATTTTTGCCTCACCCAAACTAGGAATGGAAAAATCAATTTTATGTATATTCACTGTACACCTCCACTGTCATCACCAGCTTCCAGTAATTCTGCAAGCTGGGTTCGAAACTGCTCATAGGACTGTTGCAGCTGCTGCTTGGCGTCCTGTTCAAACGATGCATACCTCTCGATAAAGCGCACCCCGAACTCGGTAAGCGTCGCCCCATCGCGTGCTGATCCTCCCTTACGACGATCCAACACGGCAACACCGAGACTTTTCTCAAGATTACGAATCATCGAGAAAGCCTTGGAATAGGAAATCCCCAATACAGAAGCCGCTTGTCTGAGAGACTTCTGCACATGGACCTGCTGTAAAAGCCACAGCACTCCTATTCCCATGAATTTATTACCCTCTTCATCTATGAGATATAGCTTCGTTTTTAATTCCATGCTTCTCCTGCCGCTTGATACACCAAATCAACCAATTCAGCAATCTTATCACATTCCACAGAACAATACGCCAGACGCAAGGTGGTATCCTGTATATTGATGCAACCAATCTGATACACATCCAGCAGATAGGTTCTTAGAACCTCTGCACTTCCCTTACAGGCGAAAGATATGAAATACCCACTGTTGAAGGGATAAGGCCTAAGCAACGTGTTTCCACTATGTTTGGAAAGAGCTGAAATGAGGGTACGATACCTTCTCTCCATCTCCAAACGGGCCTTTTCCTTGTCATGGGCATAGTTCTTTCCTTCCTTCATGGCTTTGAGCAGCAGACTCTGTCCAGGCCGGTCGCAGTTTGAAACAGTACTTCGGATGATGCCCAAGGTCTTCTTGTTCAATGCATCATAATGAGCATCGGTCAATCCCTTCGATCCATATGTCAAGAAACCGATTCTAAACCCCCAGACCATCTCTTCTTTTGTAGCTGCATCGCATTTCACGGCAAAGATATTCTCATGGGCATTGGCAAGGCGAGAGAAAAGACTCTCCCTTTCAGTCTCCTGTTCAAAGAACAATCCAAAATAGGCATCGTCACTGAGGACCATCAGCTTCATGCCCTTTTCAGCCAAATCGATCAGAGCTTCTGCAATTGCAGCCATCTCACTTTGGGAGGGCGTATATCCAGTCGGGTTGTTGGGGAAATTGAGCAAAATACGTGCCTTCTTTCCGGTAACCGAAGCCAGAGCATGCTTCATTCCTGCTACATTGAACCCCCCTTCTTCTGAATAAAGGGGAAAGGTCTTGATCATTACATTGTTCTGATGAGCGAATATCAACTCATAGTTATCCCAAGCAAGATCGGGGATGACGAGAGTATCCCCCTGTTGGGAGAACAACTGGGCGAGACAACTCAACCCATGGGTCAGTCCACCAGTTACGATGGGAAGTGAAAATTTCTTGCCATCAAGTGAAGGATTCTTCTTGTACATCTCCTGCTTCCAAAGCGTCCTCAGCTCCTGATCTCCACCACCTGCTGCATATGCAAACACTTCAGAGGGTTTGAGGGAATTTTCTGCGAACTGATTGTAGATGTCGCTGAGATACATAGGCTGACCATGAGAGGTCGCCATACCGATGGTTGCATTGAATCGAGTGGCTTTCTGTTTGGCTTCAGCACTCTGGGCAACAATACCCTTGGGAAAGAACATCCGGCGCCCGACATCCGAGAGCATTTCGTCAACGATGGTCCCTTTCAGTGTTTCATTCAATTCGATGGCAAGTTCATGCATAAACAATCCTCCACTATAACTATCTATATAAAGGTTTATGAGAATAATGTCACTAAAACTTGATCAAAAAGAGAATTCGCCTTGCATTTCTTGCTTATCCTCTCTAGGTTTCTCCTCCAAAAGAAGGTCCATGAACTCCGTTTCCCTGACAACTTGTACTCCCAGCTTGGTTGCCTGGTCCAACTTACTGCCTGCACCACTACCCGCCAACAAATGCGTAGTCTTTCCTGTTATGGAAGAAACAGTACGACCACCCCGTTTCTGGACCTCTTCCATTGCAAGACTACGAGGATTGAAGTGTTCAAAAGACCCGGTTACACACCATACCTGATCGGCAAACACCTGCAAAAGAGTGTTTTCCCCTTTACTCTTTTCTTCAAATTGCAAGCCAACGTTTCTCAGCGCTTCAATACGTCTCAGCATGGCAGGATCATTCAATCCATCGATGAGTAATTGAGCGCTCTTGGGCCCGATCTGCTTAATGGAAACCAACGTATCGATATCTTCCTTGCTGGCAATCTCCAACAACTGATCCATTGATTTGATGCCACTGGTAACCAGCAGCTCTGCTGCTTTCTTACCGAATTCTGAAATGCCCAAAGATACAAGCACCCGAGAAAAACGCTGTTCCTTGCTCTTCTCGACTCCTTCCATGATAGCCTTGATCTTCTTCTCGCCAAAACCAGGCTGGTCGGCAAGCACCTTTGTGTAATCGATGGTGTAGATGTCATCAACATCCTTCAATGCCCCCAAATCGATGAGCACACCGACACTCTCAGGACCAAGAGAAGCGATATCCATCTGATCCTTCCCAACGAAAAACTCCACTCGAGCGCGCACTTGGTCCGGACAGGAAAGATTTGGGCAGAACGTATGGGCTCCCTTCACTTGCAAAGAAGTCCCGCAACAAGGACAAGTGGAAGGCAGTTGATACACCCCTTGCCCCACTTCATTCTTTTCGATGACCCGTTCGACTGCTGGGATGACATCACCACGCTTGGAGATCTCAACCGTATCACCAAGAGATAATTCCAACATATTGATGTAGTCCTGATTGTGCAACGTGATGTTTGAAACCGTAGAGCCACCGACAGAGACTGGTTTCACCCTGGCAACAGGAGTGATCCTTCCCGTCCTCCCTACCTGTACATCAATTTTCTCAACCACGGTCACAGCCTGGGGTGACTCAAATTTATAGGCAATGGCCCACCGTGGATGGTGTTCTGTATAGCCGAGTGATTCACGAACGGAAATCTCATTCACCTTTGCAACCAACCCATCGATTTCGTAGGCAAGAGAAGCACGTTTATCTGTCCGCATCTCTACATAGGAAGCAATTGCATCAAACGAACCGCCAAATCCTTCCAATCCCGCAGCCCTCAGTTTTTCCAGTGCCTCCTTCTCTGTCTTGCAGAAAAGGGCAATGGTGGGATTAGTCCTGAATCCATAAGAAGACAACGTGGAAAGAATGGTCAAATGGTCCTGAAAATGTGAATCGTCGTCCCAGAACCCCTCATAGACAAACATCTGCAGAGGGACCTTTGCCACTTCACTGCTCTTGATTCTTCGGATTGTCCCGGCAGCCAGATTACGTGGATTCGCATAGGGAATATCCATCTTCTTGTTGAGCTTTTCAAATTCCTGCTTAGGAAGATACACTTCTCCACGTACAGCCAAAGTAACATCTTCTGGTAACCTGAGAGGAATGGAAGCAATGGTCTTGATGTTTGAAGTCACATCATTGCCGACCAATCCATTTCCACGGGTAACTGCACGCACCAACAACCCTTTCTCATAATAAAGGACAATGGAAATGCCATCGATTTTCTCTTCTATGACAAACCCAAGCGCCTGCCCTGATTTTGATTCGGTCTTTTGTATCCAAGAAACAACCGCACTGCTGCTATAGGCCTTATCAAGGCTGAGTACCGGAATGGTGTGGGTGACTTCAGGGAAGTCACTGCTCAAGTCCGATCCAATGCGCAACGTTGGAGAATCAGGAAACCGAAACTGTGGGTGTTCATTTTCCAAGTACTGGAGTCGGTCGAACAGTTTGTCGTATTCCAAGTCACTCACCAAGGGATGATTGTCAACATAATAGGCCTTTTGGTACATTCTCAGTAACTCAGAAAGGCTTTGAACCTCAAGAAGAGGGGTATTTTCTCTTTCACTCATGAAATCATTTTACCGTTCCCAATCCTGCATTGCAAGCAGAGCCTTCCCTTTCTCTCATTGCAGATAATGGGACAACATGGTATCTTTCTTAACCAGAGAGGGGACATCAAAACCATGGCAGATAAGAAACCGGCAATCACCAGAGCCAATATGCTTCACGGCATTGTCATCACGTCATCGGTTGATGCCGGGAAGATTGAAGCCATCAATCTTCCACCCTTGGATAGTAATTTCGTACTGGTTTCAACCAGAGACCTTCCAGGGACAAACAGGGTCAAAGTCCTCGACAATGCCATTCCACTGTTGACTTCCTCTCAGATATCCTATGCAAAACAGCCAATCATGGCTCTCTTTGGATTCGACAGCGAATCTGTCCAACTCAAAAGCAAGGAAATTGAGATTTCCTATCAACTCCCTTCGAGTGAGGGAGAAACACCGACTATTTCCTCCAAGTCGGAACAGATCATCTCTGAACCTTTCACCTACCGGTATGGGACGTTGGAAACCGCCATTAATGACAGCCAAATACAGATGATGGAACGCACCTACCGTTTCAAAGGCACCGACTACAACAGCAACAACATTACACGCATCACCGTCGAGATGGATGGTGATAAACTCCATGTCTATGCACCTACCCAGTGGCCTTCCCATGTCCGCGAAACAGTCAGTGAAGTTACCACCTATCCTAAAAAAAAGGTGGTGATCCACCGCCTCCCCTTCTATGCTCCACATGATGAGATGCTTGTCAGTCCTTCGATCCTTTCATCCCTTGCAGCCGTAGCCTGCATAAAAAGCCAGTGCCCGGTGGAAATCCAGTGCCAGGTGGAAAGTTATCGTCCCACCATCTCCATTCATCGCAAGAGCTGGTACTTTCCTGACGGCAGGGTACAAGCTGAAGAAATGAAAGTGACGGTCAATCAGGGCTGTGCACCAATGTTTACAGAAGAGATGGCAAACCAACTCCTTGCAGGGCTGGTGCCCATCTACCCCCTTGCAGCACTTTCAATCGCCATAAGCTTCACCTCAGACAACACGCCTCCTGCACATTTCTTCGGAGATTTGGGATACAGTGACTCCTTGGCCTCGACTGAGAGTCATTACTCGGAACTTGCAAAGCTCACCGGATACAGTCCTTACGCCTGGAGAATGAAATTCGCCTCGGAAAGTCAGTTCCACAATCAGGTGATCAGATGCGAGAAGTATTCCAAACTCAAGGATATCATCAGCGATGTCTGTCAGCGTTCAGACTTCCAACGAAAAAGTGCCGCCTATGCCATGCAGGCTCAAATGAAAGTCAAGCTTTCCACCTTCTTCAACTACAGCAGGGGGACGGCCTTGGCTTGCGGCCCTGGAATCAGCGGCTTCAGTTCTGAATGCAAGAATCTTCCCCAACAATCGATTCAGGTGCAACTCAATCCAAACAACAAAGTGGAATGCAACACTTCGTTCTATACTACTGGCGCCAGTGCTGAAATTTGGAAAAACATCATTGCCGAAGAGTTGGGTGTTGAAAAAACCAACATCACTTTCTCCGGCGATGACAAGGAATTGATAGACAGCGGCCCTTCCGTACTCTCTGCAAACAGCGGAAGAATGCCTTTACAGATACAAAAAGCATGCATGCAAATCAAGGAAAAACGCTTTGTACAGCCACTTCCCATCTGTGAAAGCGTCCTCTCCTCAAAACAATCAGGACCTAAAGGTTCACTTTTTATCAGCAACAGCTGGGTGGCGGTCACCTTGGAACTCGAAATAGACGCAATTTCGCTCCTTCCTATGGTCATGAATGTCTGTGCCACCATTTCAACAGCCAGAGCTTTCAATGAACAAGTACTCAAGAGCAAGATCCGTCATACCATCGTCACCACCTTACGTGAAAATGGCGCCCTGCTTTCCAGTCAGAAAGCCTTCAATATCGACATCAAGATCAATACGGAGGGTGACCAAATTTCCTCTTCGATAACCAGCGCATTGAAAGGAGTGGTCACGGCAGCCTATCTCTCGGCCTTGGAACAGGCTTTAGGCACAAACATCCCCCAGATTCCGGTAAGCGGCACGACCATCCTGAATGCAATGAGAGGCAAAGAATGAAAATAGAATGCACGATAGATACAAAAGCCCTCTCACTTTCAGTCAACTCCAATAAACCGCTCTCTCTCATGCTCATGGAAGATGTAGGGAACCGTTCGTTGATGAGTCACTGCAAGGGAGAGGCTTGTGGGAACTGCATCGTCTTGCTCAATGGAGAGGCTGTGCTCAGCTGCATCATCCCAGCATTCAGACTGAAGGATGCGACGATCACCACCTTTGACAGTTATCAGAAAACCCGGCAATGTCGCGATATAGAACGAGCATATGCAAAGACAGGCAATACACCCTGCCCGAATTGCTATGCGTCAAAAACGCTCATCATAGAGTCCATCCTCCAAGGACTCACCAACTCAAGAACAAACAGAATGCCCAATCCCATGACCAACCGTTCCCAACATGAAGACAACGCTTCAGAAATGCTCAACAAGCAGGACATCATCCAGGAACTTTCACTGAACACCTGCCAATGCATGGATATGACGGAGCTTTTGGAAATCGTCGAAATTGCTCTCACCTTCAGGAGGCGTAAACGTGTACGAAGGAATTAGGTCTCCAGTCATCCATACCCCCAAGACACTCTCGGAATTCAATGCCATCGCCCTGCGTTATACCCAAGCACAACTATGGGCAGGGGGAACGTATCTCATGAGCCAGAAAAATTACTACCCCAGTGAAATCAAGGACGGCATCATCGATTTGGGAGGGATTGACGAACTGAAGAAAATCACCAGGAACGACCGATTCGTGGAAATCGGTTCCATGGTGACGGCTTCTCAACTTCTCTACGCCGGCAAGCTCGTACTTCCCGACATCCTCCAACAAACCCTTCAGACCCTGGCATCGCAAATAGTGAGACACCAGATAACCATCGGGGGGTCGCTTTGCATCCCCGATGTCCGTCTCGCTCTCTCAACCACCCTAGCCATTCTCGATGCCACTGCTGAGATCAAACACTATCAGAATGGAAAAGTCTCCAGCCATTGGATCCAGATTTCCAAACTCTATGATAAAGATGGAAATCTTCTGCTGAATGCAGAAAAAGCGCTCATGACACGCATACGCATCGGTCTTGATTTTGGTGATTTCCAGCGTTTCTTCACGGTAGAAGACCCTATCAGAAATACTGATGAATGTGTTATATTTGCTTTTCAGGCAAAACGAACACAGAACACACTCAGCAAAGCACAGTTCTGCATCAATTTTCCCAGCAAGGCTTTCCATATGAGCAAGGACTTGGAGTCCAAACTCACCGGACAGACTCTTCCAATCCATCCGGAAAAAGTCAATTCGATTTCTTATGAACTGGTTGCTGAACTTACCAAGCAACACAGCAACATTACCGATCTGCAGCTTGAAAGAGGACGGAGAATCTTTGAATCCACTCTGCATGCTTTGAATGCACAAGAACTGCAATCCTAAATTTCCTTGGAGTTTTCATGACAGATATTGAAACGAACGATACACCAGCTCTCTTTGTCCACTTGCATAACCATACTGATTTCTCCCTGCTCGATGGGGCGGCCCCCATCCAAAGATATATGGCGAAGGCCAAAGAGATGGGAATGACCAGCCTTGCCATAACCGATCATGGAAACATGTTCGGGGCTTTGCGCTTCTACAGTGCAGCAAAAGATGCCGGCATCAACCCCATTCTTGGATGTGAGTTCTACTGCAACCCTCCCAGCCATACAGAAAGGCCGGCAGCAGGAGGCAAAAAAACCCATCAGTACCACCTGATCCTGCTTGCCATGAATGAAACGGGATACCACAACCTGATGGAACTGAATTCCATCGCCTATACCGAAGGGTTCTACTTCAAACCACGAATTGATGATGAACTGCTCAAGAAACACAATGAAGGCCTGATTTGCCTTTCAGCCTGTCTCGGTGGGGAAATCCTTCAAAACCTGTTGCATGACCAATATGAAGAAGCCAAGCAAAGGGCCCTCTGGTTCGCTTCAGTTTTCACTGACGGCCGTTATTATCTTGAGCTTCAGGACCATAACCTTCCCGAACAGAAAAAGACCAATCCACTCTTGAAGAAAATCAGCGATGAGACCGGGATTCCCTTGGTGTGCACCAATGACATCCACTACATAGAACAAAGCGATGCCAATGCCCAGGACCTACTGCTCTGCATTGGCACCAACTCCAAGAAAAACGACCCGAACAGAATGAAGTTCCCCAACTCGGAATTCTATATGAAAACACCGCAACAAATGGCACAACTCTTCTCTTGGTGCCCTGAAGCGGTGGCGAATACTGAGAAAATCGCCTCCATGTGTGATTTAGAAATCCATTTTCCCGGCCCCTTGCTACCTGAATTCAAAGTCCCTGCCCAATTCGCCAACACCGCCGATTACCTCCGTTACATCTCCAACCAAGGACTTGCAAAACGCTATCCTGAGGTTACCGATGCATTGCAACAGCGACTCGATTATGAGCTGGACATCATCATCAAAATGAAATTTGAAGGGTATTTCCTCATCGTCATGGACTACATCCAGTGGGCCAAGAACCATGACATTCCCGTAGGACCAGGACGTGGATCAGGTGCAGGTTCCCTTGTTGCGTATTCCATTGAGATCACCGATGTCGATCCCATCAAGTTCAACCTTCTTTTCGAACGATTCCTCAATCCTGAACGTGTCAGCATGCCTGACTTTGACATTGACTTCTGTTTTGAAAGAAGACAGGAAGTCATCACCTATGTAACCGAGCACTATGGCACGGAACGAGTGGCTCAGATCGCCACCTTTGGAACATTAAAGGCAAAGGCTGTCGTAAAGGACGTTGCACGTGTATTGGATATACCCTTCGACGAATCGAACAACATCTGCAAACTGATTCCTGACGACCCGAAGATGAACCTGACCAAGGCTTTTGAACAGAGCAAGGAACTGGTGGAACTTGAAAGCCGGGGTGGTGTGTATGCAGAGCTCTTCGATGCAGCAAGAAGACTGGAAGGATTGAACCGTCATACCTCAACCCATGCAGCGGGAGTTGTCATCGGACAAGAAGAATTGATCAAGTACGTCCCGCTCTATCGTGATGCCAAGACCGGTGCGATTTCCACCCAGTACACGATGGATGTCATCGAAAACTGCGGTCTGGTCAAGATGGACTTTCTGGGGCTCAAGACCCTTACCCTCATCAAGCATGCAGAAGATCTCATCCGCAAGAAGATCCCCAACTTCTCTGCAGAGCACATCGATGAAGAGGATCCCAAGACCTTTGCCATGCTTTGCCGGGGAGAAAGTACTGCGGTATTCCAGTTTGAAAGTTCTGGAATGCAGAACATCCTTCGTGAAGCCCATCCAAACGATATCGAAGACCTTGTTGCACTCAACGCACTCTATCGACCGGGTCCGATGGCCTATATCCCTCAGTTCGTAAGTTGCAAACTAGGGAAGCAGCCTATAACCTATGCGAATCCAGAACTGGAAGATGAACTGAAAACGACGTATGGAGTCATCGTCTACCAGGAACAGGTCATGAAAGTGGCCCAGATCATAGCCGGCTACTCACTCGGTGGAGCAGACATTCTCAGACGTATCATGGGTAAGAAAAAAGTCGCAGCCCTTGAAAAAGAGAAGGTGAAGTTCATTGCCGGGGCCGTTGCCTTGGGAAGGACCGAAAAGCATGCAGCGGAAATTTTTGAGATGCTTGAACCGTTTGCAGGCTATGGGTTCAACAAATCCCATGCCGTGGCCTATTCGGTGGTTGCGTATCAAACAGCCTTTTTGAAAGCAAACTACCCGGCAGAGTTCTGGGCAGCCAACTTGACCAATGAAATGAACAGTCCCGACAAGTTCTCGGAATACCTGCAGGTCACCAAAGACCAAGGCATCGAGATCATGCCTCCTTCAATCAACTATTCGGACAAGCATTTCTCAGTCGTCGACGGTAAAATCGTCTATGGACTGGCAGGCATCAAGAATGTGGGAGAAGCAGTTGTCGAACTCTTTGTAAAGGAACGGGAAAAGGGAGGTCCTTTCAAGGACTTCATGGATTTCCTGAATCGAATTGAACCAAAAGCCACCAATTCCAAACTCTTGGAATCCTTGATCAAGGCAGGTGCTTTTGATGCAATGGGAGTCAATCGTCCAACCCTTCTCAAAAATGTGAGTGATGCACTCACCTATGTACAAAAACGCAGGGAAGCCACTGCCTTCGGCCAAATATCTCTCTTTGATGAAGAGACGGAAGCCCAGATGGATACCTTCACCATGCAGATGGAAGAAGACTGGGAGTTGAATGAAAAGCTGGAAACAGAAAAAGAATTGTTGGGTTTCTACATCTCGGGTCATCCCATGGACGCCTTCAAACAGGCGATCAAGGAACGAGTGACGGTCAACTCAGCAAAAAAAGAACAACTTCCGTTTGGAAAAACCACCAACATCATCGCCATGGTCACTTCAATCAGACCCTTCACCACCAAAAAGGGAAGCATCATGGGATTTTTGCAGCTGACCGATTTGAACTCGACGTTCGATGCAACCCTATTCCCCAAGCTCTTTGAACAGTTCAAGGACATACTTCATGTCGATGGAATCTATGGTTTTACCGGAAAGTTCGACAACTCCAGAGGGTCTGATAAGATTTCATACATCATTGACCAGATTTTCCCTGATCCAAACGAACTGGCTCCACTGGCCGTCTCCCATTGTCACATTGAACTGGAAAAATCTTTCTGCAAGCCCGAACAAATCACCAGCATCAGGGACGCCTGTCTCAGCTGGGGAGGAAACTGCAACCTCGAATTGCTGATCAAAGAGGGAGAGGATTCCCAGAAATGGGCCATTTCCTGCGGTAAAGAGTTTTCTGTACGGTTCTGTGAGGATTTCATCAAAGAAATCAAAGAAAACTCGGCAGTGCAAAACATATGGTTCGACTAAAATCAAAAAGTTGTTTATCTTGAATATGGAGGATCCTTATGGACCAAAGCTATTATACTGGAAACCTTGTTGCCATCCCACCAACTTCGAATGTATTGATGACGATAGCAAACATTCTGGCAACCATTCTCTCCCTATATTCTCTACTGATCTGGCTGAGAATTGTCCTTACCTGGATCAAGGTACCTGGGCAGAATGCTGAAAACCCCTTGGCCCGTTATCTTGGTAAGGTGGTAGATCCCTATCTCAGTTGGTTCAGAGGCATCTCTTCCTTGAGAAGAAGCAGGATCGACCTCACCCCATTGGTTGCTTTGGCGGTACTCTCAGTCGTCCAGAGCATACTTCGCTTGTTCGGAGCATATGGGAAACTGACCGTGGGCATGGTCTTTGCCCTGGTGCTTCAGACGCTTTGGTCGTACCTGATCAGCCCCATCCT
>Ga0172377_10006799_pt1 | contig 11794 bp, 9 predicted proteins | sample Pumphouse3metaG_FD_119749 | JGI IMG/M metagenome (GOLD analysis project Ga0172377, IMG submission 119749) | Leachate microbial communities from a municipal landfill in Southern Ontario, Canada - Pumphouse #3 metaG | ecosystem: Engineered > Solid waste > Landfill > Unclassified | place: Canada... | reverse complement strand
TATATAAGCAGGATTATAGTAGAGTAAGCAGTCTAACAAAGGCAGAGCAATCTGCTGCAAAAAAATGTTATGAAGGACTTCTAAGTATAACTGACGCCGTGTAATATAGCATTAGAATAATCAATAGCTCTCATTATCAAATCGCATAAATAAACACCAACCTATATAGGGAGCTATAACGCGCCCTATATAGGTGACAGTGTTTACTTCATCACAACATCTAAAATATCTACATACCAACATCCTTCTTTATAGGGGCTATCAGCAAAGGTTATTTGTTGATAAATAACAGGTATGTTTTTTATTTCATTTGTATGATACTTGATCGTCGGTAGGTTATCTTCGTCACTATGTTCCATGATGTCAATCATCTCTCTAGAAAGATGTAGATTCTTTTTAATGATCTTAGAGTTTGGTATCTCAAGGAGTATTCTGTAGTCGTCATGAATAGTCTTAGACCAAGACTCTGACACCTGAATTCCATGCTTCGAGTATAACCCCCCTGGGGTCGTGAATTTCATTGCTGTAGAAGCGTAAAGGTGTCTAATATTCGGTACTATTTCTGTAGCAATTTCGTTAACATCGTTTTTCTTCGATAACTTACCTAGCAACATTTTCAACTCATCGACAGCATTATCCATCAACCATGCAATAACATCACAGTGACAGAGTTGTGGTGCACAGAAACAACCAAGTCGTTGTTCTGGTTTTAGCTTTAATATAGCAGATATAAGATCTTCGTTTCTCATAACGTAATCTGTATACCGCATTATAACAGTTTCTCTGTCTTGTTTATTAGCCATAACGAATGGATTGCCATAAACACTACCGCGCCCACAATATACATCATAAGAACTCTTTCGTATATTAACCACTCGGTTTAGGTGTGGTCGTACGATATCTTTATTTAGATATTCAACAACAGTAGGTTTTGTTCTTTTCTTATTTGCTATATCTATAAGGGCCTTTGTATATTCTGACACACCATCCCAAAAGATTATAGCATATTTAGACATTTTAACTACACCAACATTACGAACACTAGCGGCAGATTTACCATAGGTATCCCAATCAATAGGATATGTCTCATAAGCAAATCCTTCGTTAATAGCAAACAATGTTGCTATCTCGTCAGCACCAGAATCTCCACAAGTAACAATAATAGAATTCTTTGGAACAAGTTCTTTAAGATATGGGTAGGCCATGAAATAGTTATTAAACTTTATATCACCAGTTACAAGTATTCGTAGTGCACTCATGTTTTCACCTCATAGAGTTAAAGGTTAGGTTATCAGTATTGTAATATATAGATACAACATATAGGAGGATTTATCTATGATAGTTAATGAACCAAAACTATGTACATCGTGTTATGTGTTTCCATGTATATGTGGCCAACAATATGACACACTAACATCACTACAGTTAAACACACTGTACAAACATCTCACAGATAAACTTAATAATACTAAGCATGCACGAACTCTTCAAGACTATTTAACAGCAGAAGAGTTGTCTCAATTACCTAAACGGTTTACTAATATTCTATTTGAGAAGAACCCAACTACATCCCTTAGCACACTATGGGCAACATTAAAAAATAAAAACCTTCTATGGAAATCATGTCTTTTGTTGGCTCTTACAAAGTATGAAAAGAATACAACAAAAAACTACTATGATTTTGTAGTTAAGCTTATGACAAACTATGTTGTAATGGGTAATGGTTATATATCACAGATACTATTAGCAGCAGGAACTACTGATACTATTAATATTCCTCTTATACTTGCTAGTGCATCTAGTATTGTTAATGATGAGACTATAGATCAAGATACTAGAATATATATTAACAACTGTATCAAGATTGTAACATACAAAAAAAGTGAATCTATTCTAGTTCTACTTACTGCCATGGTTGGTATAGTAGCATATATATCAGGATTACAGAACGATGTACAACTTATAGATAGTACTGATATAACTACTGAGGATCTTATGATCTATATAGATGAAGGAATATCTACACTAATCTATGAGTCGTTCACTGGAGATTTTGGTGACTTAATTACAACATAACAAAAAACATAGCACATCAGCATAGAGCGGATTAGGCTCTATGCTGATGCAACCATGTTTAATTATTTCTTAAGAGATAGTTTATCAAGAATAGAGGCTACTGGAGCATCACCAATTGTTCCGAATTCAGAACTCTTAGAGATCGTAGTCTGTCGTTCCTTACGTAGCTTAGCAGCATGTTCTCGTTGTTGAATCTCTGCAAGTTTAATATCCTGTGGTACGCAAGTAATCGTTGCGTAGTATGCACACAATGCGTCTACAACATACATGAAGTTGCTAGACATCTCGCATTGGTCATGAATGTATGAAACCACTTCTCGTAGATGTTTATAGATCGGGGGTACTGTTGGAGCATCGAGTACCCGCTTAAATAGATAGTTACAATCTTTTATACTAATGGTATTTACACCCTTAGAAATGAATCGTCGGTTCAGTACGCTGACAAGTAGACTATAGAACTTATCAATATAGATGTTGGTACCACCGTAGGCCCGTGTTATACTGTAATGTCCCATAATAACGTCGCAATACTCTACAAAGATATCCATAATCAAATAGGCAACATAGAGATTATCTGACCGGACATGATGTTTAATTATATCCAGAACTAGCTTAATCTCTTCTGACTTATATCGTTTTGTTTCTTTGAGTCGTTCCGTTGCAGTATCGCAAACTTCTTTTAACAGATGCTCAAGCCATAGAGTTCGATGTAGCTTAAACTTCTCTTCATCTGCTGTACCCACAGCTAGGCCCCGGAAGATACCGGCAATCGTAGTCCAGTGCATATTGATGTGTGTATCAATACATTTCGGATTAATAAACTTACCAGTAGATGGTACGTAGATCCGCATGTTTGTGATAACATTATGCTTAGACCAGATTTCATTAGTCGTGACCTCAACATCACGAAATGAAAAGACACACTGTCTCCTGGTGGTGTTATTAGCACCAACAAATTTGCTTACTTCTTTGCGTCCCTCAAATGCACGAGTCCATTCAGTGACAACTTCTTTTAGCATCGTACTACTCCTTGTTTGCGATTGTGTTATCGCACGGTTGTTGCCGGACACATCAAAATCCGGTCTGAATTAATGCCCAATGTGTTGGGCGACAATATCCGCTTACTACTATATAGTGAGGGTAGCAAGTGGCGTAGTCGGACGACTACATATTGTGATGCTCAGTGTATTATTTTTTAATACAATGTGCTATTCTGTAATATATAGATATAATGCACACGGGTCATTTTATGCATCATAGCCCATAAACATAAGGATCTACATATGGCATCTCCATTAAACCTAGGAATCTTAGATGTTAATGCTTACATTGAGAAGAATGGAATATCTCCAGTCACATCTATCTTTATTAGACAACCATCATCAACAGAATTTGATACCAATGGACTTTTCTCTGAAGAAATATTCGGCCAAGTAGGCTCACCAGAACGTCTTATTAAATTTGGATACATAGATCTTAAGTGCAATATACTACATCCACTTATTTATAATAACATTATGAAGTTGTCTAGATGGTATGTAGAGATATTGGCTAGTAAGACATATGCGATATTTGATGAGAAGACAAAGACCTTCGTTAAATCAACAAAAGAAGAAGGTGGTTCTACCGGATTCTTATTCTTTATCAATCATTTACATAAACTAACATTTGGTAAGTCTGAGTCTCTTACACAACAGGATAAGATTAATGTAATAGCTAAGAATCCACACAAGCTATTAATTAATAAGATGCTAGTCATACCAGCCGGATGGAGAGATATAACTGTAGAGGATACCCGTATAGATAAAGACTCAGTTAACAAACTTTACTCCTCGCTTATTAACTATGCAAGAGCATTGCCTGATGGGGGTACTACTGATGACATCTATAATGGTATTATGTTCTCTATACAGAAGAAGGTATGTGAGATCTTCGTGTTTCTATTTGATATAGCGGAGGGAAAACAAGGGTTCTTCCAGAGAAAGTATGGTTCAAGAAACCTAGCACTTGGAACACGAAATGTTATCTCTACAAGTAATCTATCAACTAAGAATCCAACTGCTATGGATTATCTTAAAATTGATGAAATTGGTGTTCCGCTGTTTCAAACAGCAAAGATGTTTATGCCTCTAGTTGTATACGGGTTGAAGATGTATTTCTTCAATGAATCATTTTCTATGTCTTCAGATAACATCGCAGCTATTAACCCAAAAACATTGACATTGGACTATATACCAATATCTGAGGAAGAAAAGAATAAATTCCTATCATCTGATGGGATAGAGAAAATGATTAACCTGTTTAGAGATAAAGCAACTAGACATTATCCTGTCAAGATAACATCAGAAGAGACTGGTAAAGAATATTATCTTTATATGGTGTATGATACTGGTAAGTACATATATAAAACAAGATCTATAGAAGAACTTAAGGTTCTACTACAGGCGCAGAAGATACCATTTAATCCTAGATTACTACGGCCTATGACATATTCTGAATTGATATATGTTGCTACATATATGGTTACTAAAACTAGATTCTCATATGTAACACGATATCCTGCTATTGGTATTGGTTCGTTAGTACCATCTAAAATACATCTGTTGTCTACATCGCCAGATCGATCTGTTAAGTTTGTAATATCTGGTACTAATGCCACAGACCTTGAGTATTATACACTGCCAAACTATCCAATACTTGATGCTAGTTATATTGATAGTGTTGGTGTACACCCATCAGTTCTACAGGGCCTCGGTGGTGACTTCGACGGTGATACAGTCTCTGTTAGTGGGATATTAACTACCGAAGCTACAGAAGAATGTAAGAACCACCTTGCGGATAAGTCTAGGTATATTGATTCTAATGGAAACATCGTATGTGCTAAGACAGATATTGTTAATTTAACACTACATAACCTATCGAGAAACCCGTAAGGAGCTACCTAATGAATATGCACGAGACTGACGAGCTCACTCTAGCTAATGAGATAGAGAAAGAGCTTACTGATATTAATGGATTGCTATTTATAAGCAGTGATGTTATTGTAAGTAATGAATCTTATCATCTTAGTAACTTTGTTAAAGATATTAAAACAATTGGTATTAAGCTTTATAAAGTATCTATTAAACTCTATAAGTTCTCTAAGTTTATTAGAGACTTTGCAATTAATAAGATCGTAAGTGAAAAGAAGATACATGAGAACTTCAATGCACTAGCTGGTGCGGTTGGTGATATTCATATGGCCAGAGCATATGTAAGAGGAGTTCCTACGTTTCAAGATCAACGAGCAAGATTCCTAGGGCTCATTCGTGTAGTGGACTATATTGAAAAATCTGCAGATATTCCAGTAGAGTCTATGCCTAATGCCGATATGTATATTGAGAATATAGCTAAGCTAAGTAATGGTGTGTTGAAGATCTCTAGACCAGATGAGGGAAGTACATTTAAGAATCTTTCATGGGCTCCGCCTAATGTACTAGAGTATGATCTTAAAGGCTCACCATGGGCAAGTATAAGCAACCTAGATCAAATTAAAAATCTGTCTATTAAGTGTAAATATGATATGGCAGAAAAGCTTCAATCTGCCGCTAATAAGATAGCCAAAAGATGTGATGAATCTAGGGCTCAATATGGTAGTAGTCTTGGCGGGTATGATGATACTGAGAACTCTATGGAGTATGAACATATGCAGAATGAAATGGCTGCGATATATTCACTATCCTACTCAATTGAAAAGGCTATTAGACAATGTATGGCAGAAGGGTTACGTAAAGAGGTAAATACCTTTACAAACAAATATCTAGTTAAACTAAAGAGATACGAATATCGTTAATCGATAAACCGACACATATACAGGGATGCTGACATCCCTGTATATGTGGTTATGGTTATTTATTACGAAGAGAATTGAACTTTGTATATCGTTTTACAAGATCATCAGTATATACAACTATCTGTCCTTGTTTATCTCGGATATGTGTTACTTCTTCTTGTGTAAGAAATCCAACACGAATAAGACGACTAAACATAGAGTTGAATTTATCATTATGCATCTTAAGGGTTGACTTGGCATCCCATAGGCCACCACCGACAATTATCTCGTCTAGTCGACATACCATAATGTCATAAGGGCTATATACAATCTTAGATGCAAAGCTTAGGATATATGCAGCACCAACGTTATATACGTAAGGTATGCATATATTAATATTCTTACATGGGCATGACAGAATTGCACTAGATATAAAACTAGCGACATTAGTACTACACTTACTAGGGCCATAAATAAGCACAGTATCTTTAGGCTGTATATCACACATAAGCATAACGAATTCGTTATATAGCCGACTTTCACTTACATCCTTAAGAATGAAGATCCAGTCGTTAGTACCTTTTGTATTCTGTATACGTGTAAAGAACACCCCACGTTCCTGTCTTCCACGACCACCACCACATTCATCAACAGGACCTTCGTTTTTTGTTGGTGTTATCGATAGTCCCTCTGTGGCTACTTGTGCATCTCTTGTTATCTGTTGTTCAACAAGTTCATTAAGATCAGTGAGTTCATCAGATTTATTATATATAAATGATATTCCCATATTAGCTATCCTTTCCAACAAGTCGAGCTTTTAGGTCAGCATAAGATATGAAGATATCTCTACGGCCATTTACCATATCAATATATTCTTCTTCAGTCAAAATATTGGCAGTAATCTTCTTTAGAAGATCCTTGAAATAGTTTTGAAAGAATCCAGCCTGTTCTTCCATATCAGCAGTCTTACCACCAGCGAACCCACTAGGCATATGGAACATAAGTGTTGCAGTAGGACTAATGCTTCGTTTCTTACCACAACACCAGATGACTGCGGCTATAGATGCAGCGATACCAGTAACTTGTGTTAGCACTTGTGCTTTTGAATTGAATATGGCATTGCAAATCATGATGCCTATTTCAATAGACCCACCAGGAGATGCTAGCTTAATAACAACTTCATCTTTCTCAGTGGCTGAACTTAATACATGTAGTAGCTGACAGTAGTCGTCTATCTCAAATATAGGCTCAACAATAGGAGCAATATATCGCATCCCACCAGAAGCCATAGGACTGGCGTGTATGGTCCTATATCTGCCAGCAGGTAGATTAATGATATCTTTTTCTTCGGACATATATACTCCTTATTAATATCTGAATAGTTCGTGAAAGATTGGCTTTTTACCAGACTTACCTTCGAGAGTACCATTATTAACATCAACATGGTACGTCGATTTACAAATAGTAACTTTATCCTGCTGAAGTATATCACAGAGTTGTTGATCGTTTAGATGTTCAAGACCGAACTCATGTTTAAGAATGGCACCATGTTTATTCATGTCAATTTCAAAACTGGCACCTTCAAAGCCACCGACATGTACCTTTGATGCTTCAGCATATCCAGGAGCGTCTACTGCGTCAATAGTAACAAGAAGAATAACTCTCTGCTTCAGAATACCATCTTTCTCTCCTATACCTTGTACTAGTGATCTAAGAGAAAAGGCTGTATTAATACGTGGATTCTGAAGAGACTCTGTTAGGTATTGACCATATGGTCCAGATGGCTCTATATCACCATATACGATAATATGTCCCTGTTCAGTAGGAGTACCAGTATATACACGATGGATATGGTGGCTAACGTTGTTACGCTCAATCTTAACAATGCGATTAAGGGCCGCATCATCATTACCGGTAAGCGGATGCCACCACTCTCCTTCCAACTGACCAGATACTAGCTTACGGTAGAACATAGACCCAGGATCTGATATAGCTGAAACCATACTGTTGATTTCATATTCTTTTTTATTGGCGGATACTTTACCAAGTACCATAAAAGGAATGTCTTTATATACGCCATTCTTATCAGGTTTAAGAGACTTTTGGTTAGATGGCATCATAAGTGCAGACGAAATATCAAAGGATATTGACGACATTGGATTCTCCTATTAATTGTGAAAATTCAAACATACCTATAGAATGTAAAGCATGGTATTAGAAAACTCTATATATTTTAATACGATTCGTCATTCTATGCTATCTCACTAGTTAACAAAAAAGGACATAAATTATGATTATGTATCAGTCGTTTTATAGACGATTTATCTTTAGACGGCCAAGTCAGTTAGGCAAGGTTGTAGATAAATCAGAACTGGTAGAGCTACCGAAGGCTTCTGTAGTCCATCTATTGGATGATAACTTTAGTTTCAATAAACCAATTACATTTGTTCCATCTGTATCTAACTGGGGATTAAATCTAAAACCTAGATTTAAATTCATGCATCATGTTAAAGAACCCCCAGCTCCAACAGTTGTTCAATATCCAGAATATTTTAGACTCCCAACTCCGGGACTAAATATCGCTATTAATAACTTTCGTAAGTCTACATTGAGATATATAAAGCCTACAAAAGATCTAATGGATATGCCTAGTAGAAATGGCATTCTTAACTATATTAACTATAATCCACTATTTCGTGCTAGAGTATTAGGTATACGTAGATCGACACGCAGGTTCAACTATATATGGAGTTGTGTAGTAAACCTATTGGCTAAGCTACCATCTACACATATGCACTACATACCAATTCCTGTTGGTGTTACTGAGTATGATAAGAACGACTTTCGGTTATCGTTTAAGGCATATACCAGATCAAGTATAAAGTATCCAGATGATCCGTGGTATTTGCTAATGATGAACCTACTAGGATATCTACATAGTGAGAAAACTGAATCTCTATTTGAGAATATTCCTGAACGAATTCGTGCTAATGTGCACTTTGTACTATATGGTAAAACTAAGATGTTCATCTTCAATCTAGATGATATGAAGAAAATGAATGGTGAGAATGATGTCATAATGCTTAGATTTTTGAACACCTTAAATCTATTAACACATGATAGTACTGAAGCACCAGCGTCTGAGATTAGTGAACAGATAAACCAAGACCAGTTCAAAGGTAATAGTCGTGATGATATTGAGGAAACCTTTGAAGAAGACGATAAGGACTTTGATGAAAAGGCTTCTACAGAACCTAATAAGAATGTAGTAGAGGCAATACCATCTGAAACCGAAGAGTTATCTACACCAGATGTTTCAATACCAGAGCTGATACAGCCAGTGAGACTATCTAACGATACGGAAGTCATACCAGTATCAAGATTTAAGAAAGCTGTTACAACGTCTGTATCAAAAGAACCACAGGAACAGATACTTCCAGACCTTATTGTTGATACTAGACAAGGGTTGGCTAAGAAGTCATTCAGACAAGAAGCTAAGAAGTCTAAGCCACAAGAAGAGTCGGTACAAGAAGAACCGGCAGAAGCTCCAACTATAATACTACCAGAGCTAACAAATATAGAAGATATAAATCCAGCTATAATTACTGTAGATAAATCCAAAGGTCAAAATACTCATAACCGAGTTAGAATTGTTACTGATAGTGAACTTAAAGACTTCGCAAATGATTTTGTAAAAGATATAGATAAAAAAGCACAAGAGTCAATTGAGGCTATGTCTGGTCGACTAACAGCTGCACAGAAAGTAAGAGCTAAAAAGCTAAGTGAACAGTACAAACACATTACGTTCAATGATGTGCCAGTTATAGATATCATCACAAAGGTTCCAAAAGATACAGTAGACTCAAATTCTTTGGACTTTCTAAGTGATAAAGTATCAGATCCATCTATGCTAAAATCTTCAGTACAGTCATTTGATCATGACTATATTAATAACTTTATGCAGAAAGATCTTATTACAAATCTAGTATCGTTTAATGCGCATGGTATGTTCTTAAAAGAAGTTGTATCAGAAGACATATCAGACGACCTAGATAAAATGATAAGCTATAAAGCAAAGTATGAAGATGTTCATCATAAAGAACACACCATTAAATTCACCCTACCTAAGGTTGATGAAAATGGTTACTGTATGGTTAATGGTTCTACAAAGATACTTAAGAAACAACGAGTAGTTGTTCCTATATGTAAAATATCTAACACACGAGTCACTCTAAACTCAGACTATAATAAGTTTCTAGTAGAACGTAATACAGCAGTAGCACATAGTTTAATTAACTATGTAGATAGAATACTATCATCAGCAGAACCTAAATCAACTATAGCTATTATGAATGCTATAAGATTTCAGAAGGAATTGTTGCCGTATGACTATACCGCGTTAGCCTCTAAATATATTAAGATTATAACAAAGAAACATGTAACTACAACTTTCTACTTTAACTATACCGAACGTTTTAATTGGTTAAAGAATGACTTTCATGTTACACCAGTTACCATAGATGCTATCAAGTCTATTGAAGATGAGATACAAGGAGTGTTCTTCGGTATATCTAGAGAGCAACATACCGCGATGTTTATGCTACTATCTGGTGAGGTTAAAATATTTAACTACCATGATGAAACCGTAGTAGAGAAGGACATTACCTTTACTGATCTACTATGTAGTCTTCTAGATGTATCTATATCTAGGCTTAATGAGTGGGTTGATTTTAAACTACTTAATAAATCTGTACCACTAGCATTTGCGCTATGTTATCGATATGGTCTTAACTATATGCTTAATTATACTAAGACTAAATATCAGGTTTATAAGAGAAATGCTAGAGTTGTAACTAAAGCATCTGATATTGTTATTAACTTTGCAGATGCTAAACTTATAATACCTAGAGCTCCATTAGTAAATAGTCTTATATTTGCCGGGTTGAATAACTTTAATCTGGCAAAGGTTGAGATAGAGGCAATGAACACTAAGGATGTATACTTTGAGCTATTGCAAAGCAAGAGTATATCTACTCATAACTTAAAAGGTATAGATGATTATTTTGAACTATTCATCGACCCTATTACAAAAGATGTGCTATTCCGTATGGGAGAACCGACAGATCCAAAGGATCTATTAATACGTGCAGCACAACTATTATCTACAGAAGACTTTAATGAGCCATCATCTGAAGCTAACTATCGATATAGATCGTGTGAACGGTTTAATACAGCTGTTTATAAATCTATAGCACGAGCATATGCCACATATAAGAATAAGTCACTAGGTGCTACAAATAAGATGAGTATTTCTGACTACGAGGTTAAACAGCTTATTATACAAGATCAGCTTATGGAAAATGCAGGTGTCATTAATCCAATTAATGATATTAAGTATAAAGCTGCATATAGCCATTCTGGTTTTGGTGGAAGACAGTCTGTAGACACATTCGTTCTAGATGATCGACAATTCCCAGAGGATGGCGTAGGGTCAATGTCCGAAGCAACTGTAGATAATATGAAGACAGGATATATAGCATCACTAAGTGTAGATCCTGTGTTGGCTAATATTCGCGGTATGCCAAAACCGGTAAATATAGACGATCTAGAACCTGCTCAGATGTTATCTATCTCTAGTATGCTTGTTCCTTGTGTGACTAATGATGATGGTAAGCGTAAATTATGTGCGCCACTACATCAGTAATGATGTTGTGAAAAAGAAGGTTAATTGCTGGAAACTCCTAAAGCTTACTCAACTACAACATAACCTGTAAAGGTAAGTGTGATAGTTACGAAAGTAGAAAAAATGAGTAAGATAACCTAAGCCGAAAGACTAATGGTTGTAACAATGGATAATCAGCAGCCGAGTGTCTTCTTATATAGAAGATAAGGGTTCAACGACTAGTG
>Ga0172377_10006798_pt1 | contig 11794 bp, 29 predicted proteins | sample Pumphouse3metaG_FD_119749 | JGI IMG/M metagenome (GOLD analysis project Ga0172377, IMG submission 119749) | Leachate microbial communities from a municipal landfill in Southern Ontario, Canada - Pumphouse #3 metaG | ecosystem: Engineered > Solid waste > Landfill > Unclassified | place: Canada... | reverse complement strand
TTTTATATTTCTCCTTCCTCAATATGTACTAATTATATGTATGCCACCCTTACCTCTTAACTGATTCTCATGATTGACAATATCTAACTTCGCTTGCAATTCTTTAATCATATCCATAGGCATCATTTTGTATTTCTTTATAAAGTTATGTACTTCTCTTTCTGTTGTAACTTCTTTTATTTCTTCTTTCATTTGTCTATATAATTGAAAACTACTCATCTTCTGTATTCCTCCATAAAATTCAAATTGATATTTTGGAGAAAATGTGTTACAATAATAATAGATTTTATGGCAACATATTTTCTAGCGATAATGATTGGTTACTTTAGTCGGTGGGCAATCATTATTTTTATTTTTTGAAAGAATCTATTCCTTTTTCAATAAGGATAGCAGTCATTGCTGATATTGTCCTTTTTTCTTGTTCTGCCAACTCAGCAATTTGTTCGGCTATTTCTTTTGAAATAATAGCTGTGACTCTTTCTTTATCTTTGCTGATAGCCACTCGCTAACCTCCTTTCATTACACATAGTTTATCACAGTTTGAAACCGTTGTCAACTATTTTGGTTAAAAAAATTTATCCTCTTAATTCCCTATGAATTTCGCCATTTAAAGCCTTATTCAACCTCACCTAATGCTTTGCATATATCAATATTACAACCGCAAAATGGACACCATTCTTTATTATAAGCTGATTCCCATTTAGGAAGTATGTCACAGTTACATTTCGGACAAACTTTTACCATTTGATTGCTTCTCATCACTTCATTAAACTTTATTTTCTTATCCATAATAATTCTCCTTCAAATTCAACATTTATGGTAACTTAAACATATTTCAATGCCTGTTCGTAAGCTTCTTTGTATGTGTCCCATTTTATAACATCCCTATCCATAACTTGAATTTTCCCAATGTAAGCATAATAATGATTCCCTTTTGCTTCTTGTCCCCATTGTGGTATTCTAATATCTTCTTTGGTATAATTAGGGAAAACAAGTTTATCCTTATATAAATGCTTGATTGGATTTACTATTGTATTATATCCACCACTTTCATTTAGATATAAAACACCATAATTCAATAAATTATCAACTTGTGTCTTATACATTTTTTCACTTAATTCAATCATGCCATCGGCTAAAGAATTTCCACTCTTTTGTGCATATATTCTAGCTAATTGAAGATATTTATTAGTTTCTAAGGCATTTTCACTTGTATCGCATAATGCTTTTTCAAACCTATAATCAGTAGCTTTTCTATACTCATTTAATTGCTCTATATCAGAAATTTCAATATACCAACAATTATTATCTTTTATAAACTTCCATCTTTCCATATCAAACTCCTTTCTAATCTCCACTTAAAATCCGTATTTGAAGTGCTATTTCAAAACTTTTTTAAGTTCTGCATAAAATTTAGGATTATTCTTTTTCATACATTCAACGTATTTTTCAGTGCTTTTTTCATTTTCATTATAAAACTCTTGCCAATCTCTATCAGTCATAGAGTCATATTTTTCTTCCAACTTTTCTTTTATCTGATTACGTTTAAATTCTCTAATATTTACACCAAGTAAAGTTGACATATACTCTTCAGAAAATTCATGTATTGCTATAGATACAAACAACTCTTTTGTATAATACTTCTTAAAATCTACAGTATTCATGTTTAATCATTTCCTTTCAAATTCTCGATTTATTCGCTTTCTTCAATATCAAAAAATATTTCTCCACCTAAACTATTATCTCTTTTAATCTTTCCATTACGAACATCGTAATAAACTGCTATATCTTCATAATAATATTTAATTGTATGAATAGGCTTTCCATTATAATCCTTAATAAATTGACCATTTACATGTACCATATACAAATCGTCATGAATACTCATTGCATCTTTAATTTGCTCAATTGTATTGATATCTTTAACTATACCATGTAGCATTTCAATTTGTTCTACAACATCATTTTGCTTTGGAAATACATGAGAAACTTTAATCATTTTAATTCTCCTTTATTCTTCAATAACTCTACTTCAAATCATGCTTTTAAGCTAAGTTATTAATTTCTTCTTTTGTAACTTCAATTATACTTTCTAAGATTTCTTCTTTTTCTTCTTTGGAACATAATTCTAATTTCTTAATAAATTTATTCATTTCAGCAACATAGGAAGTTTTATTCATATCATCTATGCGATTTTGTATTCTCTGAAAAACTTCCTCTAATAATTCCTTATCGTGATATCTATAATGTTTAAAGCATTCAAGAAATTCAACTGCATCATCTTTTCCTATTTGCTTATTTCCATCTGTAAAAAATTCTTTCACAATAGTATTAATTCTTTCGCCTATCTCCATATCTTCAGTTCCACTAAATATCCTACTAATATTATGAGAAAAATTGGTATGATTAATATAATCATATGAACCATGATTATTTATAGCTACCCCACTAAATCTTTTTCCACAAACATCACATATTTCTTCCATGTATCTCATTTTTTTAATCCTCTCTTTCCTACTCTATAGAGTATATAAAATCTTGTTTTAAATACTTTTAATATAGTTTAATAAACTTTCCTTTGATTCAATATAATCCTCTTCCTCTTTAAGATAAGAGTTATTACCTTCCCATTTTTCAATCTTGTCAAATAATTTATTAAATATATCTACCATTTCTTCTTTTGTATTTTCAGATTTATTATCTACATTTTCCCATATATCTCCGCTATTCCATTTTTTTGCCAACTCAAGCTGATTTTTATTCATATAAATATCCACAACCAATTGTTTAATCAGTATACGGCAATAATCTTGCTCTTTGCCAACAACCCAAGTATGAGTAATTTCGCTTTGTTTTTCTATTCCTTCATATCTGAATACAAACTGAGTTTTGTTTCGTAGCTTCTTAACATCAGATATTTCCATACCATCCAACAATTGACTCTTTAATATATCTATCATTTCCATAATATATTCTCCTTTTCAATTCACCTTGAGGTATTTATCCTAATTTATAACTTCTATTCCGTTCTAAAATCCCCTACTCATTAATCTCTATATACCTTACTAAATCCCCTAATTATTCCCTATTGATTTATACTAATATTATAACCGATCAATAGTATAAAGTCAACATGTTTCACAAATATTATTATATTTTATTTATTATTAATTTTTAGCACCGCATGCAGTAGCGACTAAAAACAACATATATCTAAAGTAAACCATTTTAAATCACCCTCTATACTAAACAAACAATACTACACAAGCCACTGCTATTATTACGAAAACCATTTAACTCACCTACTTCTTATTCATTATTATATGAAGTCAACGTATTTTAGTTGTTTTATAATAATATTTATATCTTAATTATTAACTGATGAAAAACATTTACTTAAAAATAGTAAAAATAACGATGCTCCTGCTACTATCATTGATTGTCACCTCACTTCCTTTATTATACTTTGTTTGAAATATCGTTTTGAAAACTCTTTAATGTCCTTTAATATATTCGATTGCATTGCTAATGTGAACCTCACATGACTAAAGTCACGTGCTTCTAATATCACTACTAGATTTTCCTGCATCATCGTCCTCGTAACCTACTAACTCTACAGGCGTTACTTCGGATAGTTCCTACCCTAGTTTTATAATTTATGCTATTTTTAATTCTTTTAAACCTTGTGCTAATATATTTTTAGATGCATTTTCATCTCTATCATGCACAGCACCACATTCTTTACATACCCATTCTCGTATTGATAAAAGTTTTACTTTTTTATTTATTGCTCCACATTCACTACAAGTTTGAGAACTAGCAAACCATGTATTAATTTTATGATATGTTCTACCATACCAATCAGATTTATAAGTTAATTTTCTCATAAAATCTGACCAACCTACATCAGCAATACTCTTAGCTAAATTATGATTTCTAATCATATTAGAAATTTGTAAATCTTCACTTATTATAATTTGGTTTTCTTTTATAATTTGTATTGATAGTTTATTTGAAAAATCATTTCTAATATTAGATATTTTCTCATGTAACTTAGCTATCTTTTTAGTCTGTTTCTTATAATTATTGCTATGTTTTTCCATTTTACATAATTGTCTTTGAAGTTTTTTTAATTTAGCTTCATATTGATATAATGCTCTAGGTCTTTCTATATGATTACCATTAGTATCTATAAGAAATTCCTTTAATCCTAAATCAAAACCAATCATATTATCATTTTTTGGTAATTGTTGAATCTCTACATCCACTAACACAGAAATAAAATATTTACCACTAGGCACTTGAGATATAGTAGCTGATTTAATTTTGCCATTAAATTCTCTGTGTAATTTACATTTAACCCATTTAAGTTTAGGCAATTTGATTTGGTTATCTTTATATTTTACTTCTATGTTATTATTTGTAAAATTAGTAGTATAAGAATAATTATGATTATGTTTTGATTTAAATTTAGGAAACCCAGTATGTTCTTTAAAGAACTTTTGATATGCTGAATCTAAATCATAAATAGCGTTTGTCAAAGCAAATTTATCTACTTCTTTAAACCATACAAATTCATTCTTTAATTCTCTATTGCACAAATTATTACAATCATATTTGGATATAGACTTTTTCTCTGTTTTATACATTTCTATCTTTTTAGCCAAATAATGATTATATACAAATCTACATGAACCAAATGTTTTAGATAATTGTATCTTTTGTTTCTCATTAGGATAAAGCCTGTATTTATAAGCTTTTAACATAGATAAATTCACCTCACTTTCTATTTTTCTTTCTGACTTTTAATATAATTTCTTACCTGTTCTTCTGTATTTTCACTAACTGTTGCTATAAAATATAAAGGATTCCATAAATGCCCACCCCAAAGTTTCTTTTTTAATTCAGGATATTCCCTTAATAACAATCTTGCCGACACACCTTTTAAAGCTTTTATCATATCAGGTATATAATGCTGAGGAGTACATTCTATTAATAAATGTATATGGTCTAAATCTCCATTCATTAAGGTTATTTGAAACTTATTATCTTTAGCAATTTTATTTAATATTACCTTTAAACTACTTTCTATTTTAGTAGTTAATATTTTATGTCTATATTTTACACACCATACTATATGATATTGAATTGAATAAACATAGCCTCTACCATAATATACATTTGCCAATATTTATCACCTCTTGATTTATATTAACATATGTATTACTATAAGTCAAGTATTTTCAGTGTTTTAATTAATATTATTATATAACATATGTATGTCCTAACTCATGACTGAAGTCACGAGAGTGCGGACGTTAAGAATTCAAATGATTCTATTAAATCCGTTAATTCTTTTAATTTTTCATCGCTTAACTTCTGTAAAAATAATTTTCTATCCATTTTGTTATACCTCACTTTTGTTATAATATTTTGCAGTAGTTTCTATATTTGGGAATGCCATATGTGTACAATGATTTATTATAGCCTTATCATAATATATCTGCATTCCATCAATTACTTCCAATAAGATTTGATTCATTTCATCACTATCAATAATTTTACCATTGAATAATCTCATATCAATCTTATGCAAATAATTTATCCAATCTTCTTTAAGAAAGACATTTGTAGCAAATAGGCTTAATACAGAATAAATTTGACCGCTATACAGATGCTCCGTATTATTACATCTTTCTTTCCAAAACTCTTGAAAATTAATAAGCAAACTGTTATTACCTAATTTAATAGTTTTAATTAAATTTTCTTGGTCTTCTGTTAAGTTTCTTTTAAACATATTTTCTTTCATTCTGTTATACCTCTCATTCCTATGTAATCTATTATAGGTTCTGTTATACTAATTGATTTGTTAATCTTGCATATTCTTTAAATATTTTATCTACTACACAATTATCACACATATTATCAATCGGTTCACAATTACCACAACCTATAAAATCATCAGCTTCGCCAAACCTATTAATAGTGCATGTTTCCTCTGGTACAGGTTCATCTAAATAATTAACCATCTTTATATTTTTACTCATTGTTATACTTACCTTTTATTCCTTATAAATCTCTAATTTCAAGCTGTTATATTTACTTAATTAGACTAAAAACATCTTTCCAATCCTTATAATCTTTCAATTGGTCAACCGTTAGCAATAATTCATATTCATTTTCAATTTCTTCTTTTGTACCATATCCGTTATCAGATGGGCTACTTCCGTACATCCCACCGTTATTAAATATATGGGTATATACAATAACAAAATTATTGCCCCATTTACCCATATGCTTTGCAAAACTATCTATTTGAATAATTCGTTTAGATGTCTTGCTTTTGTAAATATCTCCCAATGTCATTTTAATTTTTCCTTTCATTGTCTACAAAAGACTGGATTCATGCTCTTATATATTCATCTTATGTTCTTTCTCAAATGCTAAAAGTTTTTTATAAGCATCTTCTTCTGTATCACGCAAGTTTTGATTACTCTGATATGACAATCTTCTTGTACATTCTTTCGCATAATCATCAAGTAACTTCCATCTTTGATAATCCTCTATATTATTTAATCCTAAGTGAAATGCTTCACATATTTCTATTTCTTTATGTTTCCTTGATTCTTTCCCACAATTTTCACATACAAATGTTTGATACATCTTCATTCTCTTCACCTTTAATCCTTTTTGTTATACCTATGAAACCCTTCTTTTACGGTCTTCTGTTATGCTGATTGCTCTTGTTCTACTGTATGTATATCTGTTGCCTTATCAATGTATAAAATCCCTTGTAGATGGTCGTATTCATGCTGAATGATTCTTGCGTTCATACCCTCATAAGTCTTTGTTAAATGCTCTCTACCATTGAAGTATTTGATTGTTATACTATCATGCCTTGATACTGTTCCGTACTTATTAGGTACACTTAGACAGCCTTCAGTATCTTCCGTCATATCTTCACTATGTTCTATTATAATTGGATTAATAAACAATTCAACTCTTTCATAATCTAACACTGCAAGAAACATTCTTTTATTAATTCCTACCTGTGGAGATGCAATTCCTACACCTTGTTTCTCTATCACAAGCTTTACCATTCCATTAATCAGACTATTCATTTCTTTTGGATTTTCTTTTACTATTGGTAAGCATTTTTTTCTTAATATCTTTTTATCCGTAACTATATTCATGTTTATATTTCTCCTTCAATCGTTAATTTTGTGTGCTGTTATACATACTGAACATACCACCCACAAGGCAACTGCCATATGCTTTTATTTAATTGTTCTACACATTCTTCTCTTGTTAGTCCATCACTTTGTTCTTCTTCGCTTTTAACAAGTTCATCAAATGTTTGATATGTGTAAAAATTATCGTCATACATTTTTACATAATTGTCAAAAGTGTTTAATTGTTTCCTAGATATTCTATCAAATAATTCAATTAATTCTTTTGTAGCTGTTAAATTATTATTGTAACAACAGTTTGAAATGTTTTTACTTACCTCTAATACTATATTTACCATAATTTTATTCTCCTTTACTTACCTTAAAAATCTCCATTTTAAGCTGATTGTTTTAATATTTTAATGGATATTTATTAAAATCCAAATATTCTTCATTATATATTTGTGGAAGAAATTTTCTAAAATCACTATAATACCATGCTTTCCATAATTCAGTACCTTTAGTTGCAAATGTTCTAACAGCTTCTTCAAAAGCATCCCCAAGACTTAAATGATATACTTCAATATTTTCTATAGTTCTGTTTTGTATTTTCTTTGGTACTCTTTGTGTATACTTAATTTCCATTTAATTTTCCTCTTAACTTTCTGCTCCTGTGAGCCTATGAAATAATCCCTTTATTTGCTATTTATTGTTACAAGTTCGGGCATATGCACCTTAATATTTGCCTTAAATTTACCATAGTCACTTGTATGTTTAGCCATATCATTTGCATATGCAATAGCTTTATCACCTTCTATTGCTGAAAAGCAATTGTTGCCATAGTTGTGGAAATTACCATATTCAACAAACGTTCCTACCCTGAAATCTTTACCACATCCAAAATTCATAATTATATATCTAGGTTCAGTTGTTGCCTCAAACAATATTCCATCTATAAGAAGTTTATTTTCCATATCTTTTTCAATAGATTTTATGGTGTTTTCTTTAGAAGTATCTTTTCCATAATTGATTCTATCAAAATCAAATGAGAAATAAGTGCTACAATGTTCACTAATCCATATTAAATCTTCTAAAGCTGTTTTGGTTTTATAATCATTAGCAATATTCAAATTTCTTCGTGCCATACACCAAAGTCTGTTATTATAGAAATAAATTTTCCCTGCTCCTTCATATGAATTATCTTCAAAGGCAAGTTTCGCATCATTTAAAGAAATTTCCTTTAATTCTGCATTTACATAATCTTCACACTCTTTATATCTAAATTTTCTACAACGTGATGTAGGTAAATATTCTTCTTCATACTTAATCCATGTTTTTATTTTCATTATTATGCTCCTGTTCTGCCATATAAGGCAATAGATTTATTGATTAATTGGTTGTTAAATGTCCATTAAGTAAACATCTGTTAAGCAATCTGGACACCCATCAACAACACATTGTTTTCTATCGTCAAACTGTTGTCCTTTATATGTCTCACTAAATTCAATTCCATTTTTCTCTGTCATTAATACTTTTATTAAGTCTTTATTATCTTTAAATGTCTTCATACAATTGTTACATCTAATCATTTCTATACCTCTTTACCTTTCAATATTATCCAAACAACTTGACATTACAAGTCCCGTTACATTTATTATTATACACAGGGCATTCTACATACGTACCCCACTTATCCATCTTAATTCGTTCTTGTTTAAGCCTGCACTTCTTACCACAGGCTGTTATTACTTTTACTAACATTATATTTCACTTCCTCTTTAATTGTATTTTAACTGTTTATTATTTTCGTAAATCACTCTTCTCTATATTTAATGATATTTTCTTTTTAATATATTCAGGGATTTCAAAAGACTTTCTTTCTGTAATATTATGAGGCTTTTGTCTTAACCTTTCTAACCTAATTCTCATGCTATTTACATCCATATCTAAATCGTTATAACATTGATTACATTCTAACTTTACTATCTTATTGAAGTTTCCAGAATTGTATGAATATAGCATCGCTTTTGCTTCTGGGTAATTATTAAGATATTTTTGTATTTCAAAATACTGTTCATCTGTGTCATTTGCATAATTATTAATCTTTAACCAATGTGTATATTTCATTATATTTACCTCCTATTATTTACGATAGAATGACCGATTTAAGTGCTGTTATTGAAATACTGGAAATTTATCTTCATTACTCATGTCAAAGAAATTATGTGCTTCATTATTATCTATGTCTAATACATTAATTACTGTTGTTTTCATATTCATACAATCAACTTTAAGAAATTCATTTGCTTCTGTTATCGTTGGTTTTCGTTCTCCTTTTATACAAATGCTATACCCATCACTAAATTCTGCTTCGTAATAATTAATATTCTTGTTTTCCATCTTATATCCTCCTTGCCTTAATAGGCTATTGTTATGCTGTTAATAATAATCCCATTTTATTACATCTTTCAACCTCTTGGTCAAAATCATCATATTTACAATCTGCAAACTGCATTCCATCTTCATCACTATATACTGTTACATATCCATCAGCTATAGCCATATTATCTTTAATGTTATAATAAACTAATATATTTTTATATTCATATCTAATAATTGTTATTGGCTCATTATTATAAGCTCTTATAATATCATAATTAATTTCTATATCCATGAATCTGTTATCAGCTTTGTTTTGTTCAATTAGTTTATTGATTTGTTCTAGTGTTGTGATATTACTCACTATTTCTTTAAGTTCGTTGTATTGCTCAATTACTTCTTTCTGTGTTGGTACTCCATCATATTTTCTTTTCATTTTGATCTCCTTCTGCCTGTCAGCTATTAAGTTAGTTTTTTATGTATCTTTATTTGTTAACTTATTATAGCATTGTTTAATATATGTTGTCAATCATTATTTTTATATTTACATCAGATTTTTAAATCTTTTTAATAATATCTTTGCAATAGTAAGATCTTGAATAATATCCATATCTTTCTCATGTTGTGTAAAATCATTACTATTGAGGCTGTCACTTGCTATATTAAGCTGTTGTTTGGTGATTAGGTCTATTGCATCGCTCATAATATTAAAACCTCTCTATGGTGCTATTTTATTGAGTTATTCTTCATCGTTTTACTAACATAATTATATTTTAATTTCAACTCACACCTTTGAATTTACCATAATACTTTTCTCTCATCTCTTCAGCAAACTTGCCAGCTTCTTCTAATTCGTCTATTTTAAATCTTCCCAATACAGTATTTTTCCCATTTACTTGTAATTGTACAAACCATCTTTGGTCTTCCTCTATCCAACAAACATTTCTATATCCAGATTTATTGTTTTTATTTTTACCATTTCTATGTTTTAAATTTTTATTTTGTACTGTTAATCTTAGATTATGTTTTCGATCATCAAGTGTATCATGATTTTTATGGTCTATAACTGTATCTTCTGGATAATCAAAAATCCACCTATGTAAATAATGTGTTTTATATTTTGGTTTCCCATTAATTATCCCTAAATATTCACAACATGTAGCATAATAGGACTGACTATCATTCCTCCATGAAGCATTCCAAGGTCTATTTAATTTAATCAATCTTTCTAAATCTTCTTTATCTAATTTTACAATAAAATTTTCTTTGTTCCTATTTGTAATATAAAATTCTGCTTCTCCATTATTTAAAATTTTATATTCATTGAATGGTTTTCTAACCCCTCCCATATTATCTCCTTTCCCTATAGATTCAATAATTTATCTGCTCTTATTGCTTTTGATTTCTTCATCTGTTAAACCACTTAAAATTGTTCCTCCGTCTATACTGAACCAATGTTTATGAAGCCATGATAAAATTGTTTCTTTGCTTACATCTAGTAATTTATCATTTGAAAAATCCCACGAAAATCTATCGTATGCTTCTTTTTGTGCCTTTTGCGATAACTCTTCATATCTATAATGTTTTGATACTGCCATTGTTAAAACCTTCTTTCTATACTTCCGTTTCTTCGCTTTTGCCTAAAATATCATTAACTTGTTTCAGTAATTCAATAACTTCTGGATAATTCAAGTCATAATCATTAGACATGGTATTTATAATGCTTTCAATCTCTTCCTTGTATGTGCTTGATGGATTATATTTCTTAAATGTTATACTATCATTTTTAGTATCTGTAAATATTTCAAATGTATCACCATCATTAATTCTCATTATCCTTCTAACCTCTTTAGGGATTACTAGTCTTCCAAGGTCATCTATTCTTCTTACTACTCCTGTTACTTTCATAATTACACCTCTTTCTGTTATACCATATACGGTATGTATTCAACTGTTAGCTATTTATTTTTTATATTCGTTTTTATACCATTTTAAAAATTCACCATACATTCTATTTTCTGCTTCTTCTCTAGCTTTTTTAGCTTCTTCTAACGTGGTGTAATACCCGAGATTATACAATTTACCCTTAAACATGATGTAAGCATGCCATTTGTTTAATCTTTTTATATAACTAACACCTTTAACCCCACTTGTATTACTAGAATATATTTTTTTACTTGTAATATTGGAAATACTAGTTCCGTATACCTTTCCTGTGTTTATATTAACATTTTCTTTAGCATATT
>Ga0172377_10006796_pt1 | contig 11795 bp, 12 predicted proteins | sample Pumphouse3metaG_FD_119749 | JGI IMG/M metagenome (GOLD analysis project Ga0172377, IMG submission 119749) | Leachate microbial communities from a municipal landfill in Southern Ontario, Canada - Pumphouse #3 metaG | ecosystem: Engineered > Solid waste > Landfill > Unclassified | place: Canada... | reverse complement strand
CAACACTCTCAACCTCACTTTTGATTGACTGCGCAAGTATAGGCGAGATAAAATCAATGCTTTTCTTCTGATGGAGGAATCCGATATAAAAACTTATCGCCTGACAAACAAAATCACTTTTTGAGGTAGCATTTGCATCTTTCAGCATACTCTCCATTTCTTTTACCATTGAAGGTCGTATCCAATAGGCATATTTTTGTTTGTTATCGTTCATAAATCCTCCTCTTCCCATAGACCCCTGGTCGTAAATCACAAACGGTCGGCTCTGCCGTCCGATGTGTGCTGTGAGGGGCGAATACAGACCCCTCGCTTTAACCTGCTTTACATAATAACCGCCGTTATTTGCCCGAATATAGGCTATACTGCTTTGTTCCTGTGCTTACGATCGTATTCCTCTAGGCGAAATTTAGCATCTGCCCCAGCGTGAGCCTGCTGCATTTGCACTTGGAAATATTGTTCCTTTACTTTTCCAATCGGGCAGATGGTGTACCTGAGATTTCCGTTATATCTCTTGCCATCATTTTTATAAACTTGCGTCGGCTTGGTAGTAATCAAACCCTTTTCTTCAAGTCCCGCAACATATTTTCGGACAGTATTCTTGGATATTTTGAGAGCAGAGCCGATGGTTTTGTAGCTCGGGTAGCACTGAAACATTTTTCTGTCCTCGCAATAAAGCAGATAGGAATACACCGAAATCTCACCCGAAGACAACCCCAGACAAAAAATTTCATCGGGCAGAGGAAAATAATTTTTGATCGGATCACGCTTAGGATAACGATTATACTTCAATCAAACACCTTACCTTTCAGCTTGCTTGTCTACCCATTCGGCAAACTTTTCTTTCGAAACAATAAGCCTGTTGCCGATACGAACACTGGGAAAACCTTTCTCATGCATCAGCTCATATGCAGTAGAGATAGACACACCCAGCACCTTGCCGACTACTTCTGCATTCAAAAATAGCGGCAGCTCCTCATAACTTTTAAAAACAGATTCCTTCAAATTTTACCTCCTTACCAAATAGATGTTGAATGAATTCATCAAATTGTCTATCCATATTCTAACAATCCTCTTGTTGAAATTCAATAGATGTTGTATAATTAATTATAATTCTCTATTTACGTATTTTAATAATCTATTTTTGAAAATATTTTTGGAGGAGCTTATGTTTTCTTTTCGTGCTTATTTTTGGAACAATGATGTTTACATCAATGAAAAATATAAATACGCTGTCAGTGAAATACTGACAGCGTATCTGAATACAAACTATTTGTCTCATGCACAAGATATGCAATATGACTTAAGTGTTCTCAAAAAGCAACTGATTTTGACAGAGGATATGGCGTACGGCTGGTATGCAAATTACAATTATCATGTACATTCCGCGGCAAACATATTTGCTGAGATAGATGGTTGGATGCAAAAGCTACCGCCTTACCATAAAATATTGCCCTCTAAAAAAATAACATTTGAAGACCTTTTGAACAGCAACTCATTTTTCTTTGAGGATGGTCTTGATCCTTATGATGACAATGACATTACATGGGATACTGTTACCGAGTTCGGCTGTGGTGAGCAAAGTGAATCAGGGATTTGGCATTTACATCTTGATAAATTTATTCCTGTCGAGCCGGAGCATATGAATGATTTCGATAGGAATATGCTTGATAGTCTTGATGAAATGAACAAAGCTATATGTGTTTATTTTGACGGCTATATTTCTTTTTTAGAATCGTATATTATGATTCAAAAAGTTTTTCGTCCGTTCATAGAGCAATACCTACACCGCAGCGGAACCTTTCCAAATTCAAATGAAATTGCTGAATATTTTGAAAGTTTTAACAAAGAAAACGGCAACGCTTTTCATAAAATAAAATGCAAAATGGAATCCTTCGGCTACAAAGTTTTAAAGGATGAAAACAAAAAGCCGATTCTTTGTGAAGAGATCCATTTCATCGATTTGCAGTCATTCCTTTTTTATGATTTTTGGAGCGGTATAAAGAAGAATTTTATTCCCTATCAATGTAAGCAATGCGGTCGTTTTTTTCTGATTCGTGGCGGCAAATATTTTAGCTATTGTGATAAGCCATTAAAGGGCGAGCCAGACAAAACCTGCCGTGATGTAGGCGCTCGCCGCCGCTATGATGACAAATGCAAAAACGATCCCGTATGGCAGACCTACAACCGAGCATATAAGGCTCACTATGCCCGCTATATGAAAAAGAAAATGACCGTCTCAGAATTTGAAGAGTGGTCACGCTTCGCATCAGAACTCAGGGATCAAGCTCTTGCAGAGGAAATGCCATTTGAGCAATATTACGCTGATATCAGAAAGTAAAAAATACTATTCTTTGTTTAGCAGAGCAGATTTTGACCTCATAGAATGATTCCATGACAGCATTGTCATAAGGATTGCCTTTGCGGCTCATGCTCTGCTGACATCCATATCGGAGCAACAACGCTTGAAATCGCTGCGATGTATATTGAAACCACGGTCAGTATGTAAGATTAGTCTCTCATCAGGATGATCGTGTCAAACTGCTTAATAAAACTCAGTCATAACGAGACTATCTTTGATTTTAGTATCCATAGACCATCCGGCGACCTTTCGAGAAAAGATATCAATGAAGACAACTATACAAAGTCATTGTCTTTTGCTAAATCAAACGTTATTTGAAATGATTTTGGCATTAAATTTGTTGCTTTTATTGTACTACCGGTATCGAAATATGGAGCAGTACGGTTTGGTAAACACTCAATAACAGAATGATTTATATTACGTGTTAAGCCTAATAATAAAATCAAATAATACCTGTTGGATTTTTTCTAAACTCGGTTGGAGATACTCCGTTCTTCTTTAAAAATAATCTGTTAAAATAAGTTACGTTATTAAATCCGGCGGCAATTGCTATATCGGTGATGTTTCTGTCAGAGTTAAGTATTAGTTGCTCGGAATATTCCAGACGTTTATTATTAATATAATCATCAAATGAATAACCTGTTTGTTTTTTAAAAAGCCTTCCTAAATATTTTTCATTGTAATGACATGTTATAGCTAATTGCTTAATAGAAATATCACTTGAAAAATAGTAATCGGCGTTGTCTTTTATAAAAGCAATTGAATAATTTAGCTTGACTTTATTTTCTCTGTCCGATGGATATAGAAAAATAAGCATTCTTATATAGCTTTCAATAATATCAGCCATATTATAATACATAGAAATATCGTTTTCATGCTCGGCGTTTTTTAATTTTTCAAATGCGTTGCTATAATCCAGGTCACAAGCCATACAACTTTTTTCTAAAATCCGATTTGAAACAGAATTATCCATAACAATGCCTCCGATGTATATAATATAGTCAACTTTTCCGGAAATGACTACCGGCTGAACTATCTCATAAAGTCCATTGATACAATGTCCTTCGAATCTTTTCTTTTCTTTTGTTGCTTTATTAATACTCAATCTTTTGCAATTAATACAGTGCTTAAACCCTTTTGCAGTTGATTTCATATAATCACAAAAGTCATGCTGATGAATTCGATGCTTTAAATCTAATGATAATTTATCGATGAAATTAGCGTTTGACTTGCAAACTACATTAATGTGAACCTTGCTTTTGTTTTCAAGGCTTTCGAGTAAACTTTGTAAAGAAGAAAAATTAAAATTCATATTTAAATTATCCTTATGATACATATTTTTATTTATTATAGCAATAATGTGTCTATTGTTCAATAATATATATCCATTATGCAAGATTTCCTCAAAATATGGTTTATAATTTAATAAAGATTAATTAAAGGAGATTCAATTATGAAATCAAATTATGATTTAATCGTCATCGGAGGCGGACTGACCGGAGTTGCAGCATCTGTTTGTGCAGCAAGAAATGGGCTATCGACTCTGCTGATTGAGCAATCCGGAGCTCTTGGCGGTGCATTAAACACAAGTTTAGTTTATCCGTTCATGCCATTCTGGACTACTGAAGAAATTGATGGTAAAAAGCAAAAAAAGTATTTAAGCAATGGCGTTTTTAGAGAAATATTGAATGAGCTTGAAAAGTTAGATGCCTTTAGACATGATTCGTCTTTTCAAGATCAATACTTAAAAGTTGTTTTGGACAGGTTTACGAAAAGTGCAGGCGTAGAAGTGCTTTTCCACTCAACACTTTTTAAAGCAAATGTTTCGGAAAACAAAATTATATCAGTAGAAGTTGCAAATAAAGTTGGTTCACAAACATTTAACGCAAAATATTTTGTTGATGCGACAGGTGATGCAGATTTAGCTGCTTTTAGTGGATGTGAATTTATAATTGGCAGAAAAGCTGATAATTTATGTCAGCCAATGACGCTTTGTTTCCGTGTTGCAAATGTTGATGATGAAATATTTTGCAAATCCTATAAAACGATTAATGATCTATACCAAGAGTTTCAAAGACAAGGAAAAATCAAAAATCCTCGTGAAAATATCCTGTATTTTAGTGATATAGGCAAAGGCGTGGTCCATTTCAATTCTACAAGAGTAATAAAATTAAACCCTGTTAACCCAGATGATTTAAGTAAAGCCGAAATAATTGGTAGAGAACAAATGCTGGAATTATTTACTTTCCTTAAAGAAAACTTTGCATGTTTTAAGGACAGCATTCTCATTTCATCATCTGCAAGTATTGGTGTTAGAGAGAGTCGAATGATTATCGGTGAACATGTTTTATCAGCAGAAGAACTTAAGAACTGCACGAAATTCGAAGATAGTATTGCAGCCGGAAATTATGACATTGATATTCACAATCCAGAGGGAAGTGGTACAAGCCACTATTATTTTAAACCGGGTGAGTATTACACTATACCATATCGGTCATTAATACCGAAACAATTAGGTAATTTAATTGTTGCCGGACGTTGTATATCAGCTACGCATGAAGCACAGGCATCAATCAGAATTATGCCAATTTGTTGTTGCCTGGGAGAGGCTGCCGGAGCCGCTTCAGCTGTTGCATTTGATGAAAATACTACTTTCAAAAATGCTGACATACATAAAATACAAGCAAAATTAAAAGAAAATAAAGTGTTCTTTTAATTATAATTTTATCTAATACTAATTCTAATTTTAAAATGCCATTAAATTGGCGCAATAAAATTTATATAGAACAAGACGGAGAATGAAGATAATCTAATGCTTGTTAAGGATTTAAAAATGTGCTATGTAATTTTAACCGGTAAGTTTTGGAGCTCTTGATTTGAATTAGCGTAGCAACTGTAAGCCCTATCCGGCTCACAGTGTAAAATATCGGCTACATGTTCAGTCAAATAATACACAAAATGCGCTTTGAATGAGCTAAATAGGCTCTTTCAAGGCGCATTTCCTTATAAATCATATTAAAGTCAAGTGCATTTTAATTACCAGTTATGCCAATTCTATCAATGCTCTTAACAAACTTGCGCTGAAGTATAATGTAACCAACAAAAAGTATTGCCACAAATATAAGGCGAGCGGCAAAAACTATTGCTGGGAATATTGGAGACGAGCCTTGTAAAACACCTACCTGTTGCAATAAACTTATAATGTTTTCCATCGTGACAGATAACGAAACGCAATGAGCATGTCATTACCTTCGCCAATACGCACCATAAAAGGTTTTGTTCGTATGGTCAATCTGAAAAGATTTATTTGCATAGAATATCTTGGAGCAATCCTCCGATTTTTTCTGCCATTCGATATAGTCCAAGATCATTCGGATGCGTGGAGTCTACCGTACAATCTGCGGAAGCACTTCCCGCAAAGAGAGTGCCGCCGTCAATAAAGTAAACATTGTTATCGCCGGTCGCCTTTGCCATATGATAGCTGTTCAGAATAACTTCACGGCGCATATCTGCATCTTTTTCTTTTTCCAATCACATCGGGCTTTGAAACCATAATGTAAGGCAGGTTAGGGTGTCTCTCACGAATGATGTCATACATTTTGTAATGCGTTGCCGCTAGGTCAACAGAACTTCGCGCATTATGATCATAATCGCAGACAAAAGCACTCATTGAAAGACCCGCTATATAGGCCGCCATTGATTCTTCGCCGCGAGCGCATCCCAAAAATCCGAGATTAATAAAATCCATATTCAGTCTGCGTGAAATAAAGCCCTGATATGAATTCCCCTGTCGAGTTGCACAGGCGCCCTGCGTAATAGATGAGCCGTAATAAACAATTGGTTCCGACGGTTCATAGCTCTCACCGGGTTCTAATATGCAATCATTTGAAACACCGACACATACTTCTTTTACGCTGTTGTAAAGCGGAAAATCAATCATATAGAAATGTACTCCCGCACCCCATTCGTTTTTGTTGATAGTAATACATGATGTATAGCCGTTGCTCATATTATCTGGAGGTACAAAGGAATTTACAAACACATACTGATGATTAACGCTAATGTACAAATCGAATCCAGCCGCTCCGGTCAATGCCATATGCGGTAACCTGGAAATTGAAAGCATTTCCGTCAAAATGGCAATATATTCTGAATCGTACTGAACCGGATTTTGCCGCCGGAAGTGTTATTTGCAAGCTCTGCGACACCGTCATTGACCGTTACGGCAACATCCTCAGGCATTCTACTGAAATATTTTCCTTTTTCCGGCTTTAAAAGTCCGTAAATTTGAAACGGCGGTTCCTTTACATCAAACCAACGAAAATTATCCTTGTTATTCGGAATTTTTACCGAAAAATTTTTATCAATATCAGTGATATTCATAATGTAACCTCATAATATAATATAATAATTGCCTTAAGAATAAAGAACATCTGAATTATGAAAAATTCATTTTACTGCACAATCGGCGAAATAATCAAATCCTTAAATGAAACAAGTGCCTTTGCAGGACGGAATGATATGAACCCGTCTGTAAACGATACAGAACGGACATTCATAACGCTCTTTCCGTTCAGATCAATATATGTATCTTCGGATTTATGAATAATACGCACATCGTTCCAAGTAAACGGATTATAATCTTCGAAATGAGCAGAAACAATGACATTTCCGAAATCCTGTGTCCACGCTCCGCAATCATTTATCATCGCATCTCCGTTTTGATGAACCATAAGTGTATATCCGTCGCTGTTGTAATAAGAGCTCACCGACTTCATACAGAATCCGCACCCTGCCCATAACCCTGAGCCGCTTTAAAATTTCATCTTGAAGCTCATATCAAAGTTCTTCCACTGCCTGTTCATAATTGCACATTGTTCTTTTGTGCTGCAGACTGTGACAATCTGCATTTCCCCATCTGAAATTTTCCACAAAGCATTTACGGGATTCCAATTTTCATGCAGTGGTGTAACACCAGTAAAGTCAGCCGTATACACTTCTGTTTCATACAACTTTTCAAAACTTGCAACATTGATATTATGTGTTTCGGGGATTTCACAAGGTGTCATTCCTAAAAGTATCTCTGAAACCGACATTTGACTTTTATCAATTTCTTCAATATGCAATTCATTAAAATAAAGACTACAGCTACTTTAATATAAATTCACATGAGTTTCATTGAATTAAAACCCATGGTATTCATAAATTTTTTATTTGTAGACCCATCCGCTTGTAAAGCCTGTACCACTATCGATTTGACTAACAAGCTGCGATTCACCGGCAGTTTTTGAGGTAATGTTGTTACTTGACGATGATGTAATACTTGAGTTGCCGCTTCCTATTGAAACTTCCGAAGAAGAATTTGTTTGAGAAGTTGAAGTTGAATTGTCAGTTCTGGATGAACCTGAATCAGATTCATCCAACAACTCATTAATATCAATTACAACATCGCCTGCTTTGCTCTCAGTGTCAGGCATAACATCTGACTTGACATTTTCACTTGTTTCACTTGTTGTTTCAGATGAAGCATCGACATCAACATTAGCAGTGCCTTTTTTCGAGCATCCGGCAAATGCAAATATTATTGCTGCAACAAGTAATAAAACATATAGTTTTTTCATTTTACCACCCATTATTTATATGTAACCGCTGCAACATCATTTATCGATTTTGAAACTTGATTGCCGTAAGAATAATAATCCACGCCTTCAATATCATATACTACATAAGGTCTTACAGATATTTGTGTGGCGTTATTTGCGCTTGTTATGCCTGTAACAACCAATGTATAAATGAAGTAGTCATCTGTTCGAAGATAACATTTTGTGGACTGCTTGTTCTTAACATGTGTATTTGTGCTTTTAACAGCAACCATAAGCTCTCCTTCAGCAAGATTACCGGTTAATGCAACAAGATAGCCACATGAAGTTGCTTTATAGGAGGTTCCGCCTACGGTTATATATTCGCCGGTTTCAGAAACATTACGAACCAGTTTACTGCCAAATCGAATGTCTTGTGTTGTTCCGGTGGTTGTTTCGGTACGAATCTGCGCTCCGAGTGTTGAAAGAGCTTCAACAGACACACTGATAGAATTATTGTTGATTGTTGTAGTAACATCCTGCTCGTCTACATTGCATACAGACATACCGTTAAGTGAGAATGATGTAGTGGCAGTTTTTAATACAGTAAATTTGAAGGTAACCCATTTTGTTGAGCCGTTTGTAACATCGCCAAGCAAAACAAAGGCAACCGAGCCTGCGCTGCAGTTAAGGCTGTTTGCAACAGTATTGTCAGTGACATTAATGTCGTCGAAAGTTGTGCTGTCCGGCAGCAGTTGAACAGCAGTAGCATCATATGTAAATGTGCCCTTAATTCCCGCAACGGCATTTGTGGTGCTTAATGTAACTTGAAGGAATTGTCCGGAATTATCATAGCTAGTTGTAAGATTAGCAGCGGTATCAGTACTTGCTGCGCTTGCAAATATACTAAAACTGAAAGTCATAATTATGCTTAGAACAACTGCTGCAATTTTTTTAAAATTTAACATTGATATCCCTCCATAAAATTTAATTACCACTACTAGTTAGATCGCTAAAAGTCGTGTCGTTGTCTACTCCATTTCCTGACAGCAAAGAACAAATCTCATTGGACTTAAACAAAAAGTATTCAACTGAAATATCCGGCGAAATATAGTGCTTTTTCATGGCGATTTACCTCCTTTCGGAATAAATATATGAACGAAATGCAGCCGCACTCAATAACTACACAGTGCAGTCTTGCATTTATACTGTTCATTTCGTACTCTTTTTCTCACAATTTATCGCTACCCATTCTCGTGCCAAACGTTTCGGTTCACGCGGTCTTTTCACCGATGACGGTGTTCAGGTGAATCTATCAAAAGTTCCTGAGGAGCTGAATCTGTATGGCAGAAATGTGTGGACGGTAATTATCTCTCTAAGATGTGAGGATGCGGAACGGCTCGGCTTCAATACAGGCACACGTTGGCGGGATATGCTTCGCATACAGACGGAAGCACTTGCAACGAATCTGAAAATCCCCATGGAGAATCGGAAATGGTTTGCGGCCTTTCATAATGAAAGCCACCATTCCCATGTGAATTTGATTGCCTACTCAACAATTGAAACCGAAGTCTGTCTCACATAAGGGCTTGATGAATCTGCGTTCGTCCTTCGCAAAGGTTATTTTTGCGCAACTACAGCAGAAAGAATAACAAGTGTAGCTATTGCGAGTATATACACTGATAAGAATGCACATGAATTGCGCCCTCTAATGCTGATGCGATCAAGTTACTATACAACGATTACTCAATAGTTGTTAACGATATCAAAAACATTTTAAGGGTATATGATGCTGAGGAAAAAATTACACTTTTGCAAACACATACATGCGATATACGAGTTGAAAAATCAGTTGATATTCAGCTCACTGAGGAAGAGAAAGATATCGCTATTATAAGCTCATTGAAACCCCAAAAGGCAGATTCACAGCTATACCGAATGAAGTTAGCAAGGACAAAGAGGGCAATGACGTTTGTCACGACATCTTCCACCCTTTTTCTTTTCCGGCTCGTAAAGCCCTCGAAGTAACTCTGTATGCCGCTTATGAAGAAGCAATCCACAATAGCATTAAAGCAGCACATCATTTGCCATTTTATTACACTGGCTGAGCCAATTTTGTACCTCACATATACTTCATCAGGTTTTATACGTAAAAATTTTTATTCCTGTGATACAAATAGTTTTTTTCAAAAATAAATACTCCCCAACACATTTACTCCGTTTACATACTCACAATCATTTGCAAGTCTTGCGCCGTTTCCAGCATGATCTATGAAATTAATGCCAAAGCGTGCCACACTTGACATATCACTTCTGAAATACGTATCACAAACAACAGTTTTATTTGTCTGTAATTTTCCAGCCTTACAAGCAGACTGGGCCGCAATTATATTATTATCCTTATCAAGAAGCACAATACTGATCTTGAGTGTATGCGGTGCGGAAAAGCCGTAATTTACAAGCTCTGTTTTTATTTCGGTAAAATCTGAATTCTTAATAATCTCGATGGATTTTGCTTCTATGTAATAGCCCAAATAATCTCTTAAATATTCATAACAGCTTCTCTCAAGCTCTATCCCGTCAGAATTTAAAAACCAGTTAGGATTAAAAGGTAACTCATTTTCAGTCAGCAACTGTCGGGTCACAGTTACCTTTTTCCATTGCTCAATGCTATGCTCTCCGCCGCGTTCTTTATAGTTATGCTCTATGCTGAATGTTGTAAAGTGATGCTTTGAAAGCCTTTTAGCAACAGCAATACCGTCAATATTTGTCTTATCCCATCCCCAAGGCATTTCACCGTCAATAGTAAAATAAGGAGATTCCGCTGTAAGCTGCGGATAGTATTGGCTATCGTCTTTTGCTCCGGTATTAAAGCCATGAGGGCGGTCTATTATATAGTCATCATGATATGATACTCTCGCACGACGCGCATCGAACTCATCAAGGACATTTTTGATCCATACATAGCGTACCATAACCGGCAAATCTTCAGGTATATTATCAAGCATATGATCAAGTACCGTAAAACGGTCCTGTTTTGCCCCGCCTGACCATTCGCCCCAAGGGCCTAAATATCCTGCCTGATATGCATATATAACATCACGGTTTTCGGTTATAAATTCCTGTAATTGATCAATATGGCGCAATATCTGCTCTGTTTCGGCATCCTCCTCTGCCCAACGCGTATCGTTGAGTATATATGCAAATCTAAGCAGGACTTTGATACCATTTTTACGGCAGCGGTCAAAGTATTTATTCATATTTTCAAAGGCATGTGCATCCAGATCCTTAGCTTGATATTCTGTAAGATAAAAATAATGCTGAGTTATTTTCGGTCTGTCTTCCTTATATTTTGAAATAGTCTCATCCAAAAGCTCAAGCGAATCTTTGCCTTTATCAAGTCCTGTAAAAACATTCATCTTTGTTTCAAGACGAAAGCCTCTGTCAGGATTATCGAGTAAAACATCTGTATCATAGCCATACATTGGCTTTATATCAATTCTCACATCAGTTCTCCATTTTGTTATAAAATCAGCGGGCGTTAATACCCGCTGATTTTAAGTAATTATCACACAATACCTAAAAGAATCCGTTTAGCCGCTGTTATATCTGCTGCATTTACGCTGCCGTCACCGCTGACATCTGCCATAAATGTCTTTGCTTTAGCATTTGCCGTAATCTTCTTAAGCGCCACAAGATCTTTTATATCGGTATTTGTATCAAGATTTACGTCTGCGCCGCCGGTAAGGCTGCCATAACTTTGCATATCAGTTTTCAGTGTATTATAATTTGCAACATTTACACATTCTGCCTTACCCAGGACAGAATATGAATTTGCTGCAGAATCTATTGCGCTT
>Ga0172377_10006793_pt1 | contig 11797 bp, 6 predicted proteins | sample Pumphouse3metaG_FD_119749 | JGI IMG/M metagenome (GOLD analysis project Ga0172377, IMG submission 119749) | Leachate microbial communities from a municipal landfill in Southern Ontario, Canada - Pumphouse #3 metaG | ecosystem: Engineered > Solid waste > Landfill > Unclassified | place: Canada... | reverse complement strand
TATTCTCTCTGATATATTACGGTCAGAGGGAGTATTAATAAACAGTCCTTTAGTGGAGGAGAGGCATGTTAATAAGGTGGCTATAGTCGTCATTTCATCTAATAGTTCTCTATGTGGTTCATTTAATTCTAACGTTTTTAAAAAATTCTATCAAACTGTAGAAAAATATAAAAGTCTTAAAAAAGAGAATATTTTAGTTTTTCCTATAGGTACTAAGATAGAGAAGGAGGTTAGAAAGGCAGGTTTCTCTCCACAAGGAGATTATGAAACTTTAGCGGAAAATCCTAATTATGCAGAGGGAAAGGCTTTAGCTATAAAATTAGAGAATATGTTTCTTCGTAAAGAAATAGATAAAGTAGAGATTATTTATCATCATTTTAAATCTACCGGGACACAGTTACTTGTTAATAAGACTTATCTTCCTCTTAATCTTAATAGAGATTTACAAATTAACGAAGAGAGTGAAGATATAGAAAAGAAAAAAGAAGATACATCTTCTAATGATTTCATTATAGAACCTTCACGAGAAGAAGTATCAGTTGATTTAATAGCACAAGTACTTAATCAGGAAATATATACTTGTGTATTGGATTCTAATGCTTCAGAGCATTCAGCTAGAATGATGGCTATGCAGATAGCCACAGATAATGCTGATGATCTAATAGCAGATTTGACTCTGCAGTATAATAAGACGCGTCAGCAGCTTATTACTAATCAGTTGCTTGACTTAGCTAGTGGTGCTCAGTAGCACTGCTACTAGCTCTAGTAGGTTTTAATATTGCCTTAAAATATGTTTTAAACTTTTATAAAAAGTTTATTGAAGCTGGTTTTCTGTCGGTGTAGCTATGATATCTGAATTTTGGCTGTCCGAGTGCCATACCTGCATATATATTGCCTTGTATACCTAAAGCATTTTTCAGAGCTTTCTTGTTAAGACGTGTGCCTTCGATTACAAAACCTGTGTAGAAATGCGCTATGCCTAGACTTTCTGCCATAAGAGAGGCGTTTTGATAAGCTAAATTAGCATCATCTCGTCCGAAACCGACAGAGGCTGGGGCGTGAAACAGGATAAGGCTAGTAGCTCCACGAAGTACTTTATCTTCACCGTTTTCATAGGATTTGATGAGTCTATGTAGTTTTATTAATTGAGCATAACTGCCTTTCATGAAGGGTTTTAAGATAAATTTAACCGCTGGATTTTCTAATGATTTTAGAATTTTAGAGAAAGTATCTATTGTTATTTTGATCACTTTTTGAATGTCTTCAGGTTTAGTGATAACTGTGATACCTTTCATTTGTGAATTGCTAGCTGTAGGTGCTCTATAAGCTGCTTCACATATTAGGTCTAGATCTTTTTGAGAGACTGGTTTTGAAGAAAATGCTCTATTCGAACGGCGTCCTCTTATTAGAGTCATCATTTGTTTTGGAGAAGGGTATTCTTCATAACTAAATTTATGAATTTTATCTGCAGGAAATTCACTATGTTCTATCGCGTCTTGAGGGCATACTGATACGCAGTGTCCACATAAAATGCATGACTGAGGATTTACGACTTGTGTCTTTTTGGTTTTTTTTTGTGAAATTTTGAATATGCTAGATGGGCATATTGCTACACATTTATTACAATTTATACAATTATCGTTAATATTTATAACCATATTCTACTAATTTCTTTTGATTTGTTATATATAGTGCATTTTATGTATTCTAAAGCAGTATAATTATACAAATATAATACAAAAAAAATATATATATTTGTCGCTAATTTAAAAAAAACGATAATAATGCGAATAAAAAGAACGTTATTACCAATATTTTTCTCTTTATTAATCTCCTTTGTACCTCTTCAAAGTAGAAGTTATGATAATATAGAATATTGGTATTATTTGAAAACTGATTCAATAAGTGGGATTGATTTGCAAGGTACTTTAGAGTTTATTGCACAAAAAGATCTTAAACCAGTTAAAGTAGTCAAAGTAGCTGTTATAGATGCTGGATTTGATTTAGGAAATACAAATTTAGAACCTGCTTTATATAAAAATCCTGGTGAGATAGAAAATAATGGTAAAGACGATGATCATAATGGTTATGTAGATGATGTCTATGGTTGGAATTTCTTAGGGAATGAAAATGGAGAGAATGTAGTAAGAACAGGAAATGAAGCTTTCAGACAATATAAAACCTTAAGACCAAAATATAAAAATGTAGATACTTTAAGCTTATCTAAAAAAGAGAAGCAAGAATATTATAAATATAAAAAATTAGAATCTAAGTTACATCTTAGTACATACATCCAATTTTCTAAATATCAAGCCCAGCAGTATGAGGCCGCTATGTATTATGATTCTCTTTTTAGTGCACAACTTCATACTAATGATGTAAAAGTTAAAGATTTAAACAGATTAGATCTTCAGCCAAAAGACACATCGAAAGCTAATCAATATTTACAAATGATAGCTATACCTCTAATGAAAGGAGGAGCAGAAGGTGATTGGCAAGATGTAGTAAGCACAGTATATGACCAATACAAATTATCTCACGATCGCGTAGCCAGTCTTGATGATGGTAAAGATAAAGCTCGACTAACCATAGGCGATAATCCTGACGATTTCAAAGATATGTTTTATGGCAATGCCAATGTGCAAGTAGATTCACTTCATGGCACCTTAGTAGAAAGTCTATTAGCTGGTAGATATGTACAAGATTTAAATTTCGTAGGAGTTTGTCCTACAGCCAAACTCGTAAGTATCAGAGCAATACCTGATGGTGACGAATATGATAAAGATATAGCTACAGCTATTAGATATGCAGTAAATAGCGATGTAGATATTATAAACATGAGTTTTGGTAAATATCTTTCACCTCATTCTAAAGAAGTAACTAAAGCTTTAAGATATGCTGAGAAGAAAGGTATATTATTAGTAAAAGCAGCAGGAAATGATGGAAAAGATATTGATTCAGTAAAACAATACCCTTCCGCATATAATAAAAGAGGAAAACGATTTCAAAATATGTTAGTCGTAGGAGCTTCTGGGAAAGACGGAAAAGATTTAAAATTAAGTTGTTACGGAGAAAAAAGCGTAGATGTTTTCGCTCCAGGATATAATATAAGGTCTATAGGCCCAAAGAACACAGCAGTTACTGCGTCAGGAACTAGTTTAGCCACTCCTATAGTTTCTGGAATAGCAGCCATGATACAGACCTATTATCCTGACTTGTCAGCTAAAGATGTCAAAAGCATCATTATGAAATCTGTAGATAAATCTTCTAACTCAAAGTGTGTTAGCGGAGGAGTAGTAAATCTATTATCAGCCATGAAAACGGCTAATCAATTAAGTAAATTTGGTAAATAAAAAATGAAATATCCCTTAATCGTTATATCGATTTTTCTAGGAACACTATGTTCAACAGTAGCGAATGCTCAAAATCCTGAATCTATAGAAAAAGATTCTATAACTATGAATGCGCTTGATATTCAAGACAATGATGGTTTATATAAATACATACTTAATAGTAGTATTTATCTTAATTGGATAGATAATGGTAAAGCATTTTATTATCAATATGACACTAAAGATGAAGGAGATGTTTTTTACCTAGTTACATCGAATAATTGGAAAAAGGTCCAGCTTTTTGATAATGCTTCAATGGCTAAAAAACTTTCTAAAATAACAGGAAAAGAGGTTGAAGCTACACATCTAAAAATTTATTCATTAGATTTTTCAAAATCTTTAAACACTTTTACTTTTAATTATGATAAGAAGAAGTTACAATATAACAGACTAACTAGACGCTTAAAAGAAATAAAAGTTAAAAAAGAAGAATCGAATAACAAGTCGTATTTAAGGAGACTCTCCTCACATAATGATAGCTGGAAAAGTTATAGTAAAGATAGTCTGTATTACGTTTATACCTATAAACATGATATATACTTACATAAAACAGATGAAAGTGACAGCGTTAGACTTACATATGATGGGGCTAAATATTATTCATTTAATTCTGGATACACGGCTAGTCATGATGATACTCTAAGGCATAGACCTTCTGGAAGATGGGCCCTTGACTCACATAAATATTTCGTAATTAGAAAAGATGAGCGAAAAGTCGGAACTATGACTCTAGTCGATAATTTAGCTCAGCCAAGACCAAAACCAAAAACATATAAATTTCCACTTCCTGGAGATAAAAATGTAACGCAATATGAAGCTTGGCTTATAGATGCAGATGCCATGGCAGCCAAGAAGGTTAAAATGGATAAATATAAAGATCAGAAGCTTGAGATTCCTCGTTTTAACTATGATGCTGTATCTTCAAAATATGTCTTTTTATATAGAAGAAACAGAACCTGCGATATATTAGAATTATGTGGTATAGATATTAATACAGGGCAAGTGAAAGTTATTATTCATGATGAGAATAAACCTCATTTTAATGATCAATTAATATCTTTTAAAATATTAAATGATGGTAATGATATAATATGGTGGTCTGAAAGAACAGGTAAAGGACAGTATTATCTTTATGATCAGGAGGGTAATTTAAAAAATACTATTACTTCAGGAGATTTCGTAGCAGGTCCAATTACTAAAATTGATACGCTTGGAAGAAGTTTTATCTTCGAAGGCTACGGACGAGAGAAAGGTATAAATCCAAATTACAAGTTCTATTATAAGACTTCATTTGATAAAAATGATGTAACTCTATTAACACCTGGTAATGGAGAACATGATATTAAAATATCTCCAAACGGAAAGTATATTCAAGATACTTATTCAAGAATGGATAGTGCTCCGAAGTTTAATATATGTGACATGCAAGGCAATGTGAAATTATCATTAGGACACTGTGATATTTCAGATTTATTAGCGAAAGGTTGGAAATACCCTAAATTAATAACTACTCTAGCAGGAGATTCTGTGACTAAGTTGTATAGTGTTATGTATGAACCATATGATATAGATACAACTAAAAGATATCCAATTATAGCGAATAGTTATCCTGGTCCACATACTGATTTAATGCCATGGGCATTCGCTACTGATGATAATAGTAATGCTTCATTAGCTCAGTTAGGTTTCGTAGTGGTAACTACTTCTTTACGAGGAAGTAATGGACGTAGAGGAAGAGATTTCCATTGTTATGGTTATGGTAATTTAAGAGATTATCCTCTGGCAGATCAGAAAGGAACTATAGAGCAGATAGCTAAAAGATATAATTATATAGATTTAAATAAAGTAGGAATATATGGCCATTCTGGTGGTGGATTTATGTCAGCAGCCTCTATTCTAACTTACCCGGATTTTTATAAAGTAGCTGTAGCTGCATCTGGAAATCATGATAATAATATATATACTCAATGGTGGGGAGAGACATATAATGGAATTCAGGAAAAAACAGATTCTTTAGGTAATATATCTTTTGATTTTAAGGTTAAAACTAATATTGAGCTAGCTGATAGATTAAAAGGTAAGTTATTATTAATAACTGGTGATGTAGATAATAATGTGCATCCTGCCAGTACATTCAGATTAGTTAATGCTTTGATAAAAGCTAATAAGCAGTTTGATTTAATGGTTATTCCAGGAAAAGATCATGGTCTTGGAGATGATTATTATAATAATTTAATCAGATATTATTTCGTGAAAAACTTATTAAATGAACCAAGAGATCCACATCAATTATTACACAAATAAAATATAAAAATATTATGAAATTAGTATTTAAAAAATCTCTTTTAACTTTTATTATTATGGCCATGTTTGTACCTGTTCTTCAGGCGCAGACAGTTACAGAAGTGTCAGGAATAGTAACTGATATAAATGGAGAGCCTATGATAGGAGTATCAGTAGTAGTGAAGGAGGATAATAGAGGTGATATGACAGATGAAAACGGTCATTATTCTATCAAAGCATATAGTGGACAGACTTTAGAATTTAGTTTTATTGGATTTAAAACAGTAAAACTATCTATTTTAAAATCTAAGATTAATGTAGTATTAGAGGAAGATGCTGTTTCATTAGATCAAGTAGTAGTAACAGGATATACCGAAACTACAGTAAGAAAGAGTACTGGTTCAGTTGGTGTAGTGCAGGCTAAAGAGCTAGATAATAAGCCTTTAAGTAATATTGATAATTTGATGAAAGGAAAAATAGCTGGTGTAAATATTCAAGCATCTTCAGGACGTCCTGGAGCAGCAGCTAAGATTAGAATCAGGGGGGCGAGTTCTATTACTGGTAATGCTAGTCCATTATGGGTAGTTGATGGAGTGCCACTTCAAAAAGAAATACCAACAGTTAATTCTAGTCAGGTTAGTTCAGGAGATTTCAATGAAGTCTTCGCTAATGGTATAGGAGGAATTAATCCTCAGGATATCGCATCGATTACAGTTCTTAAAGATGCATCTGCTTCGGCTATTTATGGTTCACGTGCTTCAGGTGGAGTTATCGTAGTAACTACTAAAAAAGGTAAAGCAGGTAAATTAAGTATTAACTATTCAGGACATGCATCAGTACAGACAAGTCCTACCAGGTCAGATAATTTGATGAATTCATCTGAGAAACTTGCATGGGAACAAGAGCTATATGATGAATTCCATCAAACTGTAGGTGCTGTAGGAATGATTCGTAATGGTGTAGGAGATTATAGTGGTTATAGTACAGAAGAGCAGGATGCTGCTATTGCACAGCTTGGAAGTCAATCTACAGACTGGTTTGATGAATTATTTAGAACTACTCTTTCACAGAGTCATTATCTTTCTTTATCTGGTGGTAACGATAAAACTACATATTATATTTCTTTAGGATACTCAGAAAATAATGGTTTGGTTATTAATACAGATTATAGCAGATATAATATTAATGCTAAAATCAGTAATAGACCAAATGATAGATTGTCATTTGGTTTGATAACAGATTTTTCTTATCAAAAATCTTCTTCTCCTGCTGCAAGTATTAATATGTTTGATTATGCATATTTCGCGAATCCTTATGAAAAATTGTATAATGATGATGGAAGTTATGCTGCAGATAATACATACTTCTCTCTTAATGAGAGTAACGGGGGTTATTCTTTACCATTGCCTGAAGATGGTTTTAATATAATGCGAGAGATTAATAATACTTCAAGTGAGGGAAAAAGTGCTAGTGCTACTTTAACTGCTAATTTATCTTATAAGATAGCTAAACATTTGAATTTCTCAGGTATGGCTTCATTTTCATATAGTAATGATAATAGTGATACTGTCTTAGGTGCGGATACATATTCTGCATTTATGGATAGGCCTTTTGAGACGAATACTCTTACTTCTATGAGAAAGTATGGTTCGATTTCTCAGAGCACATCGTATAATACAAGTTATATGTTGAGGGGGCAGTTGAATTATTCAAGAATATTTAATGATATTCATCGTATAAGTATATTGGGTGGATCTGAAATTAGAGGAAATTATGCTAAGAGTCTTTTTATGAAGAGATATGGATATGATCCTGTTTCAGGAAATAATTCTACTCCGATATATCAAGATAATACAGGAGGTGTAGTTAATTATGATAAATTAATTTCTTTTGGAAATACTATGGATGGTTTATTAGGTCAGGCTATTACGGAAAATTCGTATGCTTCTTTTTATGCGGCTTTAGATTATAATCTTAAAGATAAGTATATAGCCAATTATACTATTCGTACAGATGGATCAAATAATTTTGGTAGTGAGGAGCAGTTTAATCCTACCTGGTCATTAGGATTTTCATGGAATATAGATCAAGAGCCTTTTTTCGAGAGTATAAAAAATATTATAAGTTCTATGACTATTCGTACATCGACAGGTTATACAGGGGGTGTGAATAAATCTGTTTATCCTAATTTTATAATGAATTATAATTCATCTTTCCGTCAAACAGAAGATGCATTTTATAGAATGGGGTCGATATCTAATGCTCCTAATCCTCATCTTAGTTGGGAAAAAACCAGAGATGCTAAAGTGGCTGTGGATTTGGGATTTCTGAAAGATAGAATATCATTATTAGTGGAGGCTTATTATAGAAAGGGAATCGATTTAGTGACTAGTGTAGCGGTTCCTTCGACTACTGGATTTACGACTCAGAGTTATAATACTTCTGAGCAGATTAATAAAGGTATAGAGGTTTCTTTATCTGGAAGAATAATACAAAGTAAAGATATTTCATGGAGTGCTTCTGCTAATTTTGCATATAATCTTAATAAACTTACTAAATATGATTCTCCTACTGGCTCAGTATATGGTTCATATTATGTAGGATATCCATTGGGTCATTTATTTACAGGTAAATCAACTGGTATAAATCCAGATACAGGAATATATAATTATCAACTTAGACCAGATGCCGTTATAACAGATATATCAGATTTAAGAGATACGAAGAATTATCTTTATTATGTTGGGACATCAAATGCTCCATATACGGGAGGTTTTTCTACTAGTTTTAGATATCAAAGACTTACTATGAGTGTAAGTGGTTCATATTCTCTTAAAGGTTATATTCTTAATAATATTAATTCTCCTGTTGGTTATTCGACTATATCGGATGCTATGGGTAGTGGTGATTTAGAACCAATTCCTTCACAGCAGAATGACTTATATGTTAATCATCTAAACGTATCTAAGGATGTGACTTATAGATGGACAGAAGATAATCCTATAACAGATGGCTATCCAAGAATAATAGATAGATATGGAGAGCGATTATATCTTGATAGAGATACTCCGACAGCATCTACTATTACAAATGCTTCTTTATTAGAAAATATTTCATATTTGAAAATCAGCTCTTTATCATTACTCTATTCATTGCCTGATAAATTTGTAAAGAAAGCGAGTTTGAATAGTGTAGGGCTATCTTTCAGTATGAATAATCTATTTACTTTTACAGATTATGATGGTCTGGATCCAGAGACTCCAGGTGCTGTTTATCCTATGAGTAGGTCGTATTCTTTTGGTGTTAGTATTGGCTTTTAATAATAAGAATCATGAAAATAATAATAAATAAAACCTTAATATTTTTGATGGCATTAGTTTTAATGACATCATGTAAAAGTTATCTTGATATTAAACCTTACGGTAAGACTATTCCTAAGACTGCTGAAGAATTTTCTGCCATGATGCATACTATATTGAATGATATCGATTATGGTGAAGATTATTTAGTAGGAGATAATGGTACTGTTGTAGATTATTCTTGTTTTAGTGATAATCTGGAGGCTAGTATTACTATGTATCCAGGAGGAAATTTTCTTCCTTCATATATAGGTTCTAAATTATCTTCTCAGCAGTATTTATATATAAATCTTTATGAGACTATTAGAAATTGTAATATAGTTCTTGATAATTTAGAAGACCAGACATCTGAATTAGGTCAGAATGTGTTTGGAGTAGCTTATGCCTTAAGAGGTGTAGCATATTATCAATTACTAAGAAATTTTTGTGAACCATATTCAGGTGATCCTTTACAGTTAGGAGTTCCTATTGTAAGTACATTTGATATGGAAGAAAAACCTATAAGAAGTACATATTCTGAAACAGTAAATCAAATCGTTTCAGATTTTAATAAAGCTAAAACATTTACGATTTCTGATGAAGTATATCGTTTTAATGATGATGTTATTAATGGTTATTTAGCTAGATTATATTTCTGGGTTCAAGATTATACTAGTGCTATTAAATATGCGTCTGAATTATTAGAAAAATATCCTTTATTAGAAGGTGATGCTTATACAGAGATGATGACCTCTCAGAATGCTATGAAAGGAAATATGATCTTTAAATCTGCTATTTTAAGTAATTCAAGCACTAAAACAGCTCTAGATGGAAATAAAAGAGTATTAGTTTCCAGACCAGTTAGTAAACGTTTCATAGATGCATTTGAAGATGGTGATAAAGATATAAGATATTCTCTTTCATTTACTCCAGAAAGAGAGTTTAATAAAATCTTAATCTCAGATATGAGGTCAGCAGAAATGTGTTTAATACTTGCTGAGAGTTATTATCATAATTCATCGAATGAGAATGCTTTACAGTATCTTAATTTATTAAGAAGTAAAAGAATAGAGAATTTTACTCCATATACTATGGCGACTCTGCCAGAAGTAAATCCTAATGAGATTATAAAAGTGGATGCTAAAGGAGAAGCTCTTACACCTTTAATAAATTCTATCCTTAATGAAAGAAGAAAAGAGTTCTTCCTGGAAAGTTGTGATAGATGGTATGAACTAAAACGTAATGGCAGACCAACTTTTTGGATGGCTAGAAATGGTCATAAATATACGACAGAAAAATTTATGTATACATTCCCTTTACCTGTTATGGATGTTATATTAGTTGATGGACTTATACAGAATGAAGGATATGATCAAGTAATCTAAATATGAAATACATTATGAAAATTAAAAAAACAATAACAAAATTACTGCTTTCAGTAACAGTATTATCGGCTATTTCATTAACTACAAGTTCTTGTGAGGGTGATATTTCTGAAACTCCAGATATTAATGATGGATATCAAACAACTATTGTATTACCAGAGGCTCCTTTACTTACAGATGAAGAAAGAGCTATAGTTGATGCTATGTTTGATGAATATGATCAAGCTATAGAAAGTTTACAACAATAAACACCAATTTACTATTTTATAAACAAATTAAATTTTTAAAAATGAAAAAAATCTTTTTATTATTTATGGCAGCGGCTGTTTTTATGGCTTCTTCATGTACAGACGACGATCCTACACCAAGTGTATCATTTGACAAAGCAGCTTACGCTCTTACTAATGGTAGTATAGACGTAAACTTAATCATGTCAGATTACTCTGAAGGTTTAGCACAGTCTGCTGATATAACATTCTCTGGAACAGCAGTGAAAGGAACTGATTATACTGTATCTGCAGAGACTTTTTCTTTCTCAGCAGGCGTAGTAAAAGCTACTATTACGATATCAGCAAAAGATAATTATGACGCAGCTAAAAATATTATTTTAAATGTAACTCCTCCAACTGGATTTGTTAAAGGAGATATTCCAGTAGCTACAGTAGCTTTAGGTAAAAAAGAACTTACGACATACTCATTCGAGTCTAGAGAAACAGTTATGAGTTCAGTAGCCAATGTAGTACTTGAGCTTAGAGATGAGGATGATAATCCAGTAGTAGCTGAAGATGAGATCGTTATACCTATTTCTGTTGATACTGAAAATTCAACAGCTGTTGAAGGTGTGAATTTCGAATTCGCAGATAATGCAGAAGTAGTAATACCAGTAGGTCAATCTAAAGGAACTGTAGTTCTTAATCTTCTTGCAAAGGAGGATGGTAAGGATTTAATCGTATTAAAGGCTAATCCAGGACTTGGATTCGTAGCGGGACAAAATTCATCAGTGAAGATTAGTATTTTTGGCGCTATAATGGATAAAGTTGTTGGAAAATGGGTAGCTAGTAGTTTAGTTACTGATGAGGCTAGTGTAATCGCTAATAATTGGTTAGAAGAGGGAACTGATTTAGTTAATTTCCCAGAATTTAATTCAGAGGATTCCTTCGAAATTAGTCAAAATGAGGGATCATATATCTTAACTCCTTCTTTCTCTTCTTATTTTAAATATTTCTTTACAGGAGTATCTAATGTAACTTTAGGTGAAGAGTATACTCTACATATAGATATGCAGACTACATTAACTATTCAACTTATGGATGTTGATAATGTGAATCGTTATCTTTCTGAAACTCAAATATCAGATCTTAATGAATCTACTATTGGAATAGGATTTTCTGAAGATGGT
>Ga0172377_10006792_pt1 | contig 11797 bp, 11 predicted proteins | sample Pumphouse3metaG_FD_119749 | JGI IMG/M metagenome (GOLD analysis project Ga0172377, IMG submission 119749) | Leachate microbial communities from a municipal landfill in Southern Ontario, Canada - Pumphouse #3 metaG | ecosystem: Engineered > Solid waste > Landfill > Unclassified | place: Canada... | reverse complement strand
AGTCATTATTTTAGTAATAGACGCAATTAAATAAGGAGCATTAATATTATGACCTTCTAATACTCGATTATTATCTGAATCCATAACGATATATGCAGTTGCATTTATTGCATTTACATTAAGAGGGAAAAGCATAATTAATAATAATATAATTTTTTTCATAAGACCACATTAAATATTATGATGTTATAAAAAAAATACCACTAGGTATTTTTAGACTATGTTATATTTAATAAAGCTTTTAAAAATTCTAATATCATATCTGAATTACAATAACATAACAATAAGCTTACGGCTAAAAAAGGTCCAAAAGGTAAAATTCCATCTTCATTTTTAATAGAAACATATATAGCATATGGAAAAGCTAAAAAAGAGCCTAAAATTACATAAAATATTCCTAAAGGAATTCCTAAAACCATGCCGGCAATAAAAGATAATTTTATATCTCCCCCACCTAAAGATTCTTTTTTAAAAATAAAATTTCCAAATAACATAAATGAAAAAATAAAAATAAATATTAAAAACCCATAAGATATACTTGCCAAAGCTGCTATTATTCCTTCAAATATTATTTTTATAATAAATATTAATACTCCACTTACAATAATTGCTTCATCTAGTATTATCATATCTTTAGAATCAGTTATAAATATTAAAACTACCAAACTAGATAATATTATAGCTATAAAAAATTCTCCACTGATACCAAATAATAAATAACTTATCATAAATAGTATTGCCGTTAATAATTCCATAGCAGGATACATTAAAGATATTTTTTGTTTACAATTTTTACATTTTCCTAATAAAAAGAGATAAGAAATAACAGGTATATTCTCATACCATGATAATTGATGTTGACATTTAGGACAGTGACTTCTCGGTTTAACAATAGATTCATTTTTTAATAGTCTAATACCTACTACGTTATAAAAGGATCCTAGTAATAAACCAAGTATAAATATAAATATTATCATATCTACCTACTGTATTTCTTGATATAAACCAAACATTGGTAATATAACTGCCATTACTATTCCACCAACAACAACAGCCAAGAAAATAATCATTGCCGGTTCGATAAAACTTTTCATACTATTTATAATTGATTTATGGCTGGTTTGATAATAGTCAGCTACTTTACTCATCATATCAGCAAGTTCTCCAGTAGATTCACCTGTAACAATCATATAATATGCTACATCTGGAACAGCCCAATGATTTTTAAATGCTTGGGAAATTTTTTCACCCTTAGCAATATTATCTATTGTATTAATCATAATTTCTTTATAAATTTCATTAGTTGTTATATTTGTTAAAATACTAATACTTTCTGTAATAAAAACATTATTTTTTAATAATGAAGAAAAAGTTTTAGCAAATATATTCATTTCTTTATATATTATAATTTTGCTTATCAATGGTAATTTCATTAATATTATTTGAAATTGATATCTAAATGCTTTAACTTTTCGATATAAAAGAATAATAGTTAAAATTATAATTATTGTAACTAATAAAATATATAAAAAGTTGTTATTTAAAAACTTACTTGCTATAATTATTCCCGATGTAAAAGAATTTAAAGTTGCTCCTGCTTGAGCATAAACATCTTGAAATTTAGGAATAACATATATAAGTATAAAAGACACTACTCCTAATGAAAATACCAGAATAATAGTAGGATAACTCATTGCACTAACCATTTGTTTTCTGGTTGTCTCTATATCAGTATAATATAATGCCATATCATCAAGAGTTGCTTCAAGTTCTCCAGTTGCTTCAGCAGCTTTAATCATATTTATTAGAAGCTGAGGAAAAATATTATTTTGTTTTTCTAAAGCCGAAGAAAAAGATTCACCTAATGTTAAGTAGTATATTATTGAATCAAATACTCTTTTCTTACTAGTATCTTTACTCATTTGTTTTCCTAATATTCTCATTGAATCAGTTAATGGAATACCTGATTTTATATAGGTTGATAATTGAGTAAGCCAGAATATTAAATCTTTATTTTTAAATTTAGTTGCATTAAAAGAGGTCGGTCCATATAATAATTCAATCAACTTAGATGTTTCAATTTTTAAAACATTATAACCTTCATTTTCTAAGTAGGTATATACTTCCATTTTTGAAAAAGCAATAAATATATTAATTTCTTTTTTTCCTTCATTATTAATTGCAGTATATCTAAATGTTAAAGGTTTTTCACTTCTACCAGTTTCTTCTTGAAGAGAACTAATTAACTTATTTCTAATTGCATCTTCTTTAGCTTGTTTTCTTTTACTTAATCGAGGTTTTTTTTCATCGGCTTTTATTTCATCTATATGATCAATAATAGTTTCTTCAGCTCCAATATTTAAATTGGCTGATTCATTGGGGGCAATATCTTCTATATTTATTTGTTTCTTTTTGTTTTTTGTATATATTTTATAGACACTATCACTGAAAATTTTAAAAAATATTCTAAAAGGGTATATTAATCCGTATAAAACATAATAACAACCTAGAAAAAAATACATAAAAATTAAATACAATATTTTAAAAGGATTGTTACTTTTTTTAGATTTATTTTCCATCACAATTACACCCTTCTACTATCATTTATTATAGCATAAAATATTTTTATATTAAACTATTTTAATGATTTATGTTTTTTAAAAAACTAAATACAATAAATTTTATTTATTTAAAATAAGTTGCGTTTAGTTTGAGATTCAACTATTTTAATTATATAGCATATAATTAATTAGGTGAAACTAATGAATTATAATAATTCCTTGTCTTTAGGAAAAATATTAACCGGTTTATCAAAAACTTTAGGAATTGCAAATCAAGTAATTCCTCTTTATCAACAAACTAAACCTTTAATAAAAAATGTGCGAAGCGCTTATAATTTAATTAAAATCAATAATAAAATGCCTAATTCGGAAGCCAAAGTAATTAAAAATAACATTCAACCAAAAGAAAAAACTATTACTTATCCAAGTAATAATCCTCAATTTTTTTTATAATATTCTAGTAAATTAATAAATTCTCTTTTGCGAATGTCTAATTCTTTTTCATTAGCTGCTTCAAATCTTAATGTAATGCATGGGCTTGTATTACTACATCTTATTAATGAAAAGCCATCATCATAATCTACTCTTACACCATCAATAGTATTTACATTTTCATATTTAGTCACAGCATAATTTTTAATTTGGTCAACTATATTCCATTTTAAATCATCAGATGTATTAATTCTGATTTCAGGGGTATTATAATATTTATTCATATGCTCATAGGTTTCAGAACTTTTTTTATTGGTATTTGACAAGATATTTAAAAATCTAATTCCGGCATATATACCATCATCGTAACCATCAAAATCATCTCTAAAAAAGATATGGCCTGAGTATTCTCCACCAATAAGAACAGGCGTTTTATAAACCATTGTTTCAATATAAGCAGAACCATTTTTCAACATCATGGGGATACCACCAATCCGATTTATTTCTTGTTCTAATGCTTTAGAACATTTAACATCTATAATTACTTTTTTATTATCAGATATTGGAATAATTTCATTAGCAAACACCCCAATTAAAATGTCAGTAGGAATCATATTGCATTTTTCATCAACAATACCTACCCTATCACCATCACCATCAAAACCGATTCCAACATCAGCTTTTAACTCTAATATTTTATTTTTTAAAACTTTTAAATTTTCTTCATCATTAGGATCTGGATTATGGACTGGAAAACTACCATCACTTTCAGCATTTAAATATATAACATCTAATCCTAATTTATCAAATACTTCTTTCACTATAATAGATGTTGTGCCGTTTCCAGTATCAATTACTACTTTTAATGGTTTAGTAATTTTAGCTTTTGATACCAACATTTGAACGTATTCTTCTTGATAGTTAATTTTATTTAGAGTACCATTTCCAGTTGCAAATTTTTCTTCTTTAATTATCTTATAAAAGATATTTAATTCATCATGATCTAAATGTAAATAATTTTCTCCAAATACTTTAAAACCATTATCACCTGACGGATTATGACTTGCAGTAATTATAATTCCATAAAGAACCTTTAATTCTCTGCTAGAAAAATTAAATAATGGTGTTGTTGATAAACCGATATCTATTACATTAATACCAGTACTTAATATACCTTTTATTAATGCTTCGTGTAACACTTCACCACTAATTCTATTATCATGACCGACTACACAAGATATTTCTTTTTTTAACTTTATATATGTTCCAAAAGCTTTACCAATTTTTTCGGCTATTTGAGAATTAATTTGATCAGGATATTTCCCTCTTATGTCATTTTTTCTTAATATATTATAATCCACTTTTTATCCCTCCATAATAATTATATCAATAAAAAAAATAAATAATTCAATTAGTCATTTATTTTTTATCACTTTACATTAAATATCTTCAATTATAAGTGATTTTGATTCTTTCATATCTTTAGGTATTGCTATATCTAAATATTTTAGCAATGTTGGTGCTACATTAGTTAAATCTCCTTTATTTTTTAAAATAATATTTTTATCCATCAAAATAAATGGTACCGGTGACATTGAATGAGTAGTTACTGGATTATTATTTTCATCTAGCATAGTATCGGCATTACCATGATCTGCAACTAATAACACTTTATAAAAATTATCCTCAGCACTAGATATTAATTCTTCCAAACATTTATCTAAACCTTCTAATGCCATAATAGTTGCTTTATAGTTACCAGTATGTCCAACCATATCAGGATTAGCATAATTTACAAGTACAAAATCATAATCTTTCTCTAAACATTTAATTGTTTTTTTAGTAACTTCTTTAGCGCTCATAATTGGGGTTAAATCATATGTACTTACACTTGGACTAGGTATTAAATAATTGTCTGTTCCTTTAAATTTTTTTGATTTTTCAGAATTAAAAAATTTAGTTACATGAGAATATTTTTCTGTTTCAGCAATTCTTGCTTGTGTTAATCCTAAATCAGAAAAATATTCACCAATCGGATATAATTCTTCTTCATTAAATTCAAATAAAGGCGTTACATTCTTAATATCTTCTTGTTTAAATAAAGTATACACTTTTAAATTATTAATTATTTTATTTTGAAAGCCATTAAATTCTCGATCATTAATAGAATTTAATATTTGGATTGCTCTATCATGCCTAAAATTCAGCCATAATAAAGCATCATGCTCTTCTAATTTAATATTACTATTTAATAATAAGGGTGGAATAAATTCATCATATATATTTTTATTATAACAATTCTTAATGGCAGTTTCTAAATTTAAAATTCTTAACCCTTGACCATTAACGACCATATTATAATAATGTTTAGTCCTTTCATATTTATTATCTCGATCCATAGCAAAATATCTACCACATACTGTTGCAATTTCTCCTAATCCTTGTTCATTAAAAACATTTTGTAGTTGATTAATATAATTTAGAGAAGTATTAATGGCAGTATCTCTACCATCAGTAATAACATGAAAATATAGTTTTTTTATTCCCATATTTTTTAATATTGGAATAAACTTTAAAATATATCCTAAATGGCTATGAACGCCACCATCTGATAAAAGACCCATTAAGTGTAAGTTAGAATTATTTGTTTTAACATGATTAATTAAATCGATTAAATTATTATTTTTATAGATATTATTTTTATTTACCTCTTCATTAATTACGGTCATTTTTTGTTTTATTTTACGACCTAGCGCAAATACTCCGTGACATATTTCACTATTTCCAAATTGATTTTCAGGTAATCCAACAAATTCCCCTGATGCCTCTAATATTGAATGAGGATATTCATTCCATATTTTATTGAAATAAGGCATATTTGCTCTTTTTATAGCATTACCATGCTCTTCTTCTCTTATCCCGAAACCATCTAATATTATCATTAATATTTTTTTCATTTATTTCTCCTTTATTTATGATTAATTTATTTATTATATTACTCACAATCAGTTACAAATTCAGCACTTAATGAAGCATCTTCGATTGTAAAAGTAAGTTTTATATATCCATCAAGTTTCCTATTGGTTATAGGATTATTTATTTTTGGTGTTCCATCATTATCATCTGTTGTTTCTGCTAAATAAACGCCTTTAGCTACTATATCATTATATAATTCATAGCATTTAAAGCAATTACTAAGACATTCTTCTGGTTTTATTTCATCAAGCCAATATTCATTTGCATATTTAAGAGTAGCTGATTCTATTGATTTTATTTTATTATTATAAGTTGTTTCTTTAATTGTTTTATCGATACCATTGTATGCCGGCATAGCAATAATAATTATCATAGAAATAATAATTATTGATGTAATAGTTTCTACTAATGTAAATCCTTTTCTCATTAATATCACCTATTATAATATTATCATAGATCAACAAAAAAAAGTAGAATTACTACTTTTTATCTTAACCTTTTTCTACTACTTTTACTTTTATAGTAGTAACTTTAGGTATTAAATTTACTCTAATATCATCAATTGATAAAATTATCGGAACTTCATGAGTACCAGGACCATATCCACTCAAATCTATTTGAGCTTTTATAGAAGTTAATTCAATATTATCAAGCACACTTTGAACTCCTTTAGCAATAACTGTAATAACACGATCAGCTTCACTAACTGCTCCCACACTATAACTACTTCCTAAATTTATCGATTCTACTTGTATATTAGCAAATTCTTTGCTTACTTCTGATTGTAAAGTCACATCGACACTTGTAGTTGTTTCAGTCATAAATCTAACTCCCGCTGGTTTAGTTAACGAAACATTAAAAGTTTTTGCAGTACTTAAACCATCAATATTAATACCAGCTTCAATATATTTTAATTCATCAATGATAGATTGTTCTCCATATACTTTCACTTTATTTACTGAACTAGTTACATTTGAAATAGCATATCCAACTGTTAATGTTCCTTCAGTAACTAATTTAACTGGCAATTCAACATAATAAGAATCTACAACTATTGAAGCACTCACTTTAGCTGGCACGATTTCTACATTTTCAATTTTAGCCCCGTTATTATCATATGCTACTAGTATTATTGAATCGACAGTAAATGTCCCTTTTTCAGTTAAATTTGCAGCTTTTAAATCGATTAAAGCTTTAACTGAAGATACAGCTTCTAAGGCTTCTGCTGAACCTTTAACAATAACTTCATTACGATCTAATTTCACATCTTTTATTGATAACTTATTATCTAATTTATCTTGATATAATAAATCATATGATAAAGATTTAACCGTACTTATCTTTTCGCTTATTTTAACAGTAATACTACTTGGGTCTAATTTATAATTAACCGTACCTATACTATGATTATATTTAAATTTTACTTTATATTGTCCGGTAGTATATCCACTTAAATCAAGTATAACTTCATGCTCTCCTAATTGTTTAGCTAAATATAAATCACTTTTTCTTCCTATTAAAGTAATATCGACTGTTTCAGGAACCCCTTCAACTACATAAGCTTCTTCATTATAAATAAGCTTAACAGGTTGAGCTGTTAAAACTTCAGCTTCTTCAGTTACTAAACTAATTGCTTTAGTATCAATCAATAAAAACATTATAATTGCACAAAATAGAGAGATATATATTAATATATTTGGTCGATTCAATATTCTTTCAAATCTACCACCATTATTTTTAGATAATTCACTAATTCGATAAATAATTCTGCTTATTGGTATAATAATATATTTATCTATTATATTATAAATGAATTTGAAAAATGATCCTAAAATTTTGAATATTTTATTCATCATCTTCACCTTCCTCATCATCTGCATCATAGAAAGCTTCCATTTTTGGTTTCAATTCTTCTAATAATAACAATCTAAATTCTTCTAAAGTTAAATTATAGTTTAAATTACTATCAAAAGCAATACTAATTCTTCCTGTTTCTTCTGATACAATTAATGCTATTGCATCTGTTTCTTCAGCAATTCCAAGAGCAGCTCGATGACGAGTTCCTAACTTTTTATTTACACTCGGATTCATGCTTGTTTTAAAAACAGCTCCAGCGCAAGTTAAACGATCTCCTTGAATAATTACCCCTCCATCATGTAATGGATTGGCTGGGAAAAATATTGATTCCAATAATACAGATGTAATATCTGCATATATTTTATGAGCTGGCGCTATATATTCTTGTAAAGATACATTTCTTTCAATTATTATTAATGCTCCAATTCGATTTCTTTTTAAATATTCGATAGCCCCCATAATTTCAAAGACAACTCTTTCTCTTTCATCAACTGTTAAAACCTTATGTCTTCCTAATAGTTGACTTCTTCCTATTGATTCTAAAACGGCTCTAATTTCAGGTTGAAAGATAATTATAAGCGCTAATGGGCCCCAAGATATTACATATTCTAAAAGTACCCCAACAGTATATAAGTTTAATAAATTACTAAAAATCTTAATAATAACAACTATTGCTACACCTTTAAATATTAATACTAATTTTACATTGTTTTTTAAATTTTTAAGTAAATAATAAAAGATAAACCATACTATACTTATATCAATTATTTTTGTTACTATATTCCATAATGACATTAACGTCATATAAATATCACTCCTTTAGTAGTATAGATATTATATCAAAATTTTTAACGAAATACTATCACACATTTAAAAAAGATAATACTATTTATTATCTTTTGCTTCTTCACTGTTTTTTACTGGTTCTGGATCTTCTGTATTGTTTGGTTCTGTAAGCACAAAATCATTTTTAGTATTATCGCTCTCTACATCCGTAATTTGAGGTGAAATTTCTTCAGTATTATTTTCAGGCTCTTCAACTTCCGGCTGAATATCTGGCACCAAATTTTCTGTTAAAAGAGTATTTTCTTCCTTTAACTCGTTAACATTATTACCTTTATTTTTGTTTCTAGCAGTATCAATTATATAACCTATTAGCGCAAATATTAAAAATGCAGCTACAATCATTATTAATAAATAATGATCAACTATAAATTCTTTCACTACGTTCTCCCTTTCTATCTTTACTTATTAAAGTATATTCTAAATATTAATTAATTATTAAACTTTTATTTAATGGTTGAATTTGAATAAAAGTATTTCCATCATTTACAATTATTTCTTCACCATTTTGATATTTATAAACAGTTTGTGAACTTCTAGATGACTTACTCCATGTAATTGGAACTGCGTAACCATTAGTTATATAATATCCAGTCCCTTCACCAATATTATTAAGGTCTTGTCTTCCACTACTATCTCCTTTTATTGAGTAATTTTTTACTTGATAAGTAATAATATTTTTAAAACTATATTGTTTTTCTGTAACATAATCAATATGCTTTTTACCATTAACAAATCTTTTATAATTTTTAGAAATTGAATCATAAACATAAGAAGATTTTACATGATTAGAATATTGAATATCAACATTATTAGCTATTTTTGCATCATTATATTTATCTAAATTAATTTCTTCAATACTATAATCTAATAATAACTCCTTTTTCCTTTCAGTTCTTTTACTACCAATGCCTTTTGCTAATTTTTCAGTACTAGTAAATAATGTATGTTCACTGGCTACTTTTAATTTTTTATCTCTCCACCCCGTTTTAGTATCACCAACTTCAATACGATCAACTCCTAAAGTAGAAAATTGAGCTTGGGCTTGGGGTGACTGACCATGATGAACATAAAAGGCATCATTTTCTAAAGCATAATCTAAATAATAATGACGAGCACTTCTAATAGAGCCGATTCTTTCTATATCTTTATCGATAAATAATGCTAAATAACGTGTAAGTCCCCCTTCAACAATGATTTCATACATAATATAAGCATCTTGAAGTCCACTTTGTAATGGCCTAGCAACTCCAATATTATTTATCATAACTGCATAAGGTCTAGTTTTTGAATCTAAATCAACTATTTGCAAGCTTTTTTCTTTTTCTACTGTTTTAGGTTCTTTTTCAACATTAACATCTAAAGATTTTTTATTATAAATAAAATAATATATACCTATAAAAATTAAAATAAGTAAAAATATCCCCCCTAATATATAGTTTGCTTTTTTATTAATATTTATCTTATTTTTCTTTTTTTTCTTTTTTTTCATAAAACTTCCTCTTTCATTATTATCATAACATAATAACCATTCATATAAAATAATTAATTGTAATAATATCTTTATTTTGATATAATTTATTTAGAAACGGGGAGTAATAATATCTATGAAAATTGAAGAAAAATTATTAAAAAAAATGGCATTAGCTATTGGCGCTTTAATTTTATTAATTATAATAATTGCCTTAATAACAAGTTGTGGTAAAAATAAGAAATATGATTTTGTTGAATTAGAAGATCGATTAATAGTTTTAACTAAAAATTATTATAAAGATAATAAAAATGCTCTTCCTAATGAAGGCGAAACTGTTTCAGTATCTGCCCAACATTTTGTAACTGATAATAAAATTAAAAATTTAATCTTAACAACTGGAGAAACATGTAGTGGTGAAATAATGGTATCAAATAATAATGGTTATTATTTATATATACCAAAACTTACTTGTAATGATATTTCTACAAAAACATTAGTAGATAAATTAACTGAAAGTAAAAATTTAGTAACTACTGGAAGTGGACTATATAAATATGATGATATATATATATATCGAGGAGAAAATTTAAATAACTATCTTTCTTTTGCAGATAAAATATGGCAAATAATAAAAATTAATAGTGATGGAACATTAAGAATAATTGACACAACAAGAGGTAAATCATTTACATGGGATAATAGATATAATATTGAAAAGAAAATGAAATCCGGAATAAATGATTTTGTTACAAATGATATTAATAGTCGAATAAAAGATACTTTAAATAAAATTTATAATAATGATGATGAATTTACCAATGATAATCGTGCCTATTTCGTTAAACATGATTTATGCATTGGAAAAAGATCAATTAATGAAACTATTAATAATGGTCAAATAGAATGTTCTCAAATAATAGAAGATCAAATTTTTGGATTAGTTCAAGCAAATGAATATTTGTTAGCTAGTTTAGACCCGAATTGTTCTAGTACTTTAGATGTAAGCTGTATAAATTATAACTATTTAGCGTCTGACTCATCTTATACCTGGACAATAACAGCAGATTCAGAAACATCTGATAAAGTTTATAGAATAAGTAGTTCTTTATCCCTTTCCTCAGCTTCTAATTCAAGTCCTATTAAAATAGTAGCTCATTTGAATAAAGATGTCTTATATTCATCTGGAACAGGAACTCTAGAAGATCCCTATATAATAAAATAAATATTTTAAAACATCCTTATATAAGATGTTTTTTTGTTAAAAAAAATAAGAATTAAATCTTATCTTTTTGTATCTATAAATTAATTAGCTTTCCATTTAGCTACTAATATTATGTTTTGATTTACAGGAGCATTAAAATTATAATTTTTATTATTATAACTCCATCCAACGAATGTATAACCGTATTTTGTTGGATTAATTGGTTTTGAAGGTATAGTACCCTTAATTATATATTGACTATTTATTTTTGTTCCACCATTTGGATTAAATATAATAACTACTTTATTAGATATTGTTGTAGATTTTACAACTTTTCTTGTTACAGTTACATTTTGAGTAGGTTTATTAGTATAACTTCCCGTATTATTATAATTATCAGCCTTTTTTATTATCTTTTTAGTAGTTGTTGTTGAAGTATCTTTAGTTGTTTCT
>Ga0172377_10006791_pt1 | contig 11798 bp, 9 predicted proteins | sample Pumphouse3metaG_FD_119749 | JGI IMG/M metagenome (GOLD analysis project Ga0172377, IMG submission 119749) | Leachate microbial communities from a municipal landfill in Southern Ontario, Canada - Pumphouse #3 metaG | ecosystem: Engineered > Solid waste > Landfill > Unclassified | place: Canada... | reverse complement strand
GATGCGGCAGGCGAGGCGCTGGTTGAAGGTTATATACCGGGGCGCGAATGGACGGTGGGGATTGTGGCTGGCGAGTCTTTGCCGGTGGTGGAGATCAGGGCGCCGGGCGGCTGGTACGGTTATGAGGCGAAATATACCAAAGGCGTTACCGAGTACGTTTTTCCCGACTCCGCGGAAGACGAGCCTTTGGCGGCGGAGTGCCGCGTGCTGGCGCTGCTGGCGTTCGGGGCGGTCGGCTGCCGCGGGGTTAGCCGCGTGGATTTCCGGGTGTCGCCGGACGGGCGGCCTTATGTGCTGGAGATCAATACCATCCCCGGGTTCACGGCCACCAGCCTGCTGCCAAAGGCGGCGGCGCGGGCGGGTGTCAACTTCGGCGCGCTGTGTGTCAGACTGCTTGAGAACGCCGCTTTCGGTTGAGACGGGAATTTGAGATGAAGTTGGATATTTTCAAAAAAAGAAAGCGCAAGAACGGCAGGCTGAGCCGTTTCGCCGCAGGCGGGCGACGCGTTACCGGTGTCGTCACTGAAATGCCGCAGGCGCTGAAGTTGTTGCTGGTGTTTTTAGCTTTGGCGGCGAGCGTCACGCTTACGGGTTTCTGCGGATGGCTGGTTTTCAACCGGTATTACCGCAACACCTCTGATCTTTTCATTTTGCGCGATGTGCGCGACAGCGTGACCATCAACACGGGTAAGACTCTGACGCCTGACCTTGTCTGCGAAGTCCTGGGGTTGCGTGAAGGGGTCAACATCTTCAAGCTGGACATAGCGGCCAAACGGCGCGATCTGCTGGAGCAGGCGCCGAACATCAAGGACATGTCAATCGTGCGGCGCATGCCCGACAAGCTGGCGATCACCATCATTGAGCGCGAGCCGGTTGCCCGGGTGGGTTCGAACGGGCGGGTTGTGGACGACGAGGGCGTGGTTTTCATAAGGTATTCAGGCATAGGAGGGCTGCCGCTGATCAAGGGCGCGGAGGGCTTCGCCCAGATAAAGCCGGGTGACCGGCTTTACGGTAACGATATGGCTGCGGTGCGTCTGGCGGTCAACGCGACTCGTCCCGAGTGCCGCCTGCGGCTGCTGGCTTTGGACGCCGCCAAGGAAGATTACTTGCTGCTGACTTTCTCCGATTATCGGCAGGCGAAATTCACATGGGCGGGCATGGGCGATTGCGAGAGGCATTCGGAAGTGTTGATGCAGCGGCAGTTTGACCGGCTGGCGCAAGCGATGGAGAGTGACATCGGGCGGCCGCGTATGCTGTGGGACGCCACTCAGCCTGACCGGATATTTGCGATGCCGCCAGGGGTGCAATAGCGCGTTGGTAACTTATGGATTGCGGGAACAACCCGCATTGATGGAAAGGAGTTTGAGATGGCGATACCACCGATCGCGGCATTGGAGATCGGCACGTCGCGCACCGTGGTTTGTGTCGGCGAGTCCGGCGAGCGCGGGCGTGTCAGGATCACCGGCGTGGGCGTGTGCCCGACTATAGGAGTTCGAAAAGGGCAGATCGTTGACCTGTCGAAGGTGCGCGTGGGCATCGACAAGGCGGTCAAGGAGGCGGAAAAAGCTTCGGGCGTAGACATCTGGCAGGTGTTAATCGCTTTGTCGGGCGGCCACATTCAATCGGTGGTCAATTCCGGCATGTTGGCGATCCGTTCTAATGACCATGTGGTTTCGAGGGAAGACATGGAAGAGCTGGGCGAAAGCGTCAATGATGTGCTGTTGGAGTCGGACCGGCAGTTGCTGCACACGATACCGCTTACCTTCACGGTGGACGACCAGTCTGGCATCGTCAAACCGGAGGGCATGCGTTGCAAGATGCTCGCTTTGGACGTCATGGCGATACACGGTTTGAAGAACAGGATCGACAATGCCGTCAACGCCGCCAAGAGCGCGAAATTGGATGTCACGGACGTGGCGTTTTCAGGCATCGGCGCGGCGCTGTCCGTCTTGACCCCCGAGCACAAACATAACGGCGTGGCGCTGATCGATCTGGGTGGCGGCACAACGAGCTATGTGGCCTATTGCAACAGCGTGTTCGCCGCGTCCGGCTGCATTGCCGTGGGTGGCGACCACATCACCAACGATGTGGCGCTGGCTTTCACGATTCCGCAGGCGCGGGCGGAAGATGTGAAGCGCAGATACGGCAGCGCTGTGATCGCTCCGGACAGCGGCAACAAAAGGGTGACACTGCCGGCGGATGTCGGGTTTGAGGAGCGCAGTATAGGGTGCAAGGCTCTGCAGACGGTCATAAACGCGCGCGTTGACGAAACCTTGCGGATTGTGCGTTCAAGGTTAGACGACGCGGGTGTGCTGCCGCATCTGGGGGCTGGTCTGATCCTTACAGGCGGCGGCGCTTATATTAATGGCGTGACAGATTTGGCGCGGCTCGTCTTCGGGCTGCCTTGCCGCATCGGGGTGCCGTCTAACGTTGACGGCTTGGATGGCGTCGATCAGTCGGCGGCGCTGGCTGCGGTGGCGGGGCTGGTCGTGCACGGACGCAACAACTATGAAGACCGGGGGCTGTTATCGCCGGTCAAGCATGTTCTTAAAGGATGGTTCGGACGATGAAAAACGAAGATCAGCCGGCGATGCTTTTGTTGGGGGTCGGTGGCGGAGGCTGTCGTCTGGCAGCCTCGGTGCGCGCCGCCTGCGGGGCTGGGATGCGCGCGGCGGGTGCCGATACCGACGCTCTGGCCAACCGTCAGGCAGCGGCGGGAGGCATGACCTGCCTGCTGCTGGGCGGTTCGCGCCTGGCCGGCCACGGCACCGGCGGCGATGCCATTCAGGGGCGGCTGGCGGCGCAGGACGACATGCAGAATTTGCAGTCTCAGATGAAGGGTGTACGCACAGTTGTGGTCGTTGCCTGTCTGGGCGGTGGCACCGGAGGAGGCGCGACACCGGAGATTGTCAAGGCTTTGGGCGAGATGGGCATAGCCACGATTTGTTTTGCCACTATGCCCTTCAGTTTCGAGGGGCAGGCGCGGCGCAAGGAGGCCGAGCGCGTGTTGCCGATCATTGAGGAAAGCGCGGACTCGCTGGTTGTGGTGCCTCTTGACGACCTGTTCAAAGACGCCGGCGACGATCTGCTGCTGGATAACGCTGTAACGCTGGCTGAGGGCATCATCGCGGCGGGCATGACGTTGCTTTGGCGTCTTTTGTCCAAGCCGGGATTCATATCGGTGGATCCAGAAAGGTTGCACACGATGGTGTTGCGCGGCGGCAACGCGCTTTTCGGCTGCGGTTCGGCGGGCGGCGAGGACCGGGCAGTGAAGGCGGTGGAAGCTTTGCGCGGCTGTCGGCTGCTGCGTTCAGGCGCGGCTCTGACGCGCGCCAACGCGCTGTTGCTGGGTATATTGGCTGGCAGCGATTTGAGGCTGGCGGAGGTCGGCGCGGTAATGCGCGAAGTGCATAAGGCGTGCAAGCCCGGCTGCCATGTCGAGATGGGAACCGTGCTTGATCCCTTTTACGAAGGCAGGGTCGAGCTGGTCGCCTTGGCTTTCGAGAGCTGGACGGCCGCGGCGCTGGCCGTACCGCAGGCCGCCGCCGCGGCCGAACCGCCGCAGGACGATATCGTGCCCGTCCGCGCGGGTGGGCGCAAGGTCCGATCCAAGAGCGCCAGCAAGCTGTCTTTCGGGGCAACCGGGCGCGGAAAGTTCAAGGGCGTGGAACCGACCTTGCACAACAATCATGACCTTGACGTGCCGACCTTCATGCGGCGCGGTATCCGTCTTGAGCGCTAGCGCGGACGTCGCCGGGCGCGATTCAGTTAGTTGAAACTGAAACACACCCGCACGCATGGTCTTGCTTAAAATGCTGGCAAGGCTCATAATAACACCTGTTTTTTGAAACCAAACGGAGAAGCAGATGCGCACAAAGATTATCGCGGGTAACTGGAAGATGAACATGACGGGCACGGCGGCGCTGGACCTGATCGAGGCGGTCAAGCGGGAGGTCGCGGATGTCGGCAAGGTCGAGGTGGTGGTTTGTCCGCCTTTCACGGAACTTAAGGCGGCTGCCGCGGCTTGCGCGGGCTCCAATGTTATGTTGGGCGCGCAGAATGTGCATTGGGCGGAGGCCGGGGCCTTCACGGGAGAGATCTCCGCGGCCATGCTGCAGTCGGCCGGGGTCAAATATGTGATCATCGGCCATAGCGAACGCCGCCAGTATTTCGGTGAGACCGACGAGACGGTCAACAAGCGCGCCAAGGCGGCGCTGGCCGCCGGCCTGATACCGATTGTCTGCGTGGGCGAGACTCTGGAAGAGCGCGACGACGGCCGGATGGAGGATGTGGTTGTGCGTCAGACCAAAGCCGGACTCGACGGGCTTGGCGCGGACATCTCCAGGATCGTGATCGCGTACGAGCCGGTTTGGGCCATCGGCACGGGGCGCACCGCCACACCGGCGCAGGCGCAAGAGGTTCACGCCTTGATTCGCCGCACTCTGTGCGAGACCGTCGGCGGCGACGTTGCCAACGGCATCCGAATCCAGTACGGGGGCAGCATGAAGCCCGAGAACGCCAAGGAGCTTCTCTCCCAACCGGATATCGACGGCGGATTGATCGGCGGGGCGGCGCTCAAAGCCGAATCTTTCGCGGCGATCATTAAAGCCGGTGTGTGATTTTGTTTGTTTCTCACACGAAGCCACTAAGGGCACAACGGTTTTGAGACGATAGACTGAACAGAATCCTTTGTGACCGTTGTGTATTTGTGTGAGATTGAATTGGGTTGTCTGCCTGTGCCGGGCACGGCTGGCAGGAGGGCAGTGCCCGCGTTAGTTTAAAAGGAGATGTAAGTGAAAATCGATTTGAAGGCAGATTGCAGGTACTCGCTGCTGGTGCCTACCAGCATGGGCATCAGGATAACGCCGGCAAACGGTCAGCCTGTGCACTGCGGCGGCACGTTCATGATGCAGGCCACCAGTGCCGAGACCAACGTGGCCAGCGTTGCGGCGTATCTGGGGTTGCCGGTAAAAGTGTTGACCACGTTTGTAAAAGGCAGCCCGATCGCGCAGTTGATAAAAGACAATCTGCGCAGCCGAAACATGGATTATGAGGGCGCGGAGGTGGAGCAGGGCGGCCCGTGGGGTTACCGCCATCAGATAAACATTGCGGACAGCGGCTTCGGCTCGCGCGGTCCGCGGGTGTGGAATGACCGCGCCGGCGAGGTTGGGCGCACGCTGAACGTCAAGGATTTTGATCTGGAGCGTATTTTCGCCCGGGAGGGTGTGCAGGTCGTGCATTTGTCGGGATTGATCGGGGCGCTTTCGCCGGAGACCGGCCGCTTCTGTCTGGAGTTGGCGCGCGCCGCCAAGAAGCATGGCACCAAGATCTCTTTTGATCTGAATTATCGCGCCTCCTTCTGGAATGGCCGCGAGCAGGAATTGGCGGAGATTTTCGCTGAGATCGCTGGTGTTGCCGACATCTTGGTCGGCAACGAGGAAGATTTCCAGCTCTGCTTGGGCGTGCAGGGGCCGGAGGCGGGCGGCAAGGACATCAAGGCCAAGATCGAAGGTTTTAAAGGCATGATCGAGCGTGTCAAGCAGGCCTTCCCGCACGCGCAGGTTTACGGCACGACCTTGCGTCAGGTGGTTGACGCCAACCATCATCTCTGGGGCGCGCTGATGGCGGCCGGCGACGAGTGGCACGTGGTGGAGCCGCGCGACATAACCGTGATGGACCGCATCGGCGGCGGCGACGGTTTCGTAGGCGGCATGCTGTATGCTATCCTCAAAGAATGGGAACCGGCTAAGTGGATACAGTTCGGTTGGGCCAGCGGCGCGCTGGCTGCGACGATGCTGGCGGACTATGCTCTGCCGGCGGACGAAGATCAGGTCTGGAGCGTCTGGAAAGGCAACGCCCGCGTGCAGCGTTGAAGTCGTGTCACGGCAGCGCGCCGCACAAGGTTTCGCCTTCGGCGCGGTCAGGAACGAAGGCCACAAGTTTCCGCAGGTGATCACGCGGCACGCGGCGGATGGCGCAGGGCAGATATTCGCCGCTCCATCCGTGCGCGAGGCCGCGCTTGTCGAATCTTTCCACCAGCGCCTCGGTCGGGCGATCCACCCGCCTGAACGCGTCTTTGCGTTTGAGGTTCGCGCCCAGCGCGATGAGATCTCTCGCGCGTTCGCGGCGTTCAGCGACAGCTACAGAGCCATCGAACTTTGCAGCCGGCGTACCGGGCCTCTCGCTGTACGGAAAGACGTGCAGGTTGTTGAACGGAAACGCATTCAAGAAGTCACGCGTCTTACGGAAGGCCTCGCCGGTCTCTCCCGGAAAACCGGTGATGATGTCAGTGCCGAGCCCCACGTCAGGCAGCAGCCTGATAATTTCGCTGATAGCCTGTGCCATCGCGCCGGAGGTGTAACGGCGGCCCATCCGGCCCAACACGGTGTCATCCGCGCTCTGAATCGGCAGGTGCAGGAAATGGCAGATGTTGTCGGTACGCGCCATCAGGCGGGCCAATTCCAGCTCAACCGTGCCGGGCTCGACCGATCCGATCCGGAGGCGCCCCAAGCCCGGCAGGGTCGCCAGCGCCGACAACAGGTCTGTCAGTTCCAGGCCGGAGTGCCGGTAGCAGGCAAGGTTGCAGCCGGTGACCACAATTTCCTGAAACCCCGCGTCAATCAGTGCGCGGGCTTTTTCCAGACAATCTTCCGGCGGAAGCGAGCGCGGTCTGCCGCGCGTGTGCGGCACGATGCAATAAGAGCAAAAAAAGTCGCATCCGTCCTGAACTTTGAGCAGTGCGCGCGAGACACCGCCGGAGGGCGCCGCTGTCGCCTGGGGCGCGACCTTGACGGCGGCGCCGGCGTGGCGCAGGATCAGGGTCACGGCCTCGTCCTTCTGCGCCTGCGGGACGATCAGGTCCGCGCCCGCCGCCCGCAGGGACTCGCTGGATATCAGTGCGGTCGCGCAACCGGACACGGCCAGCAAAGCCCCCGGCGTTTTCTTGCGTTGGGAGCGGATCAGCCGCATGCACTCTTTTTCAGCGGAGGCTGTTACCACGCACGTGTGGAAGAGCGCGATATCGCAGGCGGCGCCCAAAGGCACTACTTCACAGCCCGCCGCCGTGAATTCCGCCTCGAACCGGTTTGATTCCGCTCGGTTCAGCCGACAGCCCGATGTTTTGACCGAAACTCTCATGCTCGGTATTTGGCAAGAAGGTCGTGGACCTGTATTTTGCGCGATACGGGAATGACCCATTGCTCGTAAATATCCTTGATCTTGCCGGACAGCTCGCTGGTGGCATGGCTTTCGCGGGACATCTCCAGAATACGGGCGATAACCTCATTCTCGACGGTGTGGTTGGTGATTGCGCTTTCCAGCAGCACCGGGTCGTGTCGGGCTAGCGGCGCGCGCAGCGCTTCAGGCATCTCTTCAATCTTCAGGGATGCGACATGCACCGAAAGGTTTAGCCGCTGCACCAGTGCGTTCATGCAGTTGGCGTCAGCGGTGATGCACTTGCGGCAATCCTCGTCATCGCCCGGAGCGCACAAAGCCGGCAACATGACTGTGACGTATAGCGGCCTGACGATCTGGACGCGGCCTGCGATGGTGGATGTGCTGCCGAAGAGGTTGGCGGTCTCGGCGGCTGAAAGCGCCGCCCGCAGCTCGTTGTACAATCCGCGGTTGCAACGGAAGGCTGCCCGGCGGCAAAAAGATTTCACCAATGTCTCGTCAAGCGAGGCGATGATGTTGCGCAACTGTGCCAGTCTGTTCATGTGTTCTAAAGCATAATTCAAGTGCGCATGGCAGTAAACAACAAATCGTCGCAAGTGTCAGGTTGTCAAAACAGGCTGGTTTGCGGGGCGATGTAATGGTAAATTTAAAGACACGGATATATTTTGCGGGGATGGAATCGCGTCATGAACTTCGCTGACATTGAAAAAGTTGAAGAAGTAGAGGAAATGGAACGGAATCCCGGGTGTCTGACGGGGTTGCTGCGGAGCGTTTTGGTTCTGGCCGTCGTTTCGGCGCTGGTGTTCGCGCTGCTGCCTGCGTTGTTGTCGACTGAGCCCGCGCGGCGTATGGCGCTGGATGCGATAAATCGCCGTATCGCCCCGGCTAAGGTGGACGCGGGAGGCTGGACGCTGGGATGGTTCGGCAAAGTCAGTGTGCGGAAGCCGTTTTTCGAGAGCCCGTCGCAAGGAATCCTGTTCAACGGCGATGAGATCAGGTTCGACCGCGGTATGCTGCGGCTGCTGCCGGTCGGCAAGCTTGATCTGGGCACGGTGACGCTGGTCAAACCCGATGTGTCCTTGTCGCTGGTGCCGCCGCCCGCCGAGGAAGGCGCCGCACGTGACGGGCGCGCTGAAAGTCAGGGCTTCTTCTTCCTGCCTGTGGTTGACGCGGGCTTGGGAGTGGCGGTTGAGGAGGGGCGGCTGGAAGTTCGCGGTTGCGGCGTCGAGCCGTTTGTGGCGAGCCGGGTGAACGGCCGGGCGCGCATGGATTCATACCGCAAGCCGGCCGATGTGGAATTGAGCATGATTGTCGGAGGCGGCACGGTTACGCTGCAAGGGCGTTTGCAGAGCATCAGGGATTTTATCAAAGAGCGTTCCGATCAAACGGAGAGCGAGAAGATCTCGCTCAAACTGGTGAATGTCGACGTCACCGCACTGCGGCCGCTGTTGCTGCGCGCCACCGGCAAAGAGTGGCTCGGCGGCGGTAAGGCGGACGGAGTTGTGACTGTAGCGCAATCGGGCAAAGATCAGTTCGCGGTGGAGTGCGGTATGCTGGTCAACGATTTTTCCCTGAAGAACGGAGAACGGGTGCGTTCGCCCGCGGGCGATCTGGCGCTGATGGCGGATCTGCGGTACACGCCGGACGGCATCGAGATAAGCAAGTTCGATTTGGCGTCGCCGTGGTTGAGAGCGGAAGCCCAAGGCACACTTCGCGGGCTGGGGACAGGCGGCGCGGTGACCGGCGCCGTCAAAGCCGAGGCCGCCGCGCGGTTGCCTTTGATCGCCCGTGATTTTTCCGCGGCGCTGGGTTTGTCGCCGACATTCACGATCGAAAAAGGTGATATGAATGTCGCTTTCAGTGTCGAAGGTGGCGCTGACGCCCTGCTGATCGACGCGCGGGCGGAGACATCGGGGCTGTTGATGAAGTCTGGCGGAACGGCGTTGACTCTGAAACCCGAACCCTCTTTGCTTTTCAAGGCGCGCTTCCCTTACGGAGAGTGGCCGGACGTGGAGACTTTTCATTTCAAAGCGCCGTTCGCGGACCTGTACGGTAAAGGGCGTTTTGACTCCGCGGTCGTGAAAGGGCGACTGGATTTTACGCGCTTCGCGCGGGATTTCAGGAAAATATTCAAATGCTGTCCGCCGATGGTGGGATCGGCGTATTTGGATGTTGCCACGAGCGCGGGGCCTGACCTGATTAAAATTAACTCCTTCGTGAAGCTGTCCGATCTGGCGGTGGAGACGCGCCCCGGGCAAATGACAGTCGTGCCGCAGGGCACGGTCAAGTTCAGCGGCAGTGTGCCGGTGAAGGCCGGCCGGCCGGAACGCGAGCTGAACGGGGTTGATTTCAGCGTGGCGCTGGATGACGGCGGCATTGAGGGACAATGGCAGCGGCTGGCGTTGCCGCCGGACGGCCGCGGCACGGTTCTGCGCGGTATGTCAGTCAAAAGCAGTCTGGATGTGGCAAGCGCGGGCAGGCTGCTTGGCGGGTTGCTGCCGGCGCCGGCGTGCCGGAGACTGCGCGCGTGGCGAGGGCGAGTGTTGGCTAACGTGACCGCCGAAATGGCGGGCGGCGCGCTCAAAGCGCGCGTGAATGCGGGCGGGTCGGAGATGCGTTGCGCGGTGGAAGACGGAGTCTGGCATGTGCCAAATGTGCGGATGGAGGGTGCGGTCAGCCGCGAAGGCCCCGCGGCCGAGACGCGCGTCGATGCGTCTGTGGCGGGCGGGTTCGCGTTTGAGCGCGACGGTCAGACAGTGTTCGCCGAACCGGAGTTCAAATGCGAACTGGAGGCGCGGGTGCCTCCGGGGGGTGACCGGCTGCTTGCCCCAAAACTGAAAATCAGGGCGGAGCTGCTTGAGATGGACGCGTCGGCCGAAATGCGGGATATGTCGGGGCGCTGTCTGTTGCAGGCTAAAGGGGTCGCGGCGCTGGACTTAGCCGCGCTCGCGGGGATGCTGGACGCTGAGGCGCTGGAAGCTTTCCGAATCACCGGGCGCGAGGCGCGCGAGTTCAGCTTCGCCGCGCCGATGGCGGGCGGGTGGGCCACAATGATGTCGGAAGGCGAGTTTTCGGGCGCCGCTTGTGTCGAGTCGCTAAAAGGCATGGGGCTGAGCGCGGGCCCGGCAGACATATCGCTGCGGCTGTCGCGCGGAGTCGCGCGCATGGCGTACACGCCGGTATTGAACGGCGGACGTCTGCGGCTGGTCCCCGAGGCCAGAATCAGTACGCGCGGTGTATCGCTCGCGTTCCCGCCTAAAACCAGGCTGCTTGAGAACGTGGCCGTAACTCAGGAACTGGTTGACCTGCTGCTGGCGCGAATCAACCCGCTCTTCACGGGCAGCGTAGTCAGGCGCGGCACGGTGACAGTGGACCTCAAGCGTTTCGAGTATGTTCCTGACGCAGCGCCGGAAAAACAGCTTGCGACTGAGATGGACATTGTTTTCAACCAGCTCAGCATGGAGATGGGGCCGGCCTTACGGGAAGTGCTGTCACTGGTGAAGGTAAAGGACTCACGTTATGCGGTGGAGCGGCTGCCGGTGCATATGGTTATCAAAGACGGGCGCGTACACATGGCGCCTTTGCGCATCGTTGTGGATCACCAGCCGATTGTTGTGAGCGGCTGGGTGGCTTTTGACGGAACTATAAAATATCTGATCGAGGTGCCCGTGACGGAGCGTCTGGCAGGAAGGGCGGTCGGCAAATTATTGCGCGACAGGGTCATAAAGATCCCGGTGGCGGGCACGGTCGAAGAGCCGCGGCTTGACACCAGCGCCCTGAAAAACGCCATGGCCGACATGTTCAAAAGCGTGGTCAGCGAAGAGACCGTGGAAAAGGTCGGGGATTTTCTGGAGAAGCTGCAGCGCGAGCTGCGCAAATAAACGGCACAGGCGGGGAGGGGACATGCCTGACATGAGTTTAACCGACAGTCTCGCCCGCCTCACGGGTGAGGAGCAGAAAGCCGTCAAGACCACGGCTTTTGACCTCCAGCTATCCACTAACCACTCTCCACTAGCCACTTCTCCGCCGCTTCTCCTTGACTTTATACCAAGTTTAACCAATTATAGCGCTTATCCGCTATAAATGGTTATAAGGAGTTATAAATGGACCCGATCAAAAATCCCTTTTCACCTGGCGCTGGCTCTCCGCCTCCTGAATTGGTCGGCCGCGATCCTATTCTGGAAGAGTCCCGCATCCTTCTCGGCCGCGTTAAAGAGCGGCGCTCAGAGAAAAGTATCCTGCTCACTGGGCTTCGAGGGGTAGGGAAGACCGTGTTGCTCAACGAGATCGATCGCTTGGCCAAAGCGGCGGACTACCGGACCATCGTCATTGAGGCACACGAAAACAAACCTTTGGGGCCGCTTGTAGCTCAACACCTTCGAAGCACGCTGTTCGAATTGGACCGGATGGCCGGTGCAGGTGATAAGGCGAAGCGGGGGTTGCGTGTGCTTCGCAGTTTCCTAGGTGCCCTCAAAGTTACCTATAATGACATCACCATCGGACTGGACATAGATCCCGAACAAGGCTCTGCTGACAGCGGGGACTTGGAGATCGATCTGCCCAACCTGTTTGTCGCGGTGGCCGAAGCCGCCGAAGAGAGAAAGAGCGCCGTGGCTGTGCTCATC
>Ga0172377_10006789_pt1 | contig 11799 bp, 12 predicted proteins | sample Pumphouse3metaG_FD_119749 | JGI IMG/M metagenome (GOLD analysis project Ga0172377, IMG submission 119749) | Leachate microbial communities from a municipal landfill in Southern Ontario, Canada - Pumphouse #3 metaG | ecosystem: Engineered > Solid waste > Landfill > Unclassified | place: Canada... | reverse complement strand
GAAAAACCCTGGTACAGCAGACGCCCCTTTTCGGAATTTTTTTATAAATTATATTCCAATAAATATTTTACCTTTACATACATCTTCATACTGGGGGTAATTATTATTGAAATTTTAAGGATTACAGTTTTTGAAAAGTTTAAAAGAAAAATTATCCCTGTGACGATTTCATATGCAGTACTGGTTGTAATCGAGGTCTGTATATATTATATTTTGAAATTTTTAGTTTGTTAGGACGCATTAGTTATGATTATTTCTGGTGAACAGGGATTTTATTACAGGGATTTTATTCTGCAGGCTTTGATTTGATCTAAAGATGATCAAAAAATTTAATTCCTGAAATTTTATTATATAAGTTTTTGTCCAAGTGTTTTATTCTGGAGATTTTATGGTAAGGGTTGCATTAATAGGAGCTGATGGCCAGCTCGGGACTGATATTAATAACTATTTTAAAAAGCAGAGAGTAGAAGTAGTAGGCCTTATCGGACTAAAGGATATTGATATCTGCAATTACGTTGAAAGCAGAAATACTTTAAAAAAAATCAGGCCCGGCATAGTTATAAACACAGCGGCTTTTAATGAGGTAGACAGATGTGAAGATGATGCCATGCCTGCCTTTAATGTAAATGTTGTTGGTGTGAGAAATCTTGCGCTTATATGCAGGGAAATAGATGTACCGCTCATGCATTTTAGCACCGATTATGTATTTGACGGCAAAAAGAATACGCCCTACACAGAAGATGACTGTCCGGCGCCGTTGAGTATGTATGGAATATCCAAACTTGCCGGAGAATATGTATTACGGTATATCTTCGATAAATATTATATAGCAAGGTTGAGCGGACTTTATGGCCGCACGGGAAGCGTTGGTAAAGGGAGCACAAATTTTGTAGAACAGGTAATAAAAATGGCAGAGACCAGAAAGGAAATGAAAGTTGTAAATGACCAGGTACTTACCCCGACCAGCACTGTTGATGCTGCTGAAAAAATTTTTGAGCTGATGCAGACTGAAAAATACGGAATATATCATATGACAAATACAGGCAGTTGTTCATGGTATGAGTTTGCATGCGAGATAGCTAAACTTATGAAGCTGGATATAAAGATAATACCGGTTACTACTGAACAATTTGGAGCAAAAGCAAGAAGACCGCACTACTCAGTTCTTGATAATCTGCATTTAAGAGAAATAGGACTTGCCGATATGAGATGCTGGAAGGAAGCACTGAGGGATTATATTAAAGAAAAAACTTCTTATACCACAGGCTTAAATTCATAAGTGCCCATAAAATATGATTGTGATTATGTTTTGATTGAATATGCTCCTTCATGAGAAGGTCAATATACGAACTGTCAAAATTTTCTTTTATAACGGGTGAATTTTTAAGAAGGTCTATCATGTAATCTTTTAGCTCTTCACGCAGCCAGTTTTTAACAGGCAGACTGTAGCCCTGTTTGCTTCTATTAATAATGTCTTCAGGCAGGAAGTCATATTTTTTTAAAGCCTTTCTCAATATGTATTTGGTTGTTAGTTTGTTGAGCTTCAAATTTGCTGGAATGGTGGCACAGAGTTCTGCAAGTTCGTGGTCAAGGAAAGGGACCCTTACCTGAAGAGATGCTGCTGTGCTCATTCTCTCCACTTTCATCAGGACACTGTCTGCCATTGTGAGTTTAATATCTACATAAATGTCTTTATCTACCTGAAGATTTGAGTTGCACTTCCTGGAAAAATAATACACAGGTTCAAAGGGTGTAAAAGTTATATTTTTACGCGAATGTTCATTAAAGATATTTTTTTCAATTTTAGGATTCAAAAAATACTGCCAGCGCATAGCTCCCACATCTTCCGGATAAAGCGTTCCCTCTACAAAACGCTTTAGCATATTAATAGCACCTTTTTTCTGGGGCTGGTCGGGTAGTTTCAAAATAAGTGGTGTCATAACTTTTCTCCTGATAAAAGGAGGAAGGATATTATAATAACGGCTTAATCTTGCTGCTTTGAGTCTGTCATATCCGACAAACATTTCATCTCCACCCTCTCCGCTAAGACATACAGGTACTTTTTCCCTGGCTTTGCAGCAGATCAGATAAAAAGGAATGGTCGAAAGGTCAGTCATGGGTTCATCCAGATTATAGAGAATTTTCTCTATATCTTCCGGACAAATCGGGTCAATCATAAGTACATTATGTTCTGTATTAAAAAAATCAGATACCATTCTGGCGTAGGGAAGTTCAGAAAATGATTTGTCTCTGTAGCCTATGGAAAAAGTCTGGATTTTTTCGGGATATGCCCGGGCAACAAAACCTGTTATTGTGCTGGAATCAAGGCCACCTGAAAGGAAAACTCCCGGCGGGACGTTATCTGTCAGGCGCCTCTTTATAGATTCCTCAATAGCTTTAAAAATTCTGTCTGCAGCCTCGTCTTCATCAAATATTTCAGGTTTGAAGTTTAGATCCCAGTATTCTTTTATATTTAAATTACCATCCTTAAGGATAGCATAATGACCCTGGCGAAGTTTATAGATATTTTTAAACATAGTGTCTGGAGCAGGAACAAATTCATAGCCCAGATAGTAATACATTGACTGTAGATTGACTTCTTTTTTAACACAATCTGCCTCAAGGATACTTTTTATGTCTGAACTAAAAATAAATTTGCCGTCTTTTAAGTAATAATAAAGAGGTTTTATCCCCATTCTGTCTCTTGCAAGAAAGAGTTCTTTTTTCTCTTCATCACGGATTGCGAAAGCGAACATACCATTAAATTTTTCAAGGCATGCAGGTCCATATTCTTGATAACTTTTTAAGACCACCTCGGCATCGGAGGTAGTGTTGAATTTATAGCCTTTAGCAATAAGTTCTTCTTTTAATTCTGGAAAATTATATACTTCACCATTATAAACAATCCATAATTTTCCGTCATCTGTAGACACAGGCTGCCCCTGCACATACCGGCTTTCCTTTCCAGAAAAGCTGGTTTCACTTATGCATAAGCTTCCGATGGAAAATGATGGGAAAACTTTTATCTCGTTATCACCGGGTCCTGCACTATCGGTTTTTCCAGCCATTTTTCGAATAAGTTTTTCATCGTTCCAGTTAAAACCATATATTCTATACATCATGTAATGGCTCCTCTGATAGACCCGAAAGGTCTCTATAAATATTAATTACTTATACACTAATTACGCAATATAATCTAACCCTGTATTTAGTCCTGCATGGTGGATTGAAATATTTACTATTCAGGTGTTAACTTTTACCCGGTTAATCCTTCTACCCTTTTATGGATTTTATGGATTCTATAAATTCGAGTCTATATATAGATTATAGATAATTATTTTCAATATACCACTGCGCTGTCCTTTTTAGCCCTTCATCAATTCCTACCTGCGGGTTATAATTTAATTCATTCATGGCTTTGTCAATCTTAAAAGCGCGGTTCTGTCTGTACCAGTCAACCCTCCGCCTGAACAAAGGCGGTGAAATTTTAAAGGGTTTACAGATTACTTCGCATATACAGGCAAGTGCGTATAAAGGTGCGAAAGGTAATTGAATGAATTTAACTTCTTTACCCATTGAGTGTCCAACTTTTTTGACCAGTTCTTTTATGGTGAAATACTCTTTATCTCCGATAATATAGGTTTCAGCGTTGATTTTGTCGCTTTCAAAAGCCAGATAAAAGCCATCATTGAGATTGTCTATATATACTGGATGATAAAAGGCTTTTCCATTTCCAAACATATAGAACTTTCCCTTTTTGGCAAAACGGAACAGAAAGAAAAATCTTTCCGGATCCCCGGGTCCATAAATTGCAGTTGGTCTGATTATAACGCTCTTGAGCCCCTTTTCAGTAAATTCTTTTACGACTTTTTCCCCTTCATATTTGGTATACTGATAATAATCAGCCGGTTCTATTGGAGAGTTTTCATCTCCGGGAGGGTTTTTTATATTCCCATGGACGCCCTGTGTTGAGCAGTAGACAAATTTCCTGATGGGTCTTTCAAGTGATTCCTCACAAAGAATGCGGGTTCCTTCTACATTCACATCCCAGTAAGTTTTTTGAGTTGCATTGACCTGTCTGAAGGCGGCAGCCAGATGAAATACACCTTCTACGCCCTCCAGCGATTTTTTTACAGCCTCCCTATCAGTTACTGAACCGAGAATAATATTTGCTCCTTTTTCCTGAAGGTAGTCATACATAATTCCTTTCTGGGTATCAAGTGCTATTACATCATGGCCCTTATCAATTAAGTACTCTACCAGTTTGCTGCCGGTGAAGCCTGTTCCGCCAGTCACTAATAATTTCAATTTTTTATCCTTTCTTCGAACAAATTAAAAATTTAAAGTTTATTCGGAATATTCAAAAAATAAAATTTTTAAATTATTTGAAATTCTTTGAGAAAAAACATCTCAGATATTTTATATCATTTGAGAATAATAAAAAAGGTCTTTTGACCTGTAAACCACTGTATAAGAATTTTCCGGCTGCCTTATTTTCTGATATTCTGGTACTTATTCCGGTCATTTTAATTATTTTAGCCGGCATATGTTGCAGATACCACCTATTATTATAAACAGCCCGATTTTAAACCGGCCATAATAGTTATGTGTTAATGAATTTATAATTAATAAAAAAAATTTTTTTGTGTATAATTAGTTAAAATTTTTTATGATTTTTATTTTTAAATTTATTATTATAGAAATTGAAAGCAATGAATATTCTTGTAACAGGTGGAGCAGGGTTTATCGGTTCTCATTTATGCGAGAAACTAATAGACCTTGGATTTAATATAGTCTGTGTTGATAACTTTGATAATTTTTATAGCCCGATCCTAAAAGAAAATAATATTTCAGGAATCATAAATAATAAAAACTTCAAAATATACAGGACAGATATCTGCGACTTAAACAGGCTCAGCGAAATTTTTTCAGAGAATAAGATAGAGCTTGTTATTCATCTGGCGGCAAGAGCAGGGGTGAGGCCGTCAATAAAAAACCCGCTTTTATATGAAAAGGTAAATATTACAGGTACTATGAACGTGCTCGAATGTTGCAGGAGATATAATAACCCAAAATTAATTTTCGCCTCTTCGTCTTCTGTTTATGGAGGAAACAAAAAAGTTCCATTTTCAGAAGATGATAGAGTGGACTATCCAGTGTCTCCCTACGCAGCTACTAAAAGAGCAGGAGAACTGATCTGCTACACCTATTACAATCTATTTAAAATACCTGTTTTTTGTTTCAGGTTTTTTACAGTTTATGGGCCACGCCAGAGGCCGGAAATGGCGATTCATAAATTTACCAGGCAGATACTTAATGGAGAGCTGGTAGAAATTTATGGCGACGGATCTTCTTCAAGGGATTATACTTACATTGATGATATAATTTCGGGTATAATAAATAGTCTTGATAGGGTAAATGGTTTTGAGATTATTAACCTGGGGAACTCAAACCAGATAAAGTTAATAAAGCTTGTCAGGCTAATTGAAGAAATTACAGGTAGCAGGGCAAATTTAAAGTTTATGGATAGTCAGCCGGGTGATGTCTTTATGACTTATGCAGATATTGGAAAAGCAAAAAAAATGTTAGAATATTCCCCTGAAACAAATATCAGAGATGGTCTCATTAAGTTTATAAAGTGGTATAAAGAGAAAAAAGAAGAAGGCTTATTAAATGAATAAGGTTTCAAAAAAAGCTGCATCCGATAATGGCATTGATATATCTATTGTTATTCCTGTTTATAATGAAAGGGAGAGTATCCCAAAACTATATGAAGAACTTGATAAAACTCTTTCTGAAATGCCTTTAAAGTATGAAGTGCTTCTTATTGATGACGGAAGTACAGATGGCACTTTTGATGAGCTAAAAAAAATACATGAGAAAAATAATTTATTCAAAGTAATAAGATTTAGAAGAAATTTTGGGCAGACGGCAGCCCTGAGTGCGGGTTTTGATTTTGCTAAGGGGGATATAATAGTAACACTGGATGCAGATTTACAGAATGACCCTCGTGATATACCACTACTGCTTGAAAAGATAAATGAAGGATATGATATTGTAAGTGGATGGCGTGTAAACAGAAAAGATAAGGCACTTACCAGAAAATTTCCTTCAATGGTTGCAAATAAAATAATTTCCAAACTTACGGGAGTCCATCTTCATGATTATGGATGCACCCTAAAGGCATACAGGAAAGAAGTTGTAAAGAACATTGAACTGTATGGAGAGATGCACCGGTATATCCCGGCTATAGCAAGCTGGATGGGAGTAAGTGTTGCAGAAGTTCCAGTAAGGCACCACAGCAGAAAATATGGAAAATCGAAGTATGGAATCTCCAGAACAATAAAAGTCATTCTTGATATAATGACAGTAAAATTTTTTTTAAGCTATTCACAAAAGCCAATACAGATATTTGGACTTCTGGGCTTATTTTCATCTACAGTTGGTTTTATCCTGACAGTTTATTTGATTATAATGAGGGTTTTTTTCAAAGTGCCGCTTTCCGATAGGCCTCTCTTTATTCTATCAATATTTATGATATTTATAGGTATACAGTTAATCACAATGGGGCTTCTTGCTGAGATCCTTATGCGTATCCATCATGAAGTTGGTAAAGAAGCTACTTATACAATAAGAGAAACACTTCTGAAATAACCGAAGTAGAAACGAATTTGCAATGAATAAGTTAAATCATGTTTTTGATCTTTTCAGAATTTCTACAAATTTCTGGTTTAAGAAGGAAAGTTGCAGTTATTTTCCCATAAGGTTATGGATAGAGGTGTCCAGCAGGTGTAATTTGAGCTGCCGCTTTTGTGTCAATAAAAATCTGTCTGCCTGTGAAAAAGGCGATATGGAAGTTAGTCTGTATAAAAAAATAATTGATGAAGTTACAGGTAAAGTCCATGATGTTAACTTATTTCATAGAGGGGAGCCCCTGCTAAATAAAAATATAATACCAATGATTGCTTATGCAAATAAAAAGGGGGTTAAAACCAGAATACATACCAATGCTACTCTAATGGATAGAGAAATCGATAGAAAGATGATAATGGCCGGTCTGGATTTAATCTCCTTCTCGTTTGATGGATTTACAAAAGAGGAATATGAAAAAAACAGGACCGGTGCCATATTTGAGAAGAGTCTTGCTAATATAATTGATTTTCTTGAAGTCAAAAAAGATTTAAAATCAAAAAAACCATATACTATTATCCAGGTTATACAGGACGGAGAAGCATTATTCTGTAAAGAAACACCGGAACATAAGGGAGTGAAACACAAAGGGGTAGAACAAAAAAGCGCAGAACAGGAAAAAGCTTTTCTTGAGAATTTCAAAGGCCTTCCTCTTGATAAAATAGTAGTAAGAAAACCACATAACTGGGGAGGGCTTCTTACGATTGACAAAATAAATAATGAAATCACAGAAGCTGAAAAAGCAGAGGAAGAAGCAGAAGCAAAACCAGAGGTAGAAACGGAAGTAAAAGCAGAAGTAAAAAAAGAGGCAAAAGCAGGGATAAAAACGGAGATAGAAGCAGAAATAGAGACAAAAGAGGGAACAGGTATTAAAAAATATGCATGCTGCACTTTCCCCTGGTATTCGCTCACCGTGTTTTATGATGGCCGGGTTTTTTTATGCCCACAGGATTTTGAAGGAAAAATATATCTGGGAGATGCTGGCAGAGAAAAGATAGAAGAGATTTTTAATGGTGCAGTTATAAGGGATATGAGAAAAAGGTTTGGATATGGCAGGATTGATAAAATTGATAATATAATTCCATGCAGGGACTGTGATAGAATCAGGAGAAAAACTTTTATGGGCATTCCTCTGGAATATTTAAAAATTTTTTTAAGAGATAATTTAATGGAATAAAAATGCTGGATAAATATAATGTATACGATATGCTGCAACCGGCATACAGGTATACTGATTTTGACGTGCTGTTTTTATATACCTCCACAGGGTTAAAAAGGCTAAAGTTTTTATGATAAACTAATTAAAATTATATTCGTCTTAAGAAAAAATGCTTTTTGCTGTTATTGAATCGGACTTTGAGAATTGTCTGGTTTGTTGCATCGTGTTAATTAATTTGTATTCAGCGTATTGCAGGAAAAGCTTAAATCTTTTAAACTTTGTTGAATTGTAAAGGGGTTGATTAAGATAGAAGAAGAAAAAGAAATAGAAGAAAAAAAAGAAAGATATGAAGACAAGATTCAGAAAGCACTTTTTGATGAGAAGAAGTCAAAGGTTGCCAAATATATAGACTTATTTGTAGGGAAAAAAGGTTTCTGGAACCTTTTAAAATATGAAATAATAACATTTATGTTTCAGGATATGCGTGGAGCTATTGGCATCTTTTTCAGAAACCTATTCTATCCTTTTCTGTTTAAAAATGTAGGCAAAGGAGTCAGTTTTGGCAAATCAATAACTGTAAGACATCCCCATAAAATTTCAATAGGTGACAATGTTGCAATAGATGATTACTGTGTTCTTGATGCAAAAGGCCTTGATAATAATGGTATTACTCTGGAAGATAATATTTTTATTGGCAGAAACAGTATATTAAGCTGTAAAAATGGTGACATAGTTCTTGAAAAAAATGTAGTAGTCGGATTTAACAGCGAAATATTTTCAGGGAGCAGGGTAGTTATAGGTGAAAATACTCTTATTGCTGCATATGTTTATATTATTGGCGGTGGGCATGATTATTCAAGAGTAGATATTCCTGTATCAGAACAGGAAAAACCTTCATATGGCATAAAAGTAGAAAAAAATTGCTGGATAGGTGCAGGCACTATGGTTTTTGATGGTGTAACAGTGGGAGAAGATACTATTATCGGAGCAGGAGCTGTGGTATCAAAGGATATCCCTCCTTTCTCAATAGCTGCAGGTATGCCCGCAAGGGTTGTAAAGTCAAGAAAGTAATTAAATTACTATCTATAAATAGATATTTAATTTCTGTCACTTATGTGATGAATAAACTTGTTCTACCGGGTACTGTACTATACAGGTATTAAATTTATGGTCTTTTTAATTTTTCCGATTTTCTTTTAATGACTTTACAAAAAATGCTTTAATGGGCTCGATAAGATGTTCTCCATTAATATGATGTAATATTTTTATTATTAGTGTGTATTAAATTCTAAGTTATGATACAATATAAGTCAAAGAAGTGAGGCACAAAGAAAGCCTGCTTCCACGTAACTTTATCCAGTAGTAAGAAGGGATAAGATATGGTGAGGATAAATTTAAGTATAGAAGAAAAAGAATTAGAGCAGATAGATAAAATAAGTAAAAGCGAAAACATTAGCAGAAGTAAACTTATAAGGAAAGCACTTGAAGTTTACATGGGAGAGATTGAAAGAAAAGCTGCAGAAAATATTAGAAGGCAAAATATTGAAAAGGCTATAGAAGTCCAGGAAAATTTAAGAAAGTATTCCAGAGGATGGGACGGAGTATCTGAGATAAGAAAGTGGAGAGAAAGTAGATAAATATAAGCGAATCTAACATTGATTGTCAAATGAAGTAAACATTAAAAAGGCATGTCAAAAGGAAGAATATGAGAGCAGGAAAGGACTATGAATGAAGACAGGAATAGCGATAGCTTAGACTTTCTGATAAGAGAAACCCCCAAAACCTATGTTCTGGATGCTTCAGTGTGTATTAAATGGTTTTCCTCTGAAGATGAAGAGTATGTGGAGAAAGCCTCAGCAATAAGAGCGCAACATAGGGATAATAAAATATCCCTTGCGGCACCAGATCTTCTGGTTTATGAAATTACAAATGCTCTTTCTTATAATCCACTATTTGATTCTGAAAAGGTAAATAAAGCTATCCAGAGTCTGTACCAGATGGATATAAAGTTTGTCAAACCTTCTCTAACATTGATAGCAGAAGCCATTAATTTGAGATTTTTAAAGGAGATAACTATTTATGATGCTGTTTATATTGCTTTAGCCAGATATATAAATGTGCAGTGTATAACTGCTGATAGGAAACTATTTAATTCTATAAATGGTCTTAATTGTGTCATTTTTCTGGGTGATTATAGAACAGGATAGAACCATGTAATACTAAATGCTGGTGAAGTTTGACAATATAAATGTGGTGACTTTTTTTAATTATCATCATAAAATTTATATTTAATATTTTATGCTTGAGGTAGCTAAACCATAAATAGCAGGCCCGGATAATATATATAGATAAATGAAGAAAAGAATTATTTCTTTTTACACGAAGAATAAGAATACGATAAACATAATTTTAAGAGTCACAGTCAGCGTTTCGCTGGTTGTTTATTTATTCATGACCCAATTTAGAGATCTTTCTAGCATAATTGAAATTCTTAAATCATCCAATAAAACTTTAATGGCGCTTTCACTTTCAACACATATTTTTGGCACATGGATAACTGCTTACAGATGGAAAACGCTTTTAAATACACAGGATGTAAGATTAAGCATAGCAACATTAAGCGCTATAGTACTTATAGGTTCGTTTTTTAATAATTTTTTACCTACCAGTATTGGTGGTGATGTATTCAGAACTTACGATGTTTCAAAAAAAGCAGAAATACCCCTTGGAACTTCAGCTTCTATTATTCTGATAGAAAGATTTGCCGGAGTAGTAAGTGCTGCTGTTTTTGCTGTAATAGCTTTATTTCTGGGGTTTACAACGATTGGAAATCAATCTATCATAATTCCTGTTACTATATTCTTCATAATATGTGTAATTATAACCATTATAATTATTAAGCCATCATTATTTGGAATAGATAAACTCTTTAGAAAGTTTAATTTTTTGCAAAAAATGAGAGAAAAATTGTCCAGTGTTTTTAATACTCTTGAAAGTTTTAAGGACTATAAAATGGTGCTTCTTAAAGTATTAATCTACAGTTTCCTGCTTCAATTTGCTGTTATGCTTAATTATTATCTTGCATCTCTTGCTGTTGGAATTGACCTTGGTATTACGGCATTTTTATTCATGGTGCCTGTTATATCAATTATAACTATGATTCCTATATCTATCGGAGGTATAGGACTGAGAGAGAATGCTATTGTGATTATTATGGCCGGACTTGGAGTGATGGAAGAAAAAGCTGCAGTATGCTCTCTTTTAATACTGGTTATGCTCCTTATTGTAGGAATTATTGGTGGAATTGTGTATATTCTAAGACCTTATTTTGAAAAGCCCCGTACTGCTGTAGATGAGAAATAGTATTAAAAATTAAGAATGCCCAGTAGCCTGTGAAAGAAATTCCTCAAATGGATTACATAAAATTCCGGTCTCATAATTTCAAGAAAAACTACCAGAGCCAGCAAAAAAACTAAAGTAAAAAATAGATAATATAATATTTTTACAAAGATAATTTTTTTCATTTATTTTTTAAGTAATTCTTTTTTAAAAGATACAAGATCTCTTCCTGATTTACCCTTATTCTTTTATTTATATCTGCTGATATCCCAACTATAAAAAATACAACAGCAATGAAAAAGAATGCGCCACCCACAAACCCGGCCCAGACATTTGGGTGGAACGAACCTATTGTTATATAAGTATGCAGTAAAATTGACCCAAAAACTATGCTTATTATGAAAAAAAATAAAGAGATATAAGAGAAAAAAGCAAATGGTTTATGATCGCGATAAGTTTCGACGATGATTTTGAGAGCTCTTATGCCATATGAAAAAAGATTGGAGGAAATTTTTGAAACACGTGAAGGATAATACTTTACTTTAATTGGAATTTCCATAATCCTCAATCCCTTAAAAGACATATCAATAAATGTTTCCTGGGAAAAAGTG
>Ga0172377_10006788_pt1 | contig 11800 bp, 10 predicted proteins | sample Pumphouse3metaG_FD_119749 | JGI IMG/M metagenome (GOLD analysis project Ga0172377, IMG submission 119749) | Leachate microbial communities from a municipal landfill in Southern Ontario, Canada - Pumphouse #3 metaG | ecosystem: Engineered > Solid waste > Landfill > Unclassified | place: Canada... | reverse complement strand
GGCAAGTACATTGATGGAAGAAGGAAGGCGTATGGAATTCAATACACAACGCGCGCGCCAGGTGAAACCCTCGTTCCAGCACATCAGCCCCAAGCTGGTCATCTGGATCATCGTCGCCATCGTGGCGATCGCGCTGGTCATGGGAAGCTTTTTCGTCGTTGACCAGACGGAACAGGCAGTGGTCACCCGGTTCGGAAAATACAACCGTACCGTGGGACCTGGCTTGCAGATGAAGATCCCATTCGGGATTGAGAAGAACTACAACATCGCCACACAGGTGGTGAACACGATGAGTTTCGGCTATCGGAGCACGGCGAAAAACACCCCGCTTCTGGTATCCAGCAGCGTCCCCCAGGAAAGTGAGATGCTCACCGGGGACCTGAACATCATCAACGTGGAGTGGATCGTCCAGTACAAGGTGGAGAACCCCAAGGATTGGCTGTTCAACGTACAGAAAGGAGAGATCACGATCCGTGACATCTCCCAGAGCGTGATGAACCAGCTGGTGGGAGATCTTCCCATCCTCTCCGTCATGACCAGCAAACGGACCGAAATGGAAGTCGAGGCGCAGAACATGATGCAGACGTTGTTCGATACCTACCATCTCGGCGTCCGGGTCGTCACGGTGAAGCTGCAGAACACCGTTCCTCCTGCCGGGGACGTGCAGGACGCGTTCGAGGATGTCAACAAGGCGGTCCAGGACATGAACCGGTACATCAACGAAGGCAAGGAGAACTACAACAAGGTGATCCCTTCGGCGCAAGGTGAAGCAAGCCAGCTGATCCAACAGGCCAACGGATACGCCGCCGAACGGGTCAACAACGCGCAAGGTGACGTGGCACGGTTCAACAGCGTCCGTGAGGAATACGAGAAGAGCAAGGATATCACCAAGACCCGTCTGTACATTGAGACGATGGAATCGGTGATCAACCCCACCGATGGTGGTTCGGTCACGTTGATCGACAAATCCTTGGCGAACTATCTGCCGGTGCAGATGGTGGGAGGTTCCAAATGAAAGCCATCACCATGAAAAAACTGATCACCACGCTGGTGATCGTTCTGGTCGTCCTGATCATTTTCCTCCTGCTGGGGCCATTCTATGTGATCAACGAAGGGGAACAGGCGGTCGTCACCCGCTTCGGCAAGATTGTCGACACCCAGACGACGGCAGGCCTGAAGTTCAAGATGCCGCTGGTGGACAACGTCGTCGTCTATCCGAAGAAGATCCTCTCTTGGGACGGAGACGCCCAGCGCATCCCGACCAAAGAGAACCAGTTCATCTGGGTTGACACCACGGCGCGGTGGAAGATCACCGATCCGGCGAAGTTCTACGAGTCGGTCAACACGGTGGACAACGGCCTGTTGCGCCTGAATGACATCCTGGACAGTTCCATCCGGACGGTGATTTCGGACAACTACCTCAACGAGGCGGTCCGCAACTCCAACCAGATCAACGACATCCAGGTGACGGAACAGGTGCAGAACATGGAGAACATCGAGGACGCCGAAACGCTTCGCTCGCTGACCAAGACCAACACCAAGCAGGAGACGATCCGCCTCGGCCGTGAAAAACTCAGCCAGATGATGTTCACCCAGGCGAGCAAGTTCACCGATGCCTATGGCATCCAGTTGATCGACATCATCATCCGGCAGATCCGCTACAGCGACGACCTGACGGAGAGTGTCTACCAACGGATGATCAAGGAAAGGAACCAGATCGCCGAGGCGTACCGCTCCTACGGCAGAGGCCAGCTGGCACAGTGGCAAGGAAAGATGGAGAACGAACAGAAGTCCATCCTCTCCACCGCCTACGCGGAAAGCGAACGGATCAAAGGTGTCGCCGACGCCCAGGCAACCAAGATTTACGCGGACGCCTATCAGGCCGACCCGGAATTCTTCCGGCTGTGGAGAACGTTGGAAAGCTACCGCAAGACCATTCCGTCGTTGAACAAAGTGCTTTCCACCGACATGGAGTATTTTGATTTGCTGTACGGAAACAAACAAAGTCAGTGACCGGAAGCGAACGATTGTTCTGGCCCGCCTTCACCGGCGGGCTTTTTCATAGCGTAAGGGCGACAAGCAGGTCATCATGGAATGAGAGCGTCAGATACCGTCCATCGGAAAGCCGGACGGGAACGGTAACAAACGCCCCCTCCTCGCTCTCCGCCCCCAGCACGAAACCGGTCTGAGGCAACAAGGATGCGAGCATCTCGCCATACACCGTGGTGAATGAGGGGCGGTTTTCCTCCGCCACGTAGGTCTCAACCCAGGTGAGGCTGTACGGCTGGGAGAGCATCCCGCGGACCAAAGCCGCATGCGTCCCATCGTCAGACAACACTCCGATTTTTCCATCCACCGGCTCGACCTTGTTTCCCCACAGCCCCAACGACTGCTCCACCCCGGCGGACAGCGGCAGGGCTAGGCAAAAGAGTACCATGATCAGGGGTAGGCGTCTCATGGCTTCCATCATGGTATGGCACTTCCCTTTTGTCAAATCGCTTTGTACGATGGAACCATGAACGCTGCAACGTTGCTTTCCCGCCTTTTGGCGGAAGAGACCCTGACCATCCGGGACGCCCTGTGGAAGGACATCCGCATCAGTCCTGCAATTGACGCCATCGTCCGGACGGATGTGTTCCAGAAGCTGGGACGCATCCGGCAATTGGGCCCGGTCAGCCTGGTCTATCCATCCGCCGTCCACACCCGCCTGGAACATTCGCTGGGGGTCTATCACCTGTCCAACGAGATCATTCTTTCCCTGCTGTCCCGTCAGGAAACACCGTTTTTCACCTGGGAAGGGATCCACTCCTTCCTTGTCGCCGCTCTGCTGCATGACATCGGCCACTTCCCCTACGCCCACTCCCTGAAGGAACTCGCGCTGAAACAGCATGAGGAACTTGCCGCCGATCTGATCCTTTCTCCGGGGCCGCTGAACGACGCGGTGCGAAACGCCGGCGCCGATCCCGCTTCCGTCGCAGACATCATTGACACGGACCGGAAGACGGACGATACGGAGATTCGGTTCTTCCGATCCCTATTGTCCGGCACGTTGGATCCCGACAAACTGGACTACCTGAACCGTGACGCGTTCTTCTGCGGCATCCCCTATGGATTCCAGGACGCTCCGTACATCATCCGGAGCTTGTCCCAAGCGGAAGGAAAACCGGCGCTTGCCGAACGGGCCATCACCTCGGTGGAACATGTTCTGTTCGCCAAGTACCTGATGTACCGGACCGTCTACTGGCACAAGGATGTCCGTTCCGCGACGGCGATGATCAAGGAAGCGCTCCTGTCGGCGCTTCGGGACGGGGATATCAAGGAGGAGGATCTGTACGGACTGGATGATCCTTCGTTCTACCGTCTCGCTCAGACGGTCAGGAATCCCGCCTTCGCTTTGATCGCATCCGTCCGGAGCGGCGCCCTGCTCTCCGTGGCGCAGGAGCGACCGTTTGACGAAACCAATCCGTTCGACCGAAACGCTTCTTCCCTTGCGGGACGGATGCATGCGGAAGACTCCGTGTTCGCCCGGCTCTCCCCCCACTATCCCAACCTCCACCGATGGGAAGTGGTGATCGACATCCCCGAACCGATCACGTTCGACGCGACGATGCCAATCCTCCGCGACGATGGTTCCCTCACCGATTTTTCCTCGGTGGACCGGTTGTTCTCCGGTGACATCGGCAAGACGTTCTCCTCCTGTCTCCGGTTCACCCGGCTGTACCTACCTCCCACCGTGGATGGCAACAGGTGGGGAAATCTGCTACAATAACGGCATGGATGAAAAGCTTGATTATCACCGCCTGCTTGAAGGCGACATTCCTCCGTGGGTGATGCGTTTCATCAAGACCACCGGAAAAGCGATCAACCAACACCAGATGATCAAGGACGGAGACCAGGTGCTCCTTTCCGTCTCCGGCGGAAAAGACAGCCTGGCGCTCGCCTTGGCGCTTTCCGTGCGCAAGAAATGGCTTCCCATCGACTACCAGCTTTCCGCCTTGATGATCAATTGGATCGAACATCCCATCGCGCCCGAGATGCGCGAACCGCTTCAACAGTATTTCCAGGATCTGGGAATCGCGTTCACCATCGTGGACGAGAACCAGTACAGCCCGTCGTTCAACGGAGAGTTCAACTGCTATCTGTGCGCCAGAAACCGTCGGAGAGTCCTGTTTTCCTACTGCGACGCCCATCATATCACCAAGGTGGCGATGGGCCATCATCTGGATGACCTGGTGGAGACCACGTTGATCAATCTCTGTTTCCGTGGCAGGTTTGAGACGATGCTTCCCGTCCAGTCGTTCTTCGACGGTAAGCTGTTCATCATCCGGCCGATGATTTTGGTCCACGAGAACGTGACCAAGCGGCTGGCCGCCACGTACGACATCCCGGTGGTCAAACCGGTGTGCCCGTATGACCAGACCAACATCAGAGCCAAGCTCAAGCCGATCGTTTCCGATCTCTCCCGAATTGACAAACTGACCCGTGAGCATATCTATCACGCCCACGGTTTTTCCGATACAATCGAGGGCAGATGAAGAAGCGTCTATCCATCATCGCCTTGCTGGCGACCCTATTCCTCCTGTTCCCGCTTCCCGTCTTCAGCGACGGGGGTAGCCTCGGAACGATCACAGCCATCACCTCCTCAGACACGGAAGGTGGCGGTTCATTCAATTTTTCGTTCTCTCCCGGCTTCTCCTACAAGAAGTTCTCCATGACCTTCAACCTTCTGCTGAAGGGAACCTATACGACAGACCCGTTCCGACTTGCCTTGGACTTCTCCAATTATTTGATCCCTGAGCAGGAGGAAGGTGTTTCCGACTGGGACTACTCCATGGTGCTGCTCAAGCAGTACAGCGCGTTCATCAAGACAATGCACTATGGCAACCGGTATGATTTCTTCTACTTCCGGTACGGGAAACTGGACAACATCACCTTGGGGGACGGAGCACTCCTGTCCTCCTACTTTGACAATTCCGTCGGATTTCTGGAATCCCGTCCTGGATTGAACCTGAAACTCGGTCCACTGGGCCATTTTGGTTTCGAACTGGTCGTCGATGACATTTTCGTCCCCACCATGATCGGTGCCCGAGGATATCTGATGCCGTTCGCCGTCGATGACCCCCAGAAGGAACGGCGGATCAACCGGATGGAATGGGCGTACTCGTTCGTGTTCGACCCACGTACTGAAGCGGACGAAGAGGGGGATTACAGTTTCCGTCCGTTGTTCCTCAGCAGCATCGAGGTGGCCCAGCCGATGTTCAGCGGTGACGCCGGGCAATTGACCCTGTTCCTTGATTTTCTTGGACAAGGGGAAAAAGATAACATTCTTGGTGGCGGGAAAGCGCTCCGCGCGGGTATTTGGGGAAGAAGCAAGAGCCTGTTTTTGTTCAACCTCAGTGCGACGACCCCGATCGATGGCGTCTACTACAGCGATTATTTCACCACCGGATATAATAATCCAAACAGCAATGAGTATGATTCCTCCCTTGGTCAGCTCTACCCGCTCCACATCGGCTCCGTCCGATTGGATGGAACGTTGGGAATGAACTGGGACAGCGAGCAGATCTATGCAGGCATCCGGCTACGAACCAACCTTTCCGGGGAAGGATTCTCCGGGCAACGGGTGCTGGGCACCGTGCGGATCGACAAGCTGTTCCGTAATTTCATTTCTCTGGACGTGAACTATGAAAAGATTTATCCTACGGAAGGAGAAGGGAATATGGAATCCTTCTTCCCTGGTTTGTTCACGTTGAACAATGTCTATCTGTATGGAACGGTGCAACTCCGCGTCCGTGGTGTGGAATTCGACGTGACGGGGACGGTGAAATTTGACGAATACGCTCAAATCTCCTACCAATGGGATCTGGCGGTTTCGATGGTGTTTTTGTAAGGGGGATGGTATGAAACGAACCTTGGTGACGGTTCTTCTCCTGGCGATGGCGTGTACGCTGTTCGCATCAGATCTCTTTTCGGTCAGTTCCGATGAGCTCAAACTGTATGACGCCCAAGGGAAGGAAATGCCGTTGACGGACCAAGTGGCCGGCATGGTCGGAAACGGCTGGATCATCACAAGCGGTGACAAGAAGATCATCATCACGACCCCCGTGGGGACGGTCATCCTGGAAAGCGACACCACGTTGGTCACCGGCACGCTCGTCACGGACACCCCTTCCCTGTACCTGGTTGACGGTTCCGCCTCCTTCCGGACGGAAGAGGATTTCGCCGGCACGCTTACCGTCAGCACTCCGGTGACGCAGTTTCAGGCAAAAGGCCCTGCAGGATTCCTGATCGCCAGCACAAAGACAGAAGAATCCGTCTCGGTATGGCAAGGAGACATCCGGGTAGTCAATGGCATCACCGGACGGATGCAGAAGGTTTCCGCATCCACCACCTATGATGTCGCAACCAACACGACATCCCCGTTCACTCCCACTGAAGACCAGTACCGGAGCGTTGCGGTGGACAACCTGCAACCGGTCATCACGCCAGTGACACCTTCGGCTCCCACCAGCACCACCACGGCGATGACGCCGGAAGAGCCCAAAACACTTCAGGCCAACACCACCCCATCCGCGCCCACGTCGCTGACAGCTACGGTCAAACCGGAAACGGAAAACACGTTGCGGATCGCTCCGGAACCCCAGTCCCTCACCGTCACTTCCGTTCCTGTTGAAGTGGTGCCTCCCCCAGTTGCGTCCCTCTCCGTCACTTCCGTGGCACCCCAGAATCCTTCCGCACCTACAACCCTGCAGGTAAAGGAAACCGTCTCCCAGGAGCCCGAGCCGGCAGAAGAAACGCCGCAATCACAGAATGTGTACCATACCACGTTTGTCATAACGGTCACACCGATGACTCCCGGAAAACCGGTGTTCAAGCCGACCAAGATCCGCGTGATGGCACCACAGACAGCAATCGAAGAACCACAGGCTAAGGTGACAACAGAGCCCAAAGAAGCAGAAACCGTCACTGAGCCGGCCACTGCCGCGGCTCCGGTGTCATCGTTGACCACCAGCGTCAGCAAACGGCCCTCGGTCATTGGCGTCGCTCTCTCCTACCAGTTCACCATGGACACCACCCAGCGCATGAAACACGCCGTGTTCGCGAAACCGTTCTTCAACTCCGAGTATTTATCCCTGAAGCTTAACGCGTACGCCCGCACTTCCGATTTTACCTCCTACCAGTCCAACGTCACCGTCTTCGCCCATGACTCCATGTTGCAGACCATCGCGTCCGTGTTGGACTACATTGACGGGCTGTCCATCGGAAAACAAACCGCACCATTCTATTTTGCCATTGACCATACCAACAACTACGCTGAGGAAGGGTCGCTGCTCGCTTCCGGCAATACCATTGAAACAGGGGAAAAGAACGCGTTCCTGGCGCTCCGCTTCAGCAGTGTGACGTTCCGTATGTTGTTCCGTGATCTCTCCTTCCAGCCAATGCTGGATGGAAACACCCAGTTCCAGTACGGCAATGTAAGTTTCACCTACGCTCCCGACGCGAAATCCATTTCAATGGCCCTTGGCGCGCAGTATCGTCTGAACAATGCTTCCACCATAGAAACGTACCCGTACTTCAACGTGAACCTCCCGGTTGTTTCGACCCGGCTGTTCGCCATGAACGCCCTGTTTGGCATCGCTTCCTACCTGCCTGTCTCCCCTGCGGTTGACATCACCGGCATCTATGACAGCTCCTCATCGGACAGCTTCCCCAACTATCTGGTCAGTGGCGGTCTTTCATTGGGTGGAGGAGGGTTCACGTTCCAGATGTTCGCCGAAACCCACAAAGGGGTGGTCATGCCACTCATGGACAGCGAGTTCTCACGCGCTTCCGTCGACACTTCCTTCACCTCCACATTGGATGTGGTCGGAAAGGCTGATTGGCAGGGCAAGTACTTCTCCGCATCCCTGATGTATCTGCAACCGCTGGTCATCACCGGTTCGACCGTCTCGCGGGGAATGCTGAACGCCGCAACCTCATTGGGCGCCGATTATCTGGAAGCTTCGTTCCGTCTGTCTCTGGGATCGTTCTCCTTGAAAGCAGGATATGCCATCTACGGCATCGGTCAGTTGACGGGCATGGAATACCTGGAAAGCAATTACGCGACAGCATCGGTGACGACGAGTTATACCATCTCCAATGTCACCTTCTCCCTTGGCGCGCGGAAAATGCCAGGCACAAATCCTCTGCAAGGATTTGTCCTGTGCACGTATACCTTGGGCAAGGAGCTTTGATGCATATCACCGTTCTCGACCCGTTGGTGGCCCGCCGTATCGCGGCGGGAGAGGTGATCGAACGCCCGGCTTCTGTCGTGCGTGAGCTTCTGGACAATGCGATTGATGCCCATCCGTCGATGATCACCGTCGCCCTCACCGAAGGAGGGACGGGAATGATCACCGTGATGGATGACGGGGATGGCATCGCGAAGGAAGACCTTCCCCTGTGCTGTGTCAGTCATGCCACCAGCAAAGTGCATACGCTGGATGACCTGTACCATCTTTCCACCATGGGGTTCCGTGGGGAAGCGCTCTACTCCATCAGTTCGGTCAGCAGGACGACCATCGCTTCGGCGGTACCAGGAGAAGAACCTTTCAGCATTACGGTTGATAACGGAAAAACAAATCCCATCGTTCCCGGTGGTCCGGACAAAGGAACACGGGTGACGGTGGAAGGTCTGTTCATGGACATCCCCGCCCGACGCCAGTTTCTCAAACGACCGGCTACGGAAGCGCAGATGTGCAGGAACGTCTTCCTGGAAAAGGCGATGGCGTTCCCCCAGGTGGAATTTCGTCTGGATATGGAGGGAGAACGTACGGCAAATCTTCCCGCAACAACACCGAAGGGAAGAGTCGTCGACATCCTCAAGCTGGACCATCGGGTGGACGCCACGGAAATGGAAGAGCTCTCCTCCCAATCGGAACGGTTCCGTCTGTATGCCGTCACCTCCTCCCCCGCCTTGCACCGCAGCGACCGATCCGGCATCACCATCTTCGTCAACAAACGCCCGGTGGAAGATTACGCGCTGGTACAGGCGGTGACCTACGGCTACGGGGAAATGCTTCCCGGAGGTTCCTTTCCCTACTGCAGCCTGTTCATCGACATCGACCCCACGTTGGTGGATTTCAACATCCATCCGACCAAGCGGGAAGTAAAGCTTCGCAACAAGGCGGAAGTCCACCATGCCGTCTCCCAGTTGATCCAAGGCGGCATGCGCCGGACCATTCCGCGCATGGTGGTGCAGACCACCACCGTCGCCCAACCGACGTTGCCGTTGGAAAGCGTCCATCAGGAACGTCCCGAACACGCCGCGCCTTCCGCAAGCCATGAACCACAACCATCCTATCAGGGAGAAAAACCTCTGGATCCTGAATGGTTTTCCAAGGCACGGGAGATCCTCCAGAGTCCTCCCCAGGCACGGATGGAAGTGGACAAGACACGGGAAGCCGCAGACAGCTGGGATGTCCAGCAGCAAGAGGACCAGCCAATCGTATACATCGGCCAGGCATTCAACCTGTTCCTTATCGCACAGAAAGGGGATGACCTGTACTTGGTCGACCAGCACGCCGCCCACGAGCGGATCCTGTTCGATGAACTGCGAACGACCAAGCAGGTGCAGACACTGCTGGTGCCCCGGTCCTTCGAAGTGGCGCCTGACGTGGACGCCTACCTGGCCCAGAATCTTGATGTCTACCTGAATCTTGGGATCAAACTGGAGAAAGGAACGGAACCGTTGATGTGGAAGCTTCTTTCCGTCCCGTCATTGATGCGGGACACCGAAGGAGAAATCGTGGATTTCATCCGGGAAGAAACCGGTTCCAGCCAGGAAGTGGAGAAAGGATTGTATGCCATCGTCTCCTGCCACAAGGCGATCCGCCAGGGGGATGTCGTCGACCGCGCCACCGGTGCGGAACTGGTGCGTCAGGTGTTCCGGCTTGAAGATCCCGTCTGTCCCCATGGACGGACGTTCGTCATCCGTTTATCAAAGAAAGAACTGATGGAAGCGGTGGGACGGATCGTGTGATCACAGCGGGATGGTCCTACGGACCGTCCAGTTCGTGCCATCATCATGGTGGGAAAGCTCCAAACGTGCAGCCTCTTTGGGAATCACCACCCCGCTCTCCCCTTCTCCTGAGGATATGACCACACCGGAGGAGGAAAGGAACCGATACGCAAGCGTCGCTTTCCCCTTCCACTGTAACTGACCGTCAGAGACAAATGCTTCCGGTAACGCGGGAGGTTCCCCATCCCATCGGACGGAGACATCCGTCTGGAGCACCTTGCCGTCACGACGCATCGCCTTGAGGTGGTACGTGCCAGGCTGCAGATCCTGATGCTCCAACAAGGAAGACCCCCAGTACCAGAGTTCTCCGATCTGCACCGGGTCAGCCATCAACGTCCAGACATCCCCCTGAGGGCTGGTGATCTCCATCTGTACCTGTTGGTCCGTCGGTACGTTGAACGTAGCGAACAACGCAAGGGATTCCGCTTTGGAATCCTCGTCATATACGGGAAACCCTATCGTCCCATCCAACGAAAACTCTTGGGGCGTGCAGGATACCAGAGCAAGCAGGAGAAGGATGATCAGAGACCGTTCACCCTTGTTTCGCACGGAGATAGGACCGGACGGGATTGGCGAAACTGTTCAGAACGAATTCCTGCACCTCCGGCTGAAGATGGGCGTACCGGGCAAGGAACGCGTCCCCGTCAAAATCCTTGTACTCGTCCTTGAACAGCTGTTTCTGCTCCAGGTAATCATAGGCGAAGCAGTTGGTCGGCCAGAGTTTGTACATCAAGTGAATCTGCCGATCCACTTGATTGGCCACCGCCTGCGGGGTGTCGCAGTCATCGACGATCGGAGTGCCGAAGCTGATGTGGATTCTTCCCTTCGGTTTGGTCAGGCCACGGATCATGCTGATCAAATCCTCGTACTTCTTCTTCTCATGGCACCCTTTGACAGCGATATCCACTTCCTCACGACCTTTGTTGATGTCGTTGGGGTCGTACTCGTAACTGACGGCGACCGGCACCAGATGGCATTCACGGATCAGATCAGGGAAGGAAATGTCACGATGGCGTTGGGAGAGATACAGCATCTTGATGATAGCCGGCGTGGTCACGTCAATGCCATCCTTCGCTCTTCCGCTCTTCTGTGCGCACCAGATGGAGTGCTTCTCTTCGGTGATCAACTCGACGAAGTATCGGGAAAGCCGGATGGACTCCAGATATTTCTCCCGCATGGGAAGCGTCCGTTTGACCGTCACGCCTCCGTTCAGTTTGAACAGGTCGATGACGAACTGGTTGTACAGCAGGTTGTCCCCGATGGCCATCTCGCACATTCCCCTGCCCCCTTGGAGAAGCGCCAGGTCGATCAACGCGCAGTCAAGGATGATGTCCCGGTGGTTGCTCATGAAAAAGTATGCTTCATGAGGATCGATCCCCTCAACCCCACTGGTGGAGAATCCGGTGGAACTGTTCTTCAGGATGGACGGAAGAAAAATTCCCGCCGTGACGTATCGCTGGAAATCATCATACGAATGGACCCGTTTCAATTGGGTGATGACATGCTCCAGATACGCCTTTGTCTTTGCCGTGTCAAACCGGTCCGCCTTGCACTGCAGACCGGTCAGCATCTGCTGGACGGAGGGCGCGTTTGCGATGACCCGCTGGACGGCGTCCTCCACGTCTTTGCCACGATACGGCGCGATGTCACGATACGCGTTGAAATCCACCTTACACCTCTTTGGCCTGTACGACCTTCATGTACTGGCTGCGTTCCCAGAGTTCCGGATGGTCGATGTTC
>Ga0172377_10006786_pt1 | contig 11801 bp, 8 predicted proteins | sample Pumphouse3metaG_FD_119749 | JGI IMG/M metagenome (GOLD analysis project Ga0172377, IMG submission 119749) | Leachate microbial communities from a municipal landfill in Southern Ontario, Canada - Pumphouse #3 metaG | ecosystem: Engineered > Solid waste > Landfill > Unclassified | place: Canada... | reverse complement strand
CTACATACGTATACTCCCCCACCGCACAGAGGGTGAATATGTGGATGGCAAGCGACGACGGCATTAAGGTCTGGGTAAACGGCACAGTTGCCTGGAACAATGATGTAAGGCGTCCATGGGTGGTCGATCAGGACAAGACCTCTGTCAACCTGAACGCCGGGTGGAACAAGGTGCTTGTAAAGATAACTCAGTCCACCAAGGCCTGGGGTTTTGCCCTCAAGTTCTGCAACTCCTCAGGAGATGCAGTCCCCGGCCTGTTATACTCAACAGGCAGCTAAAAGACACGAATGGGGCCGCTCAAGGGCGGCCCCACCTCCTCCGCCAGCCTCATCAAAAGGAAGAAACCCTGCCGCCGGTGAACTATGATTAGGTACAAACACGGCACGGGCAGAATAAATTTATCAAAACACCGGAGGGGCTTTTAATGGAATCCTGGTCACGACAGGAGATTGGAAGGATACAGGTTGATGAGGAAGAACTGAATCTAACCCACACCCTCACCCCCGGCCAGTCATTCAGGTGGAAATCAGACAGCAGCCACCGATGGATGGGAGTTGTAAGGGGCAGGGTGGTTAGAATATGGAGGGAGGGCGCCCACCTTCTCTTCCAGATGGTTCCGGGCGGCCCGGATAAAGAGTTTATACAAGATTACTTCCGGCTGGATACCCGCCTCTCCCTCATCTACAAGGAACTTTTAGCATCAGACGGCAGGCTGAAGGCGGCTGTAGAACGCTTCTGCGGATTAAGAATAGTGCGGCAGGAGCCGGAGGAGACCCTGCTTTCATATATCTGCTCTGCGGCAAACTCCATTCCAAGGATAGTTCAGTCTATTGAGGCGCTCTCATGCCGGTACGGGGAGCATATAGCAACCATAGATAACAGAGACTATTTTGCCTTCCCAAAGGCAGAGGCGCTTGCAAATGCAAATGTAGAAGAGATGTCCGGCGTATGCAGCCTTGGTTTTAGATGCGCCAATCTATCATCCGTGTCGGCGCAGCTTATGGAACGATCCGTGGAATGGTTGAACAACCTTAGAAGAGTCCCGTATGAGACTGCCAGAGAGGAGCTTCTGGAAATCAGGAGGGTGGGCCTTAAGATAGCGGATTGCGTGCTGCTCTTCTCCCTTGATAAAGACCAGGCCGTCCCCGTAGATACGCATATACGCCAGGTGGCAGTAAAATACTATCTGCCGGAGTTTAAGCAAAAGACACTCACCCCGGCGGTCTACAATGCCATAGCCGGCTTCTTTCAACAAAAGTTCGGGCGGTTTGCCGGATGGGCGCAGGAATACCTCTTCTACGATGATCTAATCAGAAGATGACGGCTGCTCCGGCGTGATAATGGTAATAGTCTGGGTGGATGCATCCCAGGTTACCGTTGCGCCAAGCGATTCTGCAATAAATCTTAGCGGAACCATGGTGCGGCCCCTGTAAATCATGGCCGGAACTGCAAGCGGCAGAACAGCATTGTTCACCGTTGCGCTGGCATCCCCTATCTTAAGCTGGATAACCTTTGAATTCTGGCGGATAAGAACCCTTTTTTCTATGGAAAACCAATCTATCTCTGCGCCAAAAGCGTTAAATATCCCGCGCACGGGGACAAGCGTCTGCCCGGAGACGTTAATTGGCGGCACATCTGTTCTTACAACGGCCCGGTTTACCAGTACCGTTACAAACTCCTTCACAACAACATTGGCCTGCGGAAAGGCCCCGCCACCCAAAAGAAGCGTGCAGAGAAGCACAAGTGCGGGCGCATGAAATCTTTTCACGGCAACCTCCGTATATTAAAAGGCTGTGAAATTGATACCCTGCGCCTCACTTAACGCAAACAGCGCCCGCAAAGACAGATATTTTCTAAAACTACATCTCATAAAAAAGAGGGCGGATGCAAATGCATTCGCCCTCTGTGTTGCGTATTACCGCGTTAAGGCACGCTCTCAGGGTTCAATTTCACCGAACCTTGATTGCCGCGATGCCTTTACCGGGCCTATGACTACGCCTTCTGCAATAGAGCGCCCCACCTTTGTGATGCGGGCCTTTACTCTTTTGCCTATGTATTTTCCACCGTTTACAAGGTCTATCATGTAGCCGTCCGCCCATGCGGCGGATCTGGGCAGCACGTTAAACGGCGTGCGTACTACATCGCACTCTATAATCTGCTGGCGCTTGTAGGGGAGCATCTGACGCTCTATCTCCTGCAGATCGCCAGGGATTATCTCGTACTTTTCTATATGGATGTTGCTGTTTGCCCTTATATATACGGCCCGGCGGATGTTCTTTTCTATCTCATCTACGGTCTGTCCGCCGCCGCCTATAAGATAGGCGGCCACCTCCGGGTGCACCGTTACAAGAAACGCCTCATCATCCACTTCTGCTGCAAGGCGCCTTAGCTCGCGCTCCGCCTGTATGCTTACGGATGCAGGGGAGAGTATCTGCCCAAGCCCCTGGCAGTACGGACACGCCTCGTTCACTATCTCTGAGATAGTGGCGCCTGTGCGTTTGCGAGTCATCTCTATAAGGCCCAGCGGACTTATGTTGGATATCTTTGTCCTTGTCCTATCCTTTTTAAGGGCCTTATCCAGCGCATTCACCACGGAGTTGCGATCCCGGGCGCTTGCCATATCGATAAAGTCGATAATTATAATCCCGCCTATATCCCGGAGCCTAAGCTGGCGCGCTATCTCTCCGGCAGCCTCCTGATTTGTTCTTAGAATGGTATCTGAGAGGCTGGTGCTGCCAATAAACTTTCCGGTGTTTACGTCTATTGTGGTAAGCGCTTCCGTCTGGTCTATGGTAATATGACCGCCGGACTTAAGCCAGACCTTGCGTTTAAGGAGCCTGTCAATCTCATTTTCTATGCTGAAATGCTCAAAAATGGGTTCGGGGCCCGTATAAAGGTTCACCCTTGACTTCTGTCTTGGAGAGAGCAGCTTTACAAGGTCCAGGGCTTTGTCATAGTCCTTCTTGGAATCTATAAACATCTTTTGGATACCGGAACCAAAGACGTCGCGGATGGTGCGGTAGATAAGGCTTAGGTCCTGATGCACAAGCGCAGGAGCGGAGGAGGTTTTGGCCTGCTCCTGAATTTGACGCCACATTCTAAGCAGGAAATCCATATCTCCCTTAATATCGCGATCGCTTTTGCCCTCTGCTTCCGTGCGAACTATAACGCCGAAGCCCGGTATCTTCACCTTTTCGGCAATCTTCTTAAGCCTGTCGCGCTCCGCCCTGTCCTCTACCTTTCTGGATACGCCTATGTTTTCGGCGTCCGGCATAAGTACAAGGTACCTGCCTGGAAGAGAGATGCGGGTTGAGACTCGGGCGCCTTTTGTTCCGCGGGGCGCCTTTACCACCTGCACAAGAAGCTCCTGGCCTACTTTGCACAGGTCTTTTATATGCTGGCCGCGCACGGGCTCGCGCTTTGCCTCCGGTAACTCTTCGTCTGCTTCCGGCAGTACGTCGCCTGCGTAAAGGAAGGCGTTTCTTTCCAGCCCAATCTCTACAAATGCGGCATCCATTCCCGGAAGGACGTTTGCTACCTTGCACTTGTATACGCTGCCTGTAACCTGGTCATCGCGCTCTACGTGCAGCTCTACAAGTTTACCGGAATCTATTAAGGCCACGCGGGTCTCTCTGGTTCCAGCGTTTACAATAATCTCTTTTGACATTTTTTCACCTCCTTTCCTTTATGATCCAACCTATTTTAGGGGCAGAATTGGCATTCAACCAGACTTTTAAGCGGGCTTCGGCAGCGGCGTGCTTTGCACTCTGCGACCGAAGCATCTTCTTGGGGAGTGATACCCCTTGCAACGCCCACGGCGTGCTTTGCACTCTGCGGCCGAAGCATCGCCCGCCCTAATTAATCCGGCTGAATACAGCTCTTCTGCCCGGAAAAGCTGTATTGTTTAAGTCTTTTTATCTTTTTCACTGCAAGATTGGGGAGGCTCTTTTTTAGCGCCTCTACAAAATCCTGCGGCCTTGCCCCGCCTGAACTCCCGGATGCAAGGCATACCGTAAGCACGGCATATCCGCCTTCACTCTCTACTTTGGAGAGTTTTAAAAGGTGTGGGCGGATATCCACTTCCTTAAGGCCGTCTTTCCGCGTACGGGTAACGCGGACCTGCGGCTCTTCAAAGAGTTTAAGCGCAGCCTCTTCCACCTCTCCGGCAGACGGGCCGCCTACCGTTATACTATACTCCGAGGCAGCAAGCGTGGCAAGCGGTGATTTTGCGCCTTCCGGCACTTCTTCCGCTGCGGCAATCTCCATCCCCGGGGGAAGCTCTCCGTTTAGCCTATCCTTTACGCACTCCGGCGCAAGGGGTTGGGAGAGTGTTATCATTATCCGCTCATCATCGCTTAAAACGCCCACCCCTATGGCACTGCAAAACGCCATCTTTGGGCGCGGGTTGAACCCTTCGGAAAAGGCCATGGGGAGTTCTGACCGGCGGAGCGCAAACTCAAACGCCCTTACCATATCCAGATGTGAGAGGTACTTTACCTCTTCTCCTTTGCGCAGTTTAAGAAGTACACGCAATGCCCGGCACTCCTTTGCAACTATCTTTCGGCAGGATGGATTTTATTCCGCAGCCGGTGCAGCCGCCCAAACGGCAGTCCGGCGTGACGGCACCCTCTTCTGCCTTTTTATCTTCCCTTATTAGAAACTCCTTTGCAATCCCGGAGTTTATATGATCCCACGGCAGGGTCTCGCCGTAATCCCGCCTGCGATTGGCATAGAATTCCGGGGTGAGGCCCGCTTCACGGATGGATTCCATCCATGAATCGTAACGGAAGTGCTCGCTCCAGGCATCAAACCGGCAGCCCCGCTTCCATGCTGCATATATGGCGCGTCCAAGACGCCTGTCCCCCCGGGAGAGTACGCCTTCAAGGCGGCTTGTTCTTGCATCATGCCAGGAGAGCGACACATTGCGGCTCCTCTGCAAGTTTTTAAGCAGGTTCTGCTTCCGCTCTATCTCTTCTACGGAATCCTGCGGGCGCCACTCAAAAGGCGTGTGCGGCTTAGGCACAAAGCTTGATACGCTTACGCCTACAGCAAGCCCCCGGCCTATCTTTGCCACCTCTGTAGAGAGTTTTGCAATTCCGGCCACGTCCTCATCCGTCTCCGTGGGCAGGCCTATCATGTAGTAGAGTTTTATCCGGCGCCAGCCGCACCGCACGGCGGCCTGCACCGCTTCAAAAAGGTTCTCTTCCGTGACGTTTTTGTCTATTACGTTGCGCATGCGCTGCGTACCGGCCTCCGGAGCAAGCGTGAGCCCGGATTTGCGCACTTTCTGAATCTGGTCGGCCAGTTCTACGCAGGGGGCATCGGCCCGTATGGAGGGAAGAGAGAGTCCTATGCGCCGGTTTTTGTATCTTTCTACAAATTTACCTACCAACCCCTCTATTCCCGGGTAGTCTGCCGTGGAGAGCGAGATTAGGGATATTTCATCATACCCGGAATTTGCGCATAACCGGTCTGCAAGGGTTGTCAGCTTTTCGCATGAACGGTGCCTTACAGGGCGGTATACCATCCCGGCCTGGCAGAAACGGCATCCCCTTGAGCAGCCGCGCATAACTTCAAGCGGCACACGCTCGTGCACAGTCTCTACAAAGGGCATGACCAGCCTCTCCGGGTAGCCTGCCGAATCCATATCCCATACTACACGCTTTGTAACTGTGCCCGGTACGCGTTCATCTTTTGGCAGGATGGATTCCACTGTGCCGTCCGGGTTGCAGGTAACATTATACAGGCTGGGAACGTATACCCCGGGGATACCGGCAAGCGCATAAAGCAAGGCGCTCCTCCCAGACCCCTTGTGCGCCTTCACGGCATCTACTATCTGGTGGACTACATCTTCTCCCTCACCTATTACAAAGGCATCTATAAAATCTGCCATTGGTTCCGGGTTCATGGTGCAGCATCCCCCCGCTATAACAAGCGGCGATTCATCTTCCCTATCAGAAGAGAGCACCGGAATCCCGGAAAGATCCAGCATGTTGAGCACGTTTGTGTAAGAGAGTTCGTACCCAAGCGAGAACCCCAGAATGTTGAAGCTCTTCAGCGGGGTGCGCGTTTCAAGGGAGTAGAGCGGGATATTGTGATTGCGCATCTCTTCTTCCATATCCGTCCAGGGCGCAAAAACCCTCTCTGCAGCCGTGTCCTTGCGGCTGTTTAGAACATGGTAGAGTATGCGGAGTCCAAGGTTGGACATACCTATTTCATAGCTATCCGGGAAGGCCAGGGCGAACGTTACTTCTACGCTGCTGTGGTCTTTAACAACAGCACCAAACTCTCCTCCGGTATAACGGGCCGGCTTTAAAACGCACGGCAGTATATTATCAAGCAATTCCTGCATTATTCTTTAAGTAAGAACCACCTATAAAAAATGCCGGCATAACCCGTCCGTACGCCTTAACAATTTGTGGCGAACAAACAAGGGCGCCAGCACAAAATTTCACTTGTATGAATTATAACATTTTGTATGGGATGGTGTCAATTTTATGGAATATAATCTTGCCAAAAGCTTTCGGGCAGGCGCAAGGCACTGGGATGCTGGCGGATATAATGTTAGCAAGGCTTCGCAGAGTCCGCCGTAATGGTACCGGCGGACTCTGCGATTTGCTGATTATTCAAAAAGGAACCAGTAGGTTCTGCCCGGTACTATCTCCCAGGTGTAGCTGCCGTTGGCGGAGAGTACCCGGCCTGTATCTGCATCTATTACTTTGCTCTTCCCATGCGGCGCGGAGAGTTTGTAGTCTCCTTCTGCAAGGCCGTGGACGGAGGCAAAGTCTCCGCTCATGTTGAGCTGCTGGCCGCTCTCTGCCGCTACAAAGGCTCCTGCATTCCGGGCGATTCTGTTTAGTACGCTTCCCCCAAGTCCGCCCGCTGCGCCTATGTATACGGATGTCCATGTTGGGTGATACTTTACTGCCATGGCGGTGTCTTCTGTTTCTGCATACCTGGCCAGGGGGATGGCTCTGGGGTCGTCTATGTAGAAGTTCTCTATTCCCTGGAAGCCGAATATGGAGAGGTACATCATCCCTGCTCCTGCAAACGGTTTGCAGCCTTCTGTAAGGGGATGTCCGGGGAGCAGGTTTAGCGTGCGCCGGGTTACGCCGGGGTAGCGTTTTATGCTCATCCCGGTAAGATCGGTCATGCCGGCTTCTGAGATGCCGGCTTCTGAGATTAGTCCGCTGTTGTAGACCCAGATAAGGGTCTTTCCATCACGCGCAAGCTTTTCTTTTATCATGGCTCTCTCCTTGCCGGAGATGTATGTGTTCTGGGAGAATATGTATACTTTGAAGTTTTGCAGATCCGGGCGTGAGAGTATCTGGGAGAGGTAATGTTTCTCAAAGGGCACTCCGCTTGATGTATACTCCATTCCTTGAATCTGGAAGTGAAGCGCATCTGTCAGCGAGATGGATGAGTTGGCATAATAACCCCTCTCATCATCGGTTATAACAACGCATACATCCGGGCGGAAGTTGGATTTTTTACGCTTATACAGCTTATCCGCCAGCTGCTTTGCCGCCATAATACCCTGTCTTACAAACGGGTCTCTATAATACTGGCCCATATCCAGATACCACCAGCCGTACCCGTTGGCAAGCGAGATGCCTACAAGCTTACGATGCATATCTATCCACTGTTCTGCACTTTCAGGCAGCGGCAGCCACTCCCTGAAAGTAATATCGGACGGATAGCCTATCCCGGTTTGGGAACGCAGGTCAAGCTCTGCAAACAGCAGCTTCTCCCCAATTTCCGATATGGAAACGGGCTGGTGCGCGGTAACATACCCCACGTTGCGATTGGGATAGTCCGGGATCACTCCCACGCAATCCATGTACTTGCAATCTGAAAACGCCGAGTTGTAGGGGGCGGAGTAAGAGAAGATTACCACAGGCCTCCCTATAGATTTCTTTAGGGCGCCGGCAAGACGCTCCCGCACCTTCCACGTCTCTTTTTCTCTGAAGTATTTGTAATCCGGCAGCGGGCCGGGCGTACGGTGAGTATATTGCATGGTGCGTTCATCCTTGGGCATGCTCACATCTTTAAAGGATGCCAGGGACGTATTCCAAACGCTGTTCAGCTTGCCTATGCTGCCATATTTGCCCTTTAGGAATTCTATAAATGCCCTTTTGCTGGGCTCTGAATAATCTATATAATGCGTAATAAACTGCGCATCATCCCTGCCGCTAAGGTTGAACCCTGCAACAGCCTTGCCGTAGGGGCTTGATTTTACATGGAGCGCTATCTTTGCGCAAAGCTCTTCAAGGTCCTTCCGCCAGGCTTCTGACTGCCAGGATGGGTACCACCACTTGCCGCTGCCCGACCTGTCCACCACATCTGCATCGGCTGCGTATGTTGACATCCACTCCACGGGACCGTATGCCCTAACTCCTTCTGAATTCCTTACCACCTCCAGAGGGTTCTCCTTTCCCCAGGCCTTGTACGGTAAAATGTTTAAGTCAAGGATGATAGACGCATCCGGGTTGCGCCTTAGCACATCTATAATTGAATCGTCTATGGGCTTGAAATTGTACTTCCCTTTACCCAGCCATATGCAGCCGTCCGCCCTCTCCGGGTCTGTTGCGCCAACAGTTATGCGCCTTTCCACCAAATTTATGCCCATGTTGCCGAAGGAGGTATAATCGTTCCCCCTAAACTTATCGGCTATTGTCAGACCCTTGTACACAACAGGGGCAGTGGGAGCGCCGTTTATTTCAATCATCATACGGCCGTTCTTCTGAATTACGGATGCAGTCTTTGCCGGGCTGTTCTTAAGCTTGGAATCAATCTCTTCCTGCGAGTAGGCCAGCGGATACGGTTTAAACTTTTCACCCAGCCTGTTCATGCCGCCCAGAAAGATTTGCGGATAGCTGAAGTTTACCGTTGCAGGGTTTCCAAAAAACACAAGCCTTAGATATACGGTTGTGTCCCGTGGGTAGATGACCTTTCTAATCCGCCTGTGCCATACCCCGGATGTGCTGTTTCTTGGCAGCACATTGGCCGTAAAGGAGTAGAAATCGCCGGGAATGTATTCTGCGGTAACGGGGTGGTCCGGCTGCCTTGTTGTTGCAAGAAACAGTGTATTTGATACAGAGACATCGGAAGATTGATACTCTATGTAGAATGTATAGATGGTATTGGCCTTAAGCTCAAACGGCTCGCTCCAGCAGAGTTCCATGGTGCCGCAGGCATTTGTCTTGGCCAGCCTGAAGGAGTTATAGCTCTTGAGAAGCGTGCCTTCTGCGCCATCCCTTTTTACAAGGTTCCAATCTGCTGCGTTAGCCATTGGACAAAGCAGTAGCAATAATGCTAAAATAGTTATAATGGTTTTTGGCACATCCATAACTTTTCCGACCTCCCTGCGCCGCCTCTTTTTATATGGCTGCATAGCAAGTTCAGTATAGTTTAGCTTATGGATGGGCGTCAAGTATGAGTTTTACTGATAAAATGAGGATTATTCAGACATCGACCCATATGTAATCACTAAAATGTCGGAATAGTCCTCTTTTCCTGTCGAAAACTCATTCTTGTCAAGAAGTTTTTGTTACCATATAATTAACTTATAGTCACATACCGTTAGAGGAGGGGATTGGCAATGTTCAAAAAAGACGGTTTTACCCTTATTGAGCTCCTAGTTGTTATAGCTATCATTGCTATTCTGGCAGCAATACTTTTCCCGGTTTTTGCCAAGGCAAGGGAAAAGGCACGGCAGACAACCTGCGTCAGCAACCTCAGGCAGATTGGCAATGGAATAATGATGTATGTTCAGGATAATGAGGAAACATTTCCATGCTATGCCATAAACGAGGGCAGCGGCCCTGTAAAGCAATGGTATGATGGAATAGAGCCGTACGTAAAAAGCAGCAAAGTGGGCTACTGCCCATCCTTTTCAAACAAGTGGAGAGGCTACGGCATCAATGTTAACGTGGCCTGTGGGAACAATCTATCCAACCCAAGGGCAAGCAAGACAATGGCGCAAATTAAATCCGTGGCCGATACCTACTTGATGACTGAATCAGCACTCCCATACATAAACGGCACCTGCTACTATGGGCCAAGCAAATTGGGTTCCCCCGGCTACATAGCAGGAATAGGCAAGTATATGGTTGCCGATGGGCGGCCTGCAATTAGCGGCTCATATAGCGGCAATGATGCATATATGAACCCTATTATAGATAAAGACTACATGGAGGGCCGTCATAACGGAGTAACCAATATGCTCTTTTGCGATGGTCACGTAAAAGCTATTCCGGCACAGGTAATCTATCTTGAGTGCAAGAAATGGGATCAGTGCTGGTGGAATCCAAGTTACGGCAACTAAGCCCAAAGCTACCACTTGGCAGACTATTGCCGTCTATGATACCCTGAACATGTCTCTAGAAAGTTTGGAGGGAACAAATGACAAAGTTTACCATTTCTGCATGTGCAGTCTTAATCTGCCTGCTCTGTTTTGCTACCAATGCAGGGGCAGTAGCAGTTGCCAATCCTTCTTTTGAAGAACCTGCCTTACCTGAAGGCGGATCTAAAATATTTATACGTGATGATAAGGGTCTAAAATGGACCGTTTACGGCACAGTGCAGGTTATAGGTTACTGCAACGCCCCGGACGGCAAGCAGGCGTTACTGGTAGATGCTTCAAAAAAGCCTTGCAGCAATGTCTATCAAGTAGTTAGAACTCCGGTTGGGAAGCGGTACAAAATCTCCTTCCAGTTGGCGCCCAACCTTGATAACCCTTCAGACCTGCAGCTCATGTGGGGGCTTGGAGGCAAGACGGGCACGCTAAAGGTAGTTGCTGTATTCAAGCCAGAAAAGTATACCGGGGGCGGCTGGAAGAAACTGCCTTGGAAGAAGTGCGAATTCATAACCGATGTAGTCCCTGCGGATCATCCGCCGTATAACGTTGTAACCTTCCAGGCCGAACGAGGAAACTCTCCCCTGGTGGATGCTATCACAGTGGAAGAATACAACGGCTAGCGGCGTGTAAACTTAATTATGTTCGCGATACTTCGGTCGCAGAGCCGGAGGCGCCGCCAAAGCCTTTGTAATTAAGCACCCCCGAGGCGATACTTCGGTCGCAGAGTGCCTTGGCACGCCGCTGCCGAAGCATGGTTTGAACTTGCAAATTTAAGTTCACAGAATACTAACTATCTACATAACAAAATCTCTCTTTTTACAAAAACCCTGCTGGACTACCGGCGGGGTTTTTGCTGTTTTACACCGGGTGCACCCTGCACAGATAATTACCGCTGATTTTTGCCGCTTAATCCCCCTTTCCAACCAGAACTAATGAGCGCATTGGCCAATACAATCGGCGATGCAGGCAATGACTTCCTGCGAATAAGCCGGTAAAATGATAATGAACCTGGCTTAATTGCAAATTCAACGCCAATACAATTCTGGTTGGGATAATTGTGAGGACGCCCGGAGATAGCCATGTTCCTGCCGCGGCACCGGCAGCGCGGCGGATACCTCATACCGGCAACCAGATATAACAGTGAAAGAGGTGAAAGCCATGATGAGAACTGCAATAACCATTTTGTCCATGTTATGCTTCTCTGCCATACCGGGAAGCGCATGGGCACAAGCCGTATCCGGCGATTCGGCAGCGCAGGCTGGCAAACAATTGCCGGCCCTCATACAGGCATCCGAGTCGCCAAGCATGAAACAATACCTCACCGGCCTGCAGCAGCGGTTGAGTAAGGGTAATGATGCCGCCCTGTCAACAGAGCTGGCCAACGCCGTAAAGGTTGCCAATCAGATCAACGCCCGCAAAGGTACATATCCTTTAATAAACG
>Ga0172377_10006783_pt1 | contig 11802 bp, 11 predicted proteins | sample Pumphouse3metaG_FD_119749 | JGI IMG/M metagenome (GOLD analysis project Ga0172377, IMG submission 119749) | Leachate microbial communities from a municipal landfill in Southern Ontario, Canada - Pumphouse #3 metaG | ecosystem: Engineered > Solid waste > Landfill > Unclassified | place: Canada... | reverse complement strand
TCGCCAATCAACTCAGGCTTAATATTCTTACCCAGCAGCTTCTTCAAGCTATCCAGAACTGTTAAATTTTCCGGATCGGCTAAAGCAACCACTATACCATCGCCTTCTTCACGAAGAGCAATAACTCTGTTCTCCAAAGCGTATGGCTCTGGAATCAGGCATACAATACTAAGATCGAGATCCATTAACTCTTGCTCATTTACAATATCGTAACCGAGCTGAAGATTCAACGCGGTTAATAGCTCGCGCTCTGTTAAGTATCCCAGCTTTATTAATGTTTCGCCCAACTTCAGCCCAAAATTACCCTGTTTAACGAGAGCTTCTTTTACGTGATCATCCGTAATATAAGCCTCATTCACCAGAACTTCGCCAATACGGGCAAATTGTGGATTAAATACCATTACCTTATCCTTCTTTACTATCTAATTAAACTATATGCGACAGCCAGCCTGGCAGCGGGCTGGATTACCAACCCGCTAACAAGACTAAGCTATATTTATTTCTTTACCAAGGAGCCATTCCAGCATAACGGTAACCCGTTACGGTGGTGTTTGACGAGGTATTAGCCCCGAGTATTGTACCCGTTACCAAGGAGTTTTCAGTTCCGGGTGTACCTGCTTGCGGGTCTGGAGGCGGTATTTCCAGAGTTTTCAAGGCAAGCCTGCCTTTAGCCAAACCCTCAACATTGGTAATAATACGCCAAGGCAGCGGCGGATTATCGGCATACAACCCGATCCCCTCTATACCTTGAATTTCAATTAACATGCCTCGAGTATTCGTTAGCAGGATAATGGAATCCTTGATAGGTATCCCTTGCCCGTCTGTAAGCAAGCAATAGATATCACTTGTCTTGTATTCTGGGTTGCTGGGTGAATAGGGAGGCACGGGTGGATCTTCATTGAAATATAGTGAAATAGGTTGAGCCGTCATTTCAAAACGTGGATCATTTAATGGCAGCTTTACAGTAGTAAGACCATAGTTAGCATTACCAAATTGGTCATCACCGCAATTAGCCTGGATAGTGATAGGCTGGTTCGTAAGGACTCCTGTATAGGTAAGAGTTGTAAATGCAGTACCTACAAGTGAATCACCATTAACGCTAACATTGCCGACATAAGCTTCTGCAGCTATCTGGCAATCTGGAGAACCAAGCAATTCAAACCAAACTGCGGTACCTTTATCCACTGGATTGTTATGAATATCTTTAACTGATGCACCAGCAATGATGCGCCATAAGCCACCACCCATGTTAGTTCCCGTGTTGAATTCGCCAATAAAGGGGACGATGCCATTGGGGAATGGAGCAGGAGGCCCGGCATGAATAACGATGTTTGTCTTCAGGGAATATACATATCTATCCCCCTTGGTAATGGAAGCTCGGATTTTTAGCATACCCGATTCTGTTCCACTATTCACCGATATTTGCGCCTCACCCCCATTCGAAATCACCAACACCGAATCCATAGGGTTTTGATTATTCAGGTTTGCACCTGCAGGGGCGTTTGAGTTTACGATTTTGAAATATACTGAATCTGCAGAATTTATCAGGTTGCCATTGATATCTCTGAGCTTAACTCTAAGAATGGCGGATTGCATACCACCAGTATTGGCAACATTAAGATTAATCTGATCATTCTGTGTATAGCTAATGGAGTGTATTTCATCGGAGGTTACATTGAAAATGGTGTTGGCAATAAGTGTATCACCATTTGCCGTTGCTTGTATCTGCGCTGCACCGGATGACAACCCAGGAGTAAACCGAACCGTTGCAACGCCATCAGCTTCTGTGTTTATCCTTACTAACTGAGTGGTGTTCAAAAATGAGCCAAGATCAGTAGTAAATTTAACTGATTGCTGAGGACAATCGTTGTTAAACACGTCAGTGAGGTGCGCACGCATATTTATATGATCGGGACTGCCCACATCACTGCTATATGTTTCAACCTCGGTATTACCCGTTTGCACCCAGGCGGTAAGCGCCATATTGGCAGGGCGTCCGGGGGATATAACAATGGATCTGGTCTTACTAACGCCACCTATGGCAGCGGTTATTGTTTCGTTGGTAGAGCCTGGTGTGGTTGTGGCAGTAGTCCATGAACTATACCTTACTGAGGCCGATCCATTAATCGTGAGAGCCATGGTGGATTTCCCAAGTTCAACACCCGCGGCATCCACAAATCTACCCTTTTCACAGGTAAAAACAACTAAAGTGTTATTGGGAACATTTTCACCAACGGTATTCTGAGGTTTAGCAGATACGGTGATGGTCTGCATCACATGCATTTTATAGGGATCGTATTGCTCTTCCTTGGGCAAATTAAGCTGAATGGAAGCAATTGCGGGTATCGGTTTTATCTCCACCATAATAGAATCTGAACATGAGGCAACAAGAGAATCTGGAGCCGTAGCAGAGTATTTCCTGACAACGGCAAATATCTTTGCCATGCCTACATCACCATCGTCCCAGAATGTTGTTTTAGCAACACCAGTACTATCGGTTGCAACACTGGTTAATACGCGACCCTTGTCGGTTTTAAACTGAACTATTTGGTTAAAAACGCCAAAGTTCTCGCCATCTTTTACTTCTACGCCAATCGTGGAAGATGTGATATTGTTATCCTGATATATATACTCAGGCTCTGCCCAAATGCGAGTTATGGTGCGTAAATCGGACAATGGGGCTGGAGCAGCAACAGCAGGAATAATGGGAGGGGGATTCCTCTTGTCGCAGCTTGCCGTAAAGCTAACCAAAACGATCATCATTAGGGTAAGAATGGGGATGAAAGATTTAATCTTCTTCATTTAGTTTTCCTCCTCTTGATCTTCGTATTCGATGAGGGTTCTTGTTAAACGTTTGTCAATTTTAAGTTCTGGAGTGGTTTCATCCATCGACACCAGCCGAGGAGTGATCTCTATGATGAGATCCGTGTTTTCCACCTCTTCATAACGATGTTGGAATAGTTTACCTACAAAAGGCAGGTCACCCAAGAAGGGAAGCTTATTTGTCTTTTGCTGAATGCTAGAATTAAGCAAGCCGCCCACGATTATTTTATGTTCATTGGGGACGGTAACAGTTGAAGTTATGCGGCGGACTTTAGACCGAGGGACATAGCCTCCAACCAGCTCGGTAATGGAGCTAACTTCTGGATTTATCACCATGGTGATATCTCCGCCCTTATTCACCTTGGGAGTAACTTTTAGCATAATGCCAACTTCAGTTCGTTCAACCTGAATTTGTTTTTCTGTGTCAGTTACTACGAAGGGTACTACTTCGCCAATATGCATTTCGGCAAGCTCTCCGCTGAGAGCTGTTACGCGAGTATCGGTAAGCAAGGAAGCAGCATTGTTCTCCAGTAACCAATCGATGGTTACATCAAAAGCTGATAACTGTCTGCTAAAATGAGCGATATCCTTAAATCCGTTAATCCTTTGGAAATATTGGGCGTCCGGGATAATGCCAAAATTACTCGGATTGCCGTGAGGAAGATAGCCAGTTACATCTGAGTAGTTATAAGGAAGCCCAGCTCCGACAGAATTAATGGGATCTTCTGCAAGGATTGTGGTCAAATGGTTCAGCTTGCTCCAGTCTATACCATATTTCTTGGCACTATTTAAATGCACTTCAATAAGGCGTACACGAATTTCAACTTGTTCTTGTTTGGAATCTATTGAAGCAATCAGATCTTTAACATCTGAAAAAGAATCTGGATTGCCATACACCATAATAGCGTTTTGGCCTTCAAGGGGGGTTATCTTCAATCCTGTGTTCTGCAAAGAATCACTAACTTTTCTCGAATCTAGATTATTTAAGAAGATGATGTCACTACGCTCGCCCACTTCTTCCATTATATTCTGTTTTTGGCCTACTAGGAAGGTGTGTCCGCCAATAACACGATAAGAATATCCTACCGAACGGGCTATTAGTGCAACGGCTGTTTCAATGCCGACATCTTTAATATTAATGGTAACCCTGGGTTCATTCTTTTGGTCTGGCGAACCTAATTGATTTGATTGAGAAGAGGCGGCTGCATTTTGATCTACCGCAACAACGATATTAGTGCCACTTAGGCGAGATAACGCCTTAATAACAGAAGATAGGGTTGCATCATCTGCCGAGAAAGTTACCTTGGTATCCAAAACTGGATTTCTGCTTATCTGAGCGTTGAGTGCAGAAATGCCTGCAAGCAACACCAGAACGACTGTAATAACTAGATAACGCTTTGTTAAAAGCATGTTTTTCATATTTACTCCCAATATCATATTAATATTACCAGTTCCCGGTAGTGCCAGTGGCAGCTCGGGGATCATCAACAGGTTTTGTAGGTCGAGGTGCAAGTTCGGTGGTGGAAACAACACCGTTAATACTGTAACGAATGCTATTGTCTCTAATATCAAGTATCTTGCGTCCCTCAACTATATCACCTATACGTGCTTCATGCAAAGCGCCGCGATACTCGATAAATGCAATTTTATTACCACTGTCATCTCGAGCAGTCGTTGCAAGCCGGAATGTGTTTCTAAGTATATCTGCAAATTCCATTTCCCGATCGGCTTTATCTTTAATTATATTACCTTGACGTAGTGGATCCTTGGTGGAACTAAACACAAACATTTTCCGATCTTGGATGGAGTTTTCTATAGTTTTAATCTTATTTAGCAGGGTGTCCGATACCGATTCCTGGGTGTAAATAGATTTAACAGGTATCTTATCCCAACCGCGTTTAATCACAAACAGCTTCACGGCTAACGCAAAGAGGAGGATAACGATAAGGGCGACAGCAAGGTCTTTTATAAATCTCAGTTGCATGCTATACCGCCTTTTTAACCTTGAATATTGAAAGTTCGATAGTTACTCTGTAACGATTGGAAGCACCTGCCGCCGCGACTTGTTTATCTGATACCTGAGCAGGGCTTACGTCAAGTGCGTGGATTTTTAGGATGTTATCCAGAGATTCAAGATCGGAGATAAATTGGCCGATTTGAACATAGCTGGCTTCCAACTCTAGGTTATAGGTAGATTCAATTAAACCAGGAAGGGAAAACTTATTGCTGTCAGAGAGTTTGTTAATTTGAATAGCGCGCTGGTCAGCTATTTGGCCTATCTTGGTTTTAAAGTCATTAACCTCATCAAAACTAAAGCTTGGGGTTTTAGTTAAGCTGTTGTCTATGATAAGGGCAAACTGGCTAAGTTGTTGATCCAATATTCTCGCACTATTAAGCTGCTCTTGGGCAGTCTTAATTTTAGCGTCATATTCCTTTATTTTACCCGCATTCTGCCTAACGTTGTTTGACGTTACCATAAAGAAGGCAACCGACATCACCAACATTAGAAGCACAAAGATTAAGTATTTCTCTCTCATTGTTGTGGTCTCCTTCCAGAAGATGCTTCGTTACTGTAACATTCAATCACAAACTCCAGAATGGCAGTATCTTTCACAATCTGTCGGGTAATTTGGCCAGACTTAATCTGAGGAAAGTCATTACTAATTTCAGGATTACTTTTTAGCCGGTTTATGAAGGCTTGAATCAAATCCAATTCTTTGACGTTTTTCTCTACCTCTGTGATTCCGTTCAGAGTCAAGATGCCGTTTGCAAAGGAAAACTTGCGTACGGCAAGCTTGTCATCAATCTCAGCACCTAGTGCAATCATCTTCTTTGCCCAGAAGATGCGATTGTTAAATGTTTGGGCAAGGTGATCTAGATCATCGCTGGAAAGGTAATCGGCACTGGTTTGAAAGCTAGCAAGCTGTTTTTGAGTTTCGGCAAGATAATCTTTACGGCTATTAACTCTTTCTTGACCTTTGGAATTAATGTAGAACCAAGCTCCCACAAGAATTGCAAAGCCAACCAGGAAACATACCACGGCAGTTATGAAAGCTTTTTTATCCTTAACAGCCTGGAGACGCATTTCGCCGAATTTATTTAGGTTAATTTTGAAGTAAAAAGCGTTAGTCATTTGCCCTCCCCCTATTCCATTCTCATTGCCAAGCCAATAGCTAAGGCAAGTTGTGGGTCTTTTTTATCTTGGAATTTCTCAGGCATTTCCACATTGATGAAGGGCATAAATGTCTCTGTGGGGATAGCAACTTTATCCTGGATATATTCCTGCAATCCCTTGAGCTTTGCAGATCCACCCATAAGGTACAGTTTCCGGAAATCACTATTGCCTGCTTCTTTCACATAAAAACGTAACGATCTGCGAACTTCATCTACGATCGAATCTTCCGTGCTTTTCTCGGATATATCAAGCATGGATATGGTTTGAACACTTGCCACGTCAGGATTATCAAGTAATCCGTATTCAAGCTTGTGATGCTCGGCTTGTTCCCATTCAAGCTGCCGTTTGCGCATGATATCTCTGGTGAAATTATATCCACCATAAGGAATATCACGGGCAAAAAGCTTCGAATCAGGACCCCATATAACCATGTTACTGCGATGAGCTCCCAGATTTAGCAGCACATATACACCATCTTCGGCAAAAGCATTGAGGGCAAAGCTATTGACAACTGCCAACGAATCGATGTCCACCAAGTTTGGGTTCAACCCTGCACTTACCAAGATGTTGGTATGTTCGTTTAAAACATCTTTTGAAGTAGCTGCCAAAAGGATATTCATGTTGTTGGTCTTTTCTTCTACGCTCAACACCTGGTAATCCAGCACCATATCGGTACCGCTGATGGGTATGTGTTTTTTAGCTTCGAAGAAAAGGGCGGATTCCAGCTCTTCATCCGGCAGAAAGATAGTCTTAATCTGCTTGATGCTGGTATTATCTCCACCGATGGAAGTAACCAAATGCTTAATACTCTTGGGGTTTATCCTCAGGGTTTTCAGCATCTCGATAATCACGGGGGCAAATCGTTCTGAACGTAAATCGCTGGGAATATACTCGATGCCGGTAGGCACAGTGGGGCGAATCTCGTAATTCAGTAACTTAAAGCCATCGTGCAGCTTCTTAAGATGAACGATTTTAACGCTGTGGCTACCGATATCAATACCCACAGTTTCCTTGAATCGTATGGTTTTCTTCTTCATTCTTCCTCTTTATATCACTTACATTATAATATCTATATTAACGCGCGTGGCGGTCTCTTCAGTAACCAGTTACCTTGTTCCATGGGCAGTTTTTCGCCTTGTTTTTTAAACTCAGGCCAGTCTGGCGGTTTCTTTTTGTACATCCGACTATCGTAATTATAGTTCTTCCTATAGCCAACTTGCGCACTGGAAATAGCTCCCGGGTAGTTACGATTTAAAAGAGTTACAAACACATTAGGGTTCTGATAAAGCTGGATTTGTATTGGATTGGGGGCACTACTACCTCCACATTTATCTACTTGCACATTCCATATACCACCGGTGTTAGGATGATCGGCATCAACATAATTTCTGCGTACAAAACCACGCCGGCGTTGGTTCACTCCGCCCCAGATGTTTATTGTTCCTCGCATTAGATAGGGGTTTTTCTCTGGCCAGAGTGGGTTGTACCAAGGGAAATCCAGTAATGCAGGCCAGGGTTGACTTACAGTTTGAGGCCACTTGTTACGATGCAAGTCTATCCATGTGAAAAGAGTCGGAACGGGCCCATCTGGAGTGGGAATATTGATCCGTTGTGAGGGGATAGAACCATGAGGGTGTTGGTATTCGAAAGTAAAGACTCCATCTTTAAATGGGTCGCCGTTTCCGTTACCTAAGGCAGCCATAGCTGCGTAGATCCAAACACCGCCACCTCCGGGCTCTGGGAAATCAGTATCTGCACCCATATTTGTATGAACACGAAGGCTATCTGCTGGATCCATGTACCCGTATTTTAAAACTATAGATTTCTCTGATATCAAACCTACCATATCTCGTTTATTGGTCAAGGGGCTAGTTCCAATTGGTGTATTATCAAGTGTTATATCACCAAGTATAAACAGTGTATCGGAAGTTCCCCAAGTTTGCATTCCCCGAAAACCTCCGGATATCCATAATTTGTTATTAACAAAAAATGAGCGATTGTTACCTGCGGTGCCTCCATTCAAAGCAGTCCACGTTGTATCCGCAACCGTAACATAGTTAGTGTAGCTGGGTGGAACATTCGTTCCGTCCGGATTTTTGGGTATGAAGGGATACGTTGGCCAGACTGGAGTATTAACACGGTGAGGTAGTGCGATGTTACCCACCCAACCTGAATAACTTCCATTGTCAACCTTAACCATGACGATGGTATTGGGGTCATTATGAATGGGACCTACTCTAGTACCATGAATACGTACACCTGACATCTCGGTGGGATACTCATAAGTCTGATAATTCTCTATTAGCCCGCCTGGAAAAACTGTATCTTCAGGAAAATCATGCCCACCATCAGGATACACTTTTATTGTCCCACTAGTAGTTACCAGAGCATTAAACAAAGGCCAGCCACCCAAATTTCTTATCCATATATCTGTGTTGCTATGCACGGGTCCATCAAAATAGTCTTTCCCATCAAAACGAACTGGGGAACCATAAGGATCTTGTTCAACATCAGTAAAATACATAAAGATAGGGCCAGTGCCTTGGAACACCTGCAATTCACTATATTTGCGTACTATGGATTTATTGTTGCTAAAGTAGGCAACCTGACCTATTCCCGTTTTGGTTTCTACAAGAGATTGCACCAGATATTCTGTCTCGCTTGCACCCGTAGATCCAGAATTATCACCTACTTGGTAACCTTCATTTTGAGAACTTTTTCTGGATACTTTAGATTGCATGGTGTAAGTTTTGGCAAAATGGCTGCCAGACATTGCTATGGTCTTTAGAGGTGTGCGCAGTCCGCTCCCTAGAGAGGGATTAATTTTAGCAGCGTATTCCAAAAAGGATTGACCCCGCAAAGTTTCTGCCCGAAGCAAATGCAGGCACTGAATACTTTCTAGCTCGGCTTGTGCTGCAATTGTATCCCGTAAACTCATACTGGAGATACTTAGCCCGCTCATTGCCGCAATTACTACGAGCAACATCGCCAGAGCAATGTTTCCAGATTGATCTTTCAAAATATTCTTCATGGGACCTCCGGTGTTCTAGACATGTTTTTAGTCGCCATCACAGTGGTAAAATGGACATAGCGGAATTTGTTCTTGGACGTTTTCACTTTTGCTTTCAGCTCTACATTCACAACGCAAAGTGGTTCTTTGCCATTATCAACGAAAAGCACATTATAGGCATTTGCGTCACTAATTTTAAAGCTCTCAATTACCACATTGCCTACTTGACTACGTTTAGGAAATACATAGCCAGGCACGTTTACCTGAACTCCGTCGAACATATAGTTAACACGGATTACTTTGTCTTGCAGGTAAAAATGCATGAAATCATGAGGAAACTCTTCTTTTAACGGAGGCAAGATTTTAATTCCGCTATACTTACCTGTTTCGTATGTTCTGCCAGTTAATTCGATTGCCTTGGCGTTGACAATGCCATTAAACTGAATGCGATTTCCTGATCCGACATTATAACCGTTTTTCAAGTAGTTTAAGAATTCCATGGCATCTTTTTGAAGCTCCACATAAGCATTGATCTCTTGATACTTGGCAAAAAAGACACTAAGCCCAACACCCGCAATTACAATAAGCAATGTAGATATTATCATTACGGTGATCAGCTCTATAAGCGTGAATCCCTTGGGGCTATGTAACAAGCTAAAACATGAAGTGCGGGATTGATGCAAACGCTTCATGGATTCACCTTCCCTTCCACTTCGTAGAAATCTTCACGCAAGGTCACTTTGCTATTTTTCTTGGAGATCGGATCAACCCAGACAACATCTACAGTTAGATAAGAGTAGGGGTATATCTTGGCTACGTTATACTCAACATCTTTTTTCACGCTTACGGTTACGCTGCCTTTTAATACATCATCCATAAGGTCGTCTATGGTGATTTCTTTGCCGTTGAAGGGCATAAATTGCCCAGTTTTCATGTATATTGTGTATTGTTTTTCTATTTCGCCTGAAGCAATAAAGGTAGCTACCCGATGTCTATAGTTTAAGCGCGTCTGTTTGTCTGCATAGATAACCCCTGTATAGATAGTTGCTACCATTGCAGCCAACACCACGGTTAATATCATTGCTTCTATCAGCGTGTAACCTCGCTGGCTTCTAAGCAAGCCAAAGAATTGGCTTGCTTTACGCTTCTGAAAGTTACCATCGGAAGTACCGGACATAACTGCTACATCTAGCGCAGTTGCGCTCGTGTACTTACTTTTTTGCTCTAAGCTATTTACCTTCATTATTAGAAACCGGCTCCAGTAGCAAACTGCTTGGGATTCTCGGCAAATTCCTCGGCAACGGTACGTTCGATTAGATTGTTCATCACCAAGTTGTACAGAGATTGATCGCGGGTTTGCATACCTTCTTTGGTGCTAGCCTGAATAACTGAAGGTATCTGATACGTTTTTTCTTCACGAATCAAGTTTCTCACTGCCACATTGGCAATCATTATCTCCACCGATGGAACACGTCCCTTGCCATCCTTGGTAGGTAGCAAGGTCTGAGCTATCACGGCTTCCAATGATTCCGAAAGCATCGATCGCACTTGTTGTTGTTGTTCTTTGGGGAACATATCAATAATACGATCTATGGATTTCGTACAGCTACCTGTGTGCAAAGTGGCGAAAACAAGATGTCCTGTTTCGGCTGCTGTCAACGCAAGTGACACTGTTTCCAAATCACGCATTTCTCCCACCAGGATCACATCCGGGTCTTCACGCAAAGCGCTTCGCAGAGCAGCAGTAAAGCTCCAGGTATCATGTCCCAGTTCACGTTGATTAACCAAACTGTTCTTACTACGGTGCACAAATTCGATAGGGTCTTCAACCGTTATAATATGACAGTTGCGATTTTCGTTTACAGAGTCAATCATTGTTGCCAGAGTGGTAGATTTACCACTACCGGTGGGACCTGTAACTAGAATCAAACCTTTCTCTTTCATTGTCAACCGTTTTAATATTTCCGGCAGGTGCAATTCGTCATAAGATTTTATCTCATTGGGAATCACACGGAAAGCACATGATATACCGTTAATCTGGTGAAATGCATTCACGCGGAAACGAACGTCGTTACTCAGCTTCGTGGAAAAGTCGATCTCCAGATGCTTTTTAAACAATTCTTGCTGCGACTCATTCATCACACCGTAAACAAGGATCTCTACCTCTTCCACCGTAAGGATAGGAAGGTTAAGTTTCTTCATGCGACCGTTGACTCGCACCATGGGGTGCGAGCCGGCAGCAATATGAAGGTCAGATGCTCCCGCCTCAGCGGTAAAGCGTAAAAGTTCATGGATTGTCAATTTTCCATCCTCCTGGGATTAGTCGCTTTCAGTTCCTCCGGATTCCGGGTTTGTCCAAGTGTCAATACCATAGCCATGGAATTTAGCATCAGCCACGTCATACCAAACCTGCTTGCCTTCACCACCGGCAAAATCTTGAGTTGAAGTAGCAACATATTTCTTGGGAGGTGAACCAATAACTTCAAACTTCCAGTTTTTGTTGGTGCTTTCACCTAAACGAGCTTCTTTTTGGGCTTGTTCAAGGCTAAAACCATCGGTTGAACCATTGGTTTGCATATAAACGTCGTAAGTTTTACGCAAGGTGCTAATTGCAGTTTGAGCTTCTGTGCTGCGGGATTTTTCCACGTAACGCAGATAGCGCGGCACTGCTAAAGCAGCCAGAATGGCTACGATAATAACCACCACCAAGACTTCGATAAGGGTGAAACCCTTCTGGTTATTCAGTTTCCTGAGCATTTGTATCCTCCTAAGGGATATTTTTTCGTTGCTATTA